>Ga0209185_1000079_pt1 | contig 151017 bp, 151 predicted proteins | sample SidtaG_2_FD_187425 | JGI IMG/M metagenome (GOLD analysis project Ga0209185, IMG submission 187425) | Marine algal microbial communities from Sidmouth, United Kingdom - Sidmouth_Asex2 metaG (SPAdes) (version 2) | ecosystem: Host-associated > Algae > Red algae > Unclassified | place: Sidmouth... | reverse complement strand
TCGGGATAATCTGTTTTCAAGCGTTTGACCTGCTCTATGACTTTTATGGAATGCCCATGCGCCGTATCAATCACAATCGCGTCGGCTCCTGCCTCTATCAGCGCGACGGCCCGATCATATCCCGCTTCGCCCACAGTTGACGCAGCCGCCACACGAAGACGTCCCTTGTCATCTTTGCACGCATTTGGATGGCTGGCCGCTTTGTCCATATCCTTGACGGTAATCAGGCCGACACAGCGAAAATGATCATCGACAACGATAAGACGTTCAATACGGTGCGTATGGAGAAGCGCCCTCGCCTCTTTCTGCGTTGCGCCGACTTTTACCGTAACCAAGTCGGTGGTCATGAGTTTGGAAACTTTCTCGGTCGGGTTTGTCGCGAACCGCACATCCCGGTTCGTCACAATACCGACCAGTTTCCCGTCATCCTCAACCACCGGAATACCGGAAATATTGTGATGACGGGCAAGTGTCCGCAGCTGTTCTAGGGTCGATTTAGGACCAATCGTTATCGGGTTCACGACCATGCCGGATTCGAAACGTTTGACCTTACGAACCTCTTCGGCCTGCTCTTCAATTGTCAGGTTGCGGTGGATGACGCCGATCCCGCCCGTCTGCGCCATGGCAATAGCGAGCGGCGCTTCCGTCACTGTGTCCATAGCTGCAGACACGAGTGGAACATTGATATCTATACCTTTGGTGAGCCGCGTTTTCAGCGACGCGTCAGCGGGTAGAATGTCAGATGCCTTGGGTTGCAAAAGGACATCATCGAAGGTCAGGCCTTCTCGAATCTCCATGGGAGTCTCCATCTCTTTTGCAAGCGGCAGTTATCAGCCTTCAAGGCCATGTGCAAAGGGATTCCTGTATTTAGAGTAGACTGTCCACAGTCGAGGTGAATTAAGCGTCGCGGCCTTGTAGATTAAGCGCAACAAGATAGATTTCCGGGCTGCCTTTGCGCGAGCTTTCCGGCTTCGCGTGCTGAACTTTTTGGAAATTGTGCTTTAATCGATTCAAAAGCACCTTCTCCGCGCCGCCTTGAAAAACCTTTGTCACAAAATGCCCCCCCGGACGCAGGGTTTGCATCGCAAATTCGGCTGCGGCTTCGACGAGCGCTACCGTTTTCAAATGGTCGGTCTGCCGGTGACCCGTCGTGTTTGCCGCCAAATCTGACATAACAAGATCAGGCTCCGCGCCCAGCAGCGCCTTAATCCGCTCCGGCGCGCGTTCGTCCATGAAATCAAATTCTATAAGCTCAGCGCCCGCAACCGGGTCTACAGGCAGTAAATCAATACCCACGACGCGATCAGCGCCTCGCTTCATCGCAATTTGGACCCACCCACCGGGCGCGCAGCCTAAATCGACGACGAGAGACCCCGGCTTAATCAAACCAAACTTATCATCGAGTTCTTCGATTTTAAATGCGGCCCGGGAGCGATAGCCCTTCTCCTTGGCTTTTCGCACATATGGATCATTGATCTGACGTTCAATCCAGAGCTTAGACGAAATCTTGCGTCCGCTCGCCGTCCTGACTTTCTCATGCAACATGCGTGTCGCATCATCTTGTTCCGGTTTGGAGGTGACGCGGGATCGTTTCGTCCCTTCCGTCTTTGACCCCGTCATTTTGCGTCGCGCTGGTCGGCTTTTGTGACTTGGAGGTTTACGCGCCATCAGACAGCTCCGTTTCATCTGCCGAACTCGGCGTTTCGTCCGGTGGCTCTATAGGCTCTGGCTTTTGCGCGTCTTTCAGGGCTATGGGCTTTTGCCCTTTTTTCATGAGGCCAATTAAAATGCCTTCCCGCAGGCCCCGATCTGCGACGCGGATCATTTTGGATGGCCATATTTCACACAATACATCCGTAATGGCACAGCCTGCCACGAGTAAATTCGCGCGATCCGTTCCGATACAAGGCTCCTTCGCGCGCTCGTCAAATGACCTAGACCCCATATCCCGTGCGACGCTGATGGCGTCAGCGGATCGGAACCATAACCCGTCAACCTTCGCGCGCTGATAATATGGCAGTTTCAAGTGTATCCCTGCCAAGGATGTTATTGTCCCGGACGTCCCGATCAAATGACCGCGCCCTTGATGAAACAAGTTTGTGAAACGGGTTTCACAGCCTTGCTCTATAATTTTCTCGCGCACGACATCCTTCAGACTGTTATACCAAAGGGTCTTGTCATCAATTTCGGGCACAAGCTCTGACAAGGTGACAACGCCAATGGGTAGCGACGCCCAAGCGCTGATCGGCGGGCGATGTAATCGGTGGTTCGCCTGATCGTCTCGTAACTTCCTGACATCAACCCAAGATAACTCGGTGGACCCGCCGCCAATATCAATCACCAAGGATACATCTTTGGTTGGATCAACCAGGTTCACGCAGCCCATCACGGCCAAGCGGCTTTCTACACGGGGGCTGATAACCTCTAAGGAGATACCCGTCTCGTCTTTGACGCGCTTGAGGAAAGCTTCACCATTGCTTGCACGACGGCAAGCTTCGGTAGCCACGCAGCGCCACCGCTTTACGCGTTTAGCCTTAATTTTTGCTGCACAAACCGCGATAGCCTCGGCGGCCGCATCCATGCTTTCGTCGCTGAGTTTTCCTGTCGCGGCCAAGCCTTGCCCTAAACGGACAACGCGGCTGTAACTATCGATTATACGGAAGCTCTCGCCGGCGTCTCTGGCGATAAGTAGTCGGCAGTTATTGGTTCCAAGGTCAATAGCCGCGAATGTATTGGAGTTTTTGCCGCCTGATCGACCGCTTCTCCCGCCACCGCGTTTATGTCTTGCCCGTCTCCGCGAACTCCGCCCATTTGGCGCAGCCTCTTCGGATCCGGAATTTTGCGCATCCGGCATGGCTAATCTTTCATTTGGCTGCGGGTCGCGAAAAATTCGCGCGCGCGCACAGCATCGTCTCCTCTGTCGTAGGCCAGAAACCGACCCGTCGTAAAGCGGTTTATTACGTTAGCTATATCAATGGATGTCGATGTGGTCCGAAAATTGAGCCCAGTCGGGTTCGGGTTGCAAGTCAATCATAGCCTCGTGCTGGGACAGATAGACATTGCCGCTGAGCTTTTCCAAGAAATCAGACCTATACAGACGCTCGCGCACATTAGAAGGCATCGATGATAAATGGAGCCGCACTTTAAGCCCTTTCAAACGCCTGTTTATCTCGGACAGGCTGGACAAGGCACTCGCATCAATATGGCTCACGCCAGTACACATAATAATGAGGTCCGTTATTTCGGGATATTCGGCCACGATGGTAGCCACCCGGTCTTCCAGAAAACGCGCATTCGCATAATAAAGACTATCGTCAATGCGCAAGGTTTTTACTGTGTCGTGCGTCTCGACATTGAACTTATCGGAATCTCTATAGTGTTCAGTCCCCCGAAATCTGCCAACCAATGGCATATGTGGCGTCAGACCCATCCTGATATGGAGAATCATCGCCAAGACAACTCCAGCCAGAACGCCCCAGTGAACACCGAGCAAAATCACGGATAGAAAGGTGGCCAATGCTGTGACGCCGTCCCCACGCGAATAGGTCCATGTCCGCCAGATGCTACGGAAATCGAGGAGATTCAGGCAAGCCACTATGATGAGAGCCGATAGCACGGAGAGAGGTAAGCTATATAATACGGGCGTCAGAAACAGGGCTGTCAGGGCCATGAATGCGGCGACCATCAAACCTACAAAAGGCGTTTTACCGCCCGCAGTATAATTTACAGCGGATCGGGACATAGAGCCATTTATAGCATAGCCCGACGTCAGACCCGCGATAGCATTTGCGGCGCCGAGGCCGAGTAACTCTTTATTCGTATCAACACGCTCCCGTCTTCGCGATGCCAGTTCTTGGGCGGTGGAAGTGCTGTCAACAAAGGCCACGATCGCGATAACCAGAGCTGGCATCAGAAGATTTTCATAGTCGACCATTGAAACATTAGGCAGGGAGAATGGCGGAAGACCTGCCGGGACATCCCCCACAATTGCCAGTCCGCCTTTGCCGCCAAAATCCAACAGAGCACTCGCCAAAACGAATGCGGCGATTATCACGATAGGCGCCATACGCGCGATCAGCTTAGCCCGTTTCGCCCTCACCCCTGATTTCACCAGAAGATATGGTAACAGTCGGCGAACCAAGATAAATAGCGCAATCGCGATACCGCCCGTCAAGAGAGCAAGCGGCTTTGTATTTGGGAGTTGTGTCACCAGATTTTGCAGCATGTCGAACGCCGTACGGGAGGTTTCAGGAACGCCCAAAATATGCTTGGTTTGACTTAAAATAATCAAGAGTGCGGCGCCGGTTATGTAGGCGGAAACGACAGGCCTCGACACAAAGTTCATAATAAAACCAGCTTTGAGCAAGCCTGAAATTATCAACATCCCGCCAGTCAAAAGTGCGAGAGCCCCCGCACTAGCGATCCTTATTTCAGGCGGCAAGGTCGCGATAGCTGCCGCCGTCATAAGAGAAATCACAGCTGTCGGGCCAACATTCAAGTAGTTTGACGATCCCAACACGGCATAGGCGACAAGCGGAAAAATAGAAGCGTAAATACCGAGCTGCGGCGGCAGCCCGGCAAGCAGCGCATAAGCAAGGCATTGCGGCACAAGAAGGATAGTTACGACAATCGCAGCCACCACATCATCTGTGACTATCCCGGCCCGATAACCTTTCATCCAGCCAAACTGGGTTCCAAAAGCGCCTCTCACATCCATTGGCAATATCTTTCGGACCCGGTTTTCATTCAGACTTACCTTCCGCATATTGCGTTAAGGGCGCGCGTATCTGCTCAAGATTAAACCCGGCTTCTGACAAAGCCTCCAATACCCCCTCAACGCCAAGTTTTTTAACATGAGCAAATCCCCAGAGAACAGCCGACCGCATGCCGGACGCACAAAAGGCAACGATTGGACGGGGCGCGTTTTCATAGGCCGTCACAGACGCCTCAATTAAGCCGGGGGTTAGGCCGCCTGCCATCGGGATATGGAAATAATCAACGCCGAATGTTTGCGCAGCTTGTTCGAGTTCCTCCGAACGGGGCTGAATCGGGGCTTCCATATCCGGACGGTTATTGATGAAGCTCATGACCCCTTGTTCGGACAAGGCCTGCATTTGGGCCGCAAGCAGCTGACCCGTTATAAAGACATCGCCCGGAAGTTCTTTCATCTCTAACCCACCATAGATTTTGCAAGATCCACAATCGCGTCTGTCGTGATACCGAAGTGCGGGAACAGTTTTGCCCCGGGTGCCGAAGCCCCAAATCCGTCCATTCCGACAAACCCGCCGTCTCGTCCAATCAGACCATCCCAACCTTGGCGGATACCGGCCTCGACGGCAATTTTTGGAAGGTCTTTGCCTGAGACAGAGCGAATATATTTCTCGTCTTGCTCCAAGAACAAATCCAGACACGGCACCGAGACAACCCGCGCCGATACGCCGTCAGCCTCAAGGCGCTCCGCCGCTTCTATCGCTAGATGCACCTCAGATCCTGAAGCCATCAAAACAATATCGTCCGACCCTTTTCCGGCACGGATGATATAGGCCCCTCTATCTGACATATTCTTCGAGGCATTATCACGGACGGCCGGAACACCTTGCCGTGTTAAGGCCATCACGGACGGTGCCGTTTTATTTTGCAAGGCAAGCTCATAGCATTCCGCAACTTCCAGCGCATCAGCCGGACGATAGGTATAGCAATTCGGGATGGCGCGCAGGCTCGCCAAATGCTCAACGGGTTGATGCGTTGGTCCATCTTCTCCAACACCGATAGAATCATGCGTCGCGACATAGATTGTCCGAATGCCCATCAGGGCGGCGAGACGAACCGATGGACGGCAATAATCCATAAAAACCATAAACAGGCCTGAATAGGGAATTACACCGCCATGCAGCGCCATACCGTTCATTGCGGCGGCCATACCGTGCTCGCGAATGCCATAATTAATATAGCGCCCGTCATATGACCCGGCTTGGATCTCTTTGGATGTTGCTGGAGTCTTGGTCTTGTTAGAGCCTTCCAAATCAGCGGAACCGGAGATGAGATCGCTAAGCGCTTCCGTTAGAGGCGCAAGCGCCTTATTCGACGACACGCGTGTCGCCATAGACGGTTTATCGGCGGCGACGCTATCTTTGTAGGATTGAAGTTTTTCCTGCCATCCCGCTTCCAGCTCCCCGGACATGGCACGTCGAAAATCTGCAGATTTTGCATTCGCCTTTAGGCGCTTGCCCCACTCCGCATGTGCAGCAGAACCCGCCGTAGCTGGCTTTGCCCAATCAGCATAGACACTGTCAGGAATTTCAAAAGGCGCATGGTTCCACCCGCGCGCCTTACGCGTGCCTTCGATTTCCTCATCTCCCAGTGGCGCGCCATGGGCTTTATTCAGACCCGCCTTCGTCGGCGCGCCCTTCCCGATGGTTGTCTTACAGGCGATCAATGTTGGTTTATCAGACGCTTTGGCTTTGCGCAGCGCATCTGCAACGGCAGCCCTGTCATGACCGTCAATCGCGATCGTATTCCAATGGCAGGCTTTGAACCGAGCAATCTGATCTGTTGAGCTTGAGAGAGATACAGGACCATCAATCGTGATATTATTATCGTCCCAAAGCACAATCAGGCGGTTGAGCCTCAAATGCCCCGCCAAACCAATAGCCTCTTGACTAATGCCTTCCATCAAGCATCCGTCACCGGCGATGACATAGGTATGATGATCGACAAGCTCGTCGCCAAAGCGCGCATTCAAATGACGCTCTGCCAAAGCGAAACCAACCGCATTGGCAATGCCCTGCCCTAACGGTCCGGTCGTTGTTTCTACGCCCGGGACATGACCATATTCCGGATGACCCGCCGTAATCGACCCGAGCTGGCGAAAGTTTTTCAGCTGGTCCATCGTGACCGCTTCATATCCCGTCAGGTGCAGGAGGCTGTAAATCAACATAGAGCCATGCCCGGCGGAGAGGATAAATCTGTCGCGGTCTGCCCAATCGGGTGCTTTCGGATCAAACTTTAGAAATTGCGAAAACAAGACGGTTGCAGCATCGGCCATGCCCATAGGCATTCCGGGATGTCCCGAATTAGCGCGCTGCACAGCGTCCATGGATAGCGCCGCAATCGCGTTAGACATATCGCGATGTTGTTCAGCGGTAAAAGTTAGATCATTCATCTCAAATCCGGCGTGTTGGGGCGACGACTCGCGTATTAAATTTCGCAATGGCTATGACACAAAGTTTCGAGCGTCACTAGCCGAGCGAATCGGCTGTCCACAGCTCAACAGGAAGAAACTTCGTTTTCTTTGCCGCCCAATAGCGAAAGGCGGCGAAAAGCGGTGGATTTTGCCCCCGCGCTGCGGCACACACGCCTTAACAAGCACACGAGATTGATCATGATGAAAGCCCGCAATGTCCTCGACCTGATCGGGAATACCCCTCTCCTTTATCTGAAGGACGCGTCAGAGCTGACCGGGTGCGAAATTTATGGGAAGGCCGAGTTTCTCAATCCCGGCCAATCGGTGAAAGACCGCGCTGCCATATCAATTATTCGTGCAGCCGAAAATTCCGGGGCGTTAAAACCCGGCGGCATTGTCGTTGAGGGCACGGCCGGAAATACGGGCATTGGTCTGGCTATGGTCTGTTCTGCACTCGGGTATCGCTGCAAGATCGTCATGCCGCGCACGCAAAGTAGAGAGAAAAAGGACGCGGTCAAACTCCTCGGGGCTGAGCTTATCGAAGTTGACGCAAAGCCTTATTCCGACCCCGGAAATTACATCCACGCCTCTGAGCGCTTAGCTAAAGAGTTGAACGAAAAGAGTCCCAATGCTGCTGTCTGGGCCAATCAGTTCGACAATACGGCGAACCGCGACGCGCATATTAACACAACCGGACCCGAGATTTGGGAACAGACTGAGGGTAAGGTTGACGGGTTTATCTGCGCTGTTGGGTCGGGCGGCACTCTGGGCGGCGTTTCAATCGCGCTCAAAGCCAAAAATCCAAAAATTCAAATTGGGTTGGCCGATCCTTACGGCTCCAAGATGTTCTCATATTATGAAAACGGGGTTTTGGAGAGCACAGGAAATTCTATCACGGAAGGCATTGGCCAAGGCCGGATCACGACAAACCTTCAGGATGTTATTGTTGATCGCCAATACCAAATTTCAGACACAGACGCGCTCCAGGTCATTTTTGAGCTAAACCAATTGGAAGGTATTTGCCTTGGCGGTTCATCAGGTATCAATGTTGCAGGCGCAATCCAAATGGCACGAGAGATGGGCCCCGGACATACGATTGTGACGATCCTTTGCGATTACGGGCAGCGCTATCAATCCAAAGTCTATAACCCTGAATTCCTCAGAGAAAAGAACCTGCCGGTTCCTAGCTGGCTTTGCTAATCCGATGAAGAACGACGTAGAGCTCGCGACGAAATTTGCCCATTTAGGCCGCCCACCAGCGGGTTTAGGCACATCTGTGAGTTATCCGGTCACTCGTGCCTCGACGCTGTTATTCGAAAAGGCTGAAGACCTATACCGAAATGATATTCGTGGATATGGGCGGCACGGCACAGCCGTTCATGATGCACTGGCAGAGCTCTTTACAGAGCTGGAGGGCGGCATTGGCACGCTCCTTTATCCTTCTGGCGTTGCGGCGCTAACCGGGCCTATCCTGTCTGTTGTAAAGCCCGGCGATCATGTTCTGTTGACGGATTCTGCTTATGGTCCGACACGCGGATTTTGCCAAACCTTCCTCAAGAAGATGGGGGTTGAAACAACAGTCTTTGACCCGCGCATTGGAGAAGGCATTTCGGGTCTAATAACCGGAAACACGGTGCTCATTCTGCTGGAGAGCCCGGGATCATTGACATTCGAGATCCATGACATTCCGGCAATCGTCAAAGTCGCCAAAAAACAAAACGTGACAACATTGATTGACAATACTTGGTCGGCCGGGATTACATTGTCGCCGCTTCAAATGGGCGTCGACATTTCTGTGCATGCAGCTACGAAATATTTCGGCGGCCATAGCGACGTTATGTATGGCGCGGCTGTTTTCAATGATGAGGCGCGTTTCAAAAGTGCTCAGCAGACAGCTAAACAACTCGGAAATGCGAGTTCACCGGACGATGCCTATCAAATCTTGCGGGGATTTCGGTCCGTGCTCCCCCGGTTCCGCCAACAGGAGGCCACGTCTCTAGCCTTGGCCCAATGGTTGATGACCCGGGATGAGGTTCAGCAGGTTCTCCACCCGGCGGTCTCCGATCATCCGGATCATGCGCTTTGGAAACGTGATTTCACAGGCGGCGGTTGTCTGTTCTCAATCATCCTCAAGCCTTTGTCAGACCAAAATGTTTTGAAATTTATTAACGCCTTACAGCTGTTTGGAATCGGGTATTCCTATGGCGGATTTGAAAGCCTGGCCATTCACTGCGACCCTCAACTTCGCAGAAATTGCGCGGAGAAACTGTCCGGTCCGCTCGTACGTTTCGCCTGCGGATTAGAAGCCATGTCCGATTTAAAATCAGATATAGAACAAGCGCTTGCGACCGTTTTTTAATTTTTTCAAGTTTCCTATTTTTGGCTTATTGCTTTGGGGCGTTATCGCATTGGGGTCCTGCGCCCCTGCCAGAACAATTCTAAAACAAGCCGACCTGGACCCGCCCCCGGCTGCACCAGCGAAGCTGGACAATGTGGACGCGAGCTTTGCCGCTTTAGAGTCGGCCATTTATGGCAAATTTGAACCGCCCGATGTTTTTGATCTGAAATCCTCCCGGGTTTTAGCGACGGGCTGGTTAAATGGAAAAGCGACAGTGGAGCGGAGGATTTACGCTGTATCCCACGGTCAATCCGCGCAAGACTTTGAAATCATCTTCGTCACGCCAACTGCGCTTCCCAATGCCCCACTCATTATTTCCCAAAATTTTTCGGAGAATGTCGGAGTTATTTCAGTTGAGAGCGTATCGCCACTTTCTGAGGAAAAGATAAGCATGGGCCTCCTCGGTCCCGTCTTTACCTATTTCTTTGGACGCTACATCGTCGCGCCGCCTTTGGAAGACATCATTGATCGCGGATATGGGTTTGTGGCCATGCATCCACCCAACTACATCGCTGACCGCAGGGAGCGCGGAACATCGCAATTGGATGAAATATTTGGGCAAAGAGAAGACCGTCCCGGAGCGCTAACCGTTTGGGCCTCATTGACCACCGCACTGGCCGAAGAACTGAAGGCGGACAAACCGTCCCGACCCCTCATCGCTTATGGGCACTCAAGATACGGCAAGACAGCGCTTCTCGCGGCAGCTTACAGCGACTCTGTTGACGGCGCGATCGCCCATCAGTCCGGCACGGCTGGCGCATCCCTGATGCGAGACAAGACCGGCGAAAGTATAAAGGATGTCGTTGACGGATACCCACATTGGCTCACCCCGAACGCATCGCAATTTTCCGACAATCCGAGGTCCCTACCGACAGACGCACATGCCCTGCTTGCTTTTATAGCACCTAAGCCGATCTTACTCGGAAACGCACGGCGCGACGTCTGGTCAGATCCTGAAGGCGCTTACCAAGCCGCAAAATGGGCATCCCAGAACACTGAGCAGGTTTTTTCAGCGACGCGTTTGAACGATTTCAAACCCGAAGATGACATCGCCATTTGGACACGCCCCGGGACTCATGGAGTCGTCAAAGAAGACTGGCCAGCTTTCCTCGACTTTATGGATGCGCATTTCAAATAAGGCGCAGCGCGCGTATAAATATAGATTGGAAAATTGGCGGACCCAGTAGGACTCGAACCTACAACCTGCCGCTTAGAAGGCGGCTGCTCTTCCAGTTGAGCTATAGGTCCCCAGTTATACCCTAATGGGTCCAGGGCAGTTTGCGGTCATAATCAAAATTCTCAGAATAGGACCTCGATATACGCTTAGACTTTGGACGATCTATCACTCTGTGCGGGATATTATTCGCCTTTGCATATGAGACAGCCTCTTGTTTCGTTTCAAACCGTATTTCAACCTGGCCTCGCGTATCTAAACTGCGGGTATTGCCCGTGAGTGGATCAATAACGCGGGGTTGTGTAGATTGAAAATCGAGAATCCAAACACCGGCATTCGCACGACCGGATGTCATCGCAGAAGGTTCAGCTCTATATATCTTAGCGTACATAAGGTGGCGATAGCGCCCGACTGCGCAAGGGTCAATCCAGCGATTGCTAGATGTTCTTATGAAAAGCAGAATTCAGCATGGATTTGACGTCAGCTAATGAACTCGGCGACGAAGCAGCCTTGGCTTGCAGGCGTTCTCTAACCTGCGCCGCCAATGGATTTGGCTGATGTGCAGGCGCGGCGGGAGCGCGGCGCACTTGAGCTTGCTGCCCGGACTGCGTTGGTTGAAGATGACGCGCCGGCGCGAGCTGCCGTAGCGCGGCGCGCGTATCCTGCACGGTTGGAAGCGGAGGCGTATCCGACGGCTTACCATCAGGATACATGCTTCTCGCCCGCCATCGATCAAAGACCTTGCTCATCATTTCCGTAGTGGCAAAGTCTTTTTTCCAAAGTTCTGTAAATTGCGCGCTGGAACTATGCGGACGATATTCCGCCGGTAGCGTGTTCAAAATCACGCGCATGGGCAGATTGACGGATTCGCCAAAGACCATTGTCTCGGCCGTGCCAAGGGATGGCAAGAAAGATAGCAGCTCTGCTGCGCCATCAGGAACCGCCGCTCGGACAAAATTTTGATCGAGTTCATTTGACAAGCGCATGGAGAAAATTGTTGAACACTGGGACAAAGTGGAGGGTTCCAACTCAGACGGTCGTTGCGAAATGATCGCCAGAGAAACACCGTATTTGCGGCCCTCTTTCGCGATACGGCCGATAATTTTTCGGGTAGAATGAAATCCGAGACTTTTGTCGCGTGGGATATATCTATGCGCCTCTTCGCAAACAAGAAGAATTGGGAGCTTTCTTTCAGACCATGTCGCCAGCTCAAATGCGAGGCGGCTGACCACCGACACAACGATATTGAGCGCTTCGGATGGAATACCTGAAAAATCGAGGCAAGAAATCGGTTTGCCGTTCACCGGCAGGCGGAAAATACGTCCGACAATTTCTTCAATCGGGCGCGGTGATGCCTGATTTTTGAAGACAAACTGGTATCGCGGATCCGCAATTAATGTCGCTATGCGTCTGTTCAAACGTCTATAAGGAGCTAAATTATTGGCATTGTCCAATTTACCCATCTCATGATCAATGAGCTTTGCAACATCGCGAATGCGGTACGGGACCGGACTATCTAATGTGATATGTGTTGACCTCTGAAGCTCTGCCTCAATGTCATCCAATTTGACTTGAGAACTAATCGTGCCGCTTTTAACGGAGCGATCATATAAGCGCTTTGCTTTCAGCAGGAGATCATGGAGGATTTCAGTCTCCTCACGCGCTTGGTCTTCAATTTCGGAACAAAGTAGCTCACACGTCTCTACAAAATCGAAAATCCAAAGCGGGAGATCCAAAGTTTCTTGGTCAATGACTTCCGCGCGGTCTCCAAAACTTTTAGAATATTCATTATGCGGATCGAACAGTACGACGTGGCCCATCGGGTTTTCTTTCAAAATCGCCTGAAGAACGAGCGCCACAGTACAGGACTTACCCGAACCGGTAGAGCCGATGATGGCAAAATGCTTGGACAGCAAATCGTCGATCCGAACTTTAGCGACAATAGAATTGTCCTGCTGAAGGCGTCCGACCTCAATGCAATCCTCGTTCTCGCGGTTGAAAATCAGCGTAAGCTCTTGCGCCGACATGGTATAGACAGCCTCGCCTAAAACCGGGAATGACCGAACGCCTCGGAAGAACTTGGTCTCGCGGGTCGTATCATTTGTTGTGATCTCGCCCATAATGTTCAGCGTCGCCAGACAGCCATCTGACATGCCTTCAGCATCTTCTGAACCGATTTTCAAAGACCCGACCATTGCAACCACAATGGATTTACTGGTTACAATCTTCAAAATTGTGCCGATTTGCGCGAGTTGAAGCTGATTATTTCGAATAACGGATTTGTTAATCGAAATTACGGCCATCGCAGAACCAACGTTCCTGATTCGGCCAATTTCAACCTGTTTTGTGGGATGCGGGCGCTGAACGGCCCCTGCATTAACGGTTGATTGAGCATTCGTCATAGTTATTCTTCCCCATCGGCTGGAGAACACTTAGCCCGAAGGCCTTATCAAAGCCTTACACTGCACCAAAATTGGGCAGTCAATTAAAATAGGGGGAAACCGTGGTCGGGGCGGCAAGATTCGAACTTGCGACCCTCTGTTCCCAAAACAGATGCGCTACCAGGCTGCGCTACGCCCCGACACGGTGGAGCGCTACTTACCGCGAATGCCCTAAAAGGCAAGTGAAGAAATTGAGGAAAGTCAGTTCCCGTAGAAAGACTCAATTCCCAAAGAAAGGATGCTTGACCGTATCGCCGGGGCGGATGCCACGCGCTTTAGCTTCGCCGCCTTTTAACTCTACGACACCAGCGATGACGGCCTCTGATGAAGCGCTGCGCAGGGTATAAGGACGGTGGGAGTGTTCGATCTTCAGGATTTTGCCATTTGAGCGCACAAAAAGAATATCGAGTGGAATAGAGGTGTTTTTCATCCAGATCGTCGCGACCTTGGGCTCTTCAAACTCAAATATCATTCCGGAGTCAGCCTCCATAGACTCGCGAAACATCATGCCGCGGGCTTGTTGGTCCAATGTTTTGGCTTCTTCGACTAAAAACTCATGTGACGCCTCTTCAGTCACAATCGTCAGGGGTTTAGGCGCGCCGAAGTCCACAACGTCGTTTTTTGACGTTTGGGCGTAAGCGGGTGCGGCCAGTAGGGCGAAACCAATAGATAAGGACAATAAGATTTTCATACGCTCGCCATACAGGCTCAAGGCTTATGATGTAAATTGAAAATCATGTGAGAATGCAGCGCAACTCTTGCGTCACCGGCTACGTTATCTGAATGGCAGTCCCTAGGGGAATCGAACCCCTCTTTCCAGGTTGAAAACCTGGCGTCCTAACCGATAGACGAAGGGACCGCATCAGTCAGTGGAGCGCGCTATATATTCGGTTCCGTCAGCTGGCAAGTGGCTTTCGAACAAAATTTCAGCTGGATACGGGCGCGAGGTCCTGCAAGTGGAAATCAATCCGCGTTCGACCATGCCAGACATTGGGTTTGAGCTGCCCGACAGCGTGAAACTTCTGTGAGCCTGCCATCAGCAAGGTTTCATCCAGCCCGGATTCGCCCGCTCGGAAGCAGATACCGCTCAGGGAACGCCCGTCCCCATCCATAAACGTAAACCGCACATGGTCGCCTTTCGTCCGCTTTGCAAAAGAAACAGTCAGGTCTGAGAATGCAAAAACAGGCTGCGCATTCCCTGCGCCATAGGGCCCGACCGTTTCAACGACCTGCATCAACTCATCCGTCACCGCCGATAGCGACAGAACGAAATCCAATTTAGTTGACTCATTTTTCAGAGCGGCATCTACATCTTGAGATAAAGTCTCTCGCATAAAGTCACGAAACTTCTCGATATTTTCGGGAGCCATGCTCAGCCCGCCTGCCATTTCATGACCGCCGCCGGAGACGAGCAAGCCTTCAGACTTAGCCGCCGACAAAGCGCCGCCAAGATCAACACCCGAAATAGATCGCCCTGACCCTTTGGCCACAGGCGGCACCGCCTCTTCGTCAATCCCAATGACAATGGACGGCTTCCGAAAACGGTCTTTCAACCGCCCGGCCACAATCCCGATTATTCCGGGATGCCAGTCCGGCATAGCGACAATGATGATCGGTTCATCAATTTGCGCCTGCGCAGCTTCAAGCGCCTCCGCGAGGATCTTGTCCTGCATTTTGCGGCGCTCTTGATTGACGCGGTCCAGCTCTGCCGCATGCGCATAGGCGGTCTGCGCATTCTCAGTAGACAGCAGTTCCGCCCCCATATCTGCGCGGCCAATGCGTCCGCCTGCGTTGATACGCGGGCCGAGAACAAAACCTGCATGATAGGTCGTGAAGGGTGGTTCGGCGCTCGCTACGTCTGCCAGCGCTTGGACACCTATGTTCTGATTGGCGGACAGGACCTTCAAGCCTTGGCGCACTATGGCACGGTTGACGCCGCGTAATGGCACGACATCGCAAACCGTCCCGAGCGCCGTGAGGCCTAAAAGACTTTTTAGATCAATGTCGGGCGACAAGCCGCGCGCGCGAGCTTCTCTGTGCAAAGCAATTAAGACCATGAATGTTACGCCTGCAGCGGCCAAATGTCCCTGGCCCGATGTGTCGTCCTGGCGATTGGGGTTAACCAGCGCAAGCGCGGGAGGCGGTGTGTGGTCCATTTGGTGATGATCAATGACGATGACGGGCAATCCAATCGCATCGGCATGTTCCAGCGCGCCATGGGCCGCTGCGCCGCAATCCAAAGTGACGACTAAGTCCACACCCTCGGATTTTAGCTGATCAAAAGCTGCATCTGACGGTCCGTAGCCCTCTTTCACCCGGTCCGGGACATAGAGACCAAAATCATATCCTGCCGCCCTGCCCCAGCGAATGAGCTGCGCTGCCGACGTTCCGCCGTCCACGTCATAATCGGAGAATAGAGTGATACGTTTTCCGGCAGTCATGTGATCTAAAATCAGCTTCGCAGCTTTATCCGCATCCACTAGGTCCGACGGATTCGGCAAACTGTTTTTTAACATCGGAGATAAGAACCCATCCACCTCCTCCGGCTCGACATTCCGTCCTGATAGGAGCGCTGCCTGTAGTAACGGCAACCCCGTTTCGGCAGCGTAGCTTTCAAGCGCCGCAGGATCGTGTCTATACGTCCATTTGCGTCCGCGAACAGAGCGCGAGACGCCAAGGCATAAATTATCGCTCATTCGGCGGCGACGGGGCCAGATTGCAGCAGCGCCTTCATATTTCGCGCAGCCTGTCGAATACGTTGCTGATTTTCAACAAGCGCCATGCGGACATAGCCTTCGCCGTTTTCACCAAACCCAACCCCCGGAGAGACCGCCACGCTGGCTTCCTTCATCAAGAGTTTAGAGAACTCGACTGAACCCAGATGTGCAAATTTTGGCGGTAATGGCGCCCAAGCAAACATGGAGGCGTCCGGCGATGGGATATCCCATCCAACGCGGCCAAAACTCTCGACCAACACGTCTCGTCGTTTGCGGTAGATTTCGCGCGCCTCGTCAATGCAGTCCTGCGGCCCGTCAAGCGCCGCGCAGGCGGCCACTTGGATGGGCGTAAATGACCCATAATCCAGATATGATTTCACGCGCGTTAACGCTGCGATGAGACGCCTATTGCCAACGGCAAAGCCCATGCGCCATCCCGCCATAGAATAGGTTTTGGACAAAGAAATCGTCTCAATCGCCATTATCTCTTCCGGGTCGATAAATTCGAAAATGGAAGGCGGCGCTTCGCCAAAATATATTTCAGAATAGGCCAAGTCCGACAGGAGGATAATGTCGTGCGCTTTCGCTATTGCCACGATTTCCTCATAGAACTCGCGGTCAGCCGTCATCCCTGTCGGATTAGACGGAAAGCAAACGACCATGGCCATTGGCGGGGTGTCGGCGTCCGCCAATGCGGCTTTCACGCCATCTAAATATTCTTCAGCCGTAATGGCAGGAATGCCTTGAATGACCGCGCCCGCAATGACGAAGCCATAGGCGTGAAGTGGATAGGACGGATCGGGTGCATAAATGATGTCACCGGGGGCCGTTATGGCTTGGGCGAGATTGGCAAATCCCTCTTTCGATCCCATGGTCGCGATGACTTGGTCTTCGAAATCCAGCTTCACGCCAAAGCGGCGGTCGTAATAGCGCGAGCAGGCCTGACGCAGGCCCTTAATTCCGCGCGACGCAGAATAACCCGTCACCCGGGGTTTCTGCACGGTTTTAATCAATTTATCGATGACATGCTGTGGTGTTGGCAAATCAGGATTACCAAACCCAAAATCGATAATGTCCTGTCCATCCGCGCGCAACTGAGCTTTCAGCTTATTCACTTCCGCAAAAACATACGGCGGTAGCCGCTTTATCCGGTAAAATTCATCCGTCGGGATTTCGGGGTTAGTTTGCATGACGACGGGTCCTGATGCCGTCTCTAACGGCGGGGTTTGAAATCGGGAAAAAGGTCGACGGGACCAGTGGCAGGATCGTCTAATTTATAGGCCTGGGCTTTGGCTTTTAGCGCTTGATATTGAGCGCGTGCTTCGGCTTCGGTGAGACCGGGTTGAGCTTGAAACGTGCGCGGGCTACCTCGCAGGGCTTGCAGAGCACGGGCGGCATCGTCCCATTGTTTATCCGAGCGCATGTCCGTGGGCGCCTGCGGGGCATCCTTCACACGCGGAAAGTCTTTGTTGATATTGGCCGCATCCTCACTAAATTCAGGCGACTTCATAATATCAATTTTCGGCATCTTTACGGTTTGGCACGCCTGCAGTGTTAAGCCTGCCGCTAAGCAAAAGGCGAATCCTAAAAATTTCGTCCGTTTCAACATATTGCTTATATGCGCTAAAACGGTTGGGGGGTCATCCTAATTATCGCTCATGTTTCAGCGGAATCTATGGAAAGACGCCAACACTTTGCAAGCCGAGGGTCTCATCCCAGCCCTGCACTGTATTGTAATTTTGAATAGCCTGCCCTGAGCTGCCTTTGGTCAGGTTGTCGATAACCGACACAATGACGGCGGAATTCGGCGTACGGTCACCGAAAATTCCGATTTGGCAGTGATTGCTTCCTCGCACATGACGGGTTTGCGGAACTTGCCCCTCATCCAAGAGATGGACGAAGTTTTCTGCCCCATACGTCTCTGCGTAGTGTTTCCGCAAATCGGAAAGACTCGCGCCGTCTTTCAAAGTTACATGGCAGGTCGCGATCATACCCCGGTTCATGGGTAGAAGGTGCGGCGTGAATCGAACGCTTATGGTTTGGTTTGCAAAGTCCTTGATGGCTTGATCCATTTCGGGCGCATGACGATGGGTGCCTATAGCATAAGCTTGTGCGCCATCCGAAGTCTCGGAATAGGCAAAAGCGAGGGTCGCCTTACGTCCGGCGCCTGTGACACCTGACTTTGCATCTATGATAATTTGAGCCGGATCAATCAGCCTGGATTTCAATGCCGGCAAGAGCGCGAGCATAGAGCAAGTAGGATAGCACCCCGGACAAGCAACCAGTTTCGCGCCCAACAATTGATCCCGCACAAATTCCGTCAATCCATAGACACGGGTTTTCAAAAACGCTTTAAATTCATGAGGTCGGCCATAAGTCTTGGCGTAAAGCTCAGGGTCCGAAAGCCGGAAATCCGCCGATAGATCGATGATGGTTTCGACCTTATCATAAATCTTTGCGATTGTTTCCTGACTGGCCCCATGCGGCAAACAGGCAAACACAACATCAATCTCGTCCCAATCCACTTCGTCCAGAGTCGTTAGCGGCGGGAGCGCCTGCCCTGCGAAATTGCGGAAAACATCCGCATAGGCTTCGCCCGCGCGGCTATGGGCCGTCATCGCTTTCAGCTTGAGCTTTGGATGACCGAGAATAAGACGGACAGCCTCAGCGCCCGTATAGCCGGAGGCTCCTAATACAGCCGCATTTTTCATGTCAAAATCCCATTAAAAAAGGCGCCTCGGTGACCCGAAGCGCCTGAACACATAGACCATAAAGGTCTGTAATGGCTTAACGCTTCGAGTGCTCGAAACGCGATAGCAATATCCGCATCGGATACCGTCCAAAGACTAGCGTTTCGAGAACTGGAAGCTCTTACGGGCCTTGGCGCGGCCGTATTTCTTACGTTCCACAACACGCGAGTCGCGTGTGATAAAGCCGGCAGCTTTCAACGGAGCGCGCAAGACAGGCTCGTAATATGTCAGCGCCTTTGTGATGCCGTGACGAACAGCACCGGCTTGACCGGATAATCCGCCGCCTTTGACTGTTGCCATCACGTCGTATGAGTCAACGCGGTCAGCAACTTGGAAAGCCTGCGCAATGATGAGACGCAAAACCGGGCGTGCGAAGTAAACTTCTTGATCGCGGCCATTGACGATGATTTTACCGTTACCAGGCTTGATCCACACGCGGGCAATGGAGTTCTTCCGTTTGCCGGTGGCGTAGGAGCGGCCAAGATCATCAATTTTTGGATCGGGCAAAGTCGCCGGATCAATTGCAACGGGCGCAGCGCCATCTGCTGCGGGGACTGTGCCCTCAACGACGTTTTTGAGGTCCGAGAGGGACTGTGCAGTATTTGTATCAGACATGTTCTAGCCCCGCTTCACGTTCTTTTCGGACACTGATTTAAAATCAATGACTTCAGGATTTTGAGCTGTGTGCTCGTGCTCTGCACCCGCATAAACGCGAAGATTAGAGAGTTGCTTGCGCGCCAATGGGCTTTCCTTTGGCAGCATACGTTGGACAGCTTTGCGCATCACGCGGTCCGGAAAACGTCCGTCCAGGATTTTTCCTGCGGTCGTTTCTTTAATCCCGCCAACATAACCGGTGTGACGATAATAGATTTTGTCAGAGCGTTTTTTGCCTGTAAAATGCACCTTACCGGCATTGATGATGATGACATTGTCGCCGCAATCAACGTGGGGCGTGTAGTCGGGGCGATGCTTTCCGCGCAGGCGCATGGCAACAAATGTTGCCAGACGGCCAACGACGACACCTTCCGCGTCGATGAGAATCCACTTTTTCTCAACGTCAGCGGTTTTCAGAAACTTTGTCGTTTTCATGATAAACCTTGAAAATATTGGAACAGACCAAAACGGGCCATTCTGCGATGGCGCTACCTACGCAAGGGTCCAGGGGGCGTCAACAGCGTATTTCAGAGACCTCATCTAAAATATCTATAAAAAGCAATGTCTTGCGCTTTAGGTATTATTTTACCGTATATCTCGAACGCCAAACAACCCCTATCACCGCTAAGAAGACTAGAATGGAGGTGAATTGGTGCAAAAGAGACAGATTCAGTGGCGCAGCGGACAAAAGAGTCCAGATACCAAACCCCACTTGAACCGCTAAAACGAGCAGAAACACCACCATCGCAGGCCTTACAGATTTGCTGTCCTTGAATGACACCCAGACCCAGAGGGCAACTGCCAAAACTATATAGGCCAAAGTTCTGTGATTAAATTGAATGGCGGCAGGGTTTTCGAAAAGGTTGCGCCAGAACGGGGATTGGATGGCATAGCCTTGAGGAATGAAGTCGCCATCCATCAGAGGCCAATCATTATAAGTTCGCCCCGCATGGGTGCCCGCCATGAAGGCCCCGCCAATGATCTGAAGAAAGACCAGGCATGCGAGTAAGATAGGGCGCCCTCTCCCGTGTTGGTATCTCGCGCGGTCCCACAGAGAGCGCTGACGCATATACAACCAATACAGAGCGCCAAGGATGATGAATGCCATTCCGAGATGGGTCGCGAGTCGGTATTGGCTGACGCTCACCATACCCTCTTGCAAGCCGCTATGAACCATCCACCAGCCAATGACGCCTTGCAGCCCGATCAAGAGCGCGACGCCAAAGAACTTCCAACGATGGCCCATCGCAAGCTTGCCGCGCGCCAAGAACCAAAAGAAGGGCAGCGTGAAGGCCAGACCGATGAACCGGCCGAGCTGACGATGACCCCATTCCCAGAAATATATAAATTTGAAACCGGCCAAATCCATATCCGGATGTTCGGCTTCAAATTCCGGGATGAGTTTATATTTCTCAAATTCGGCAATCCAAGCCTCGGTCGACATAGGCGGCAAAGCGCCTCGGATGGGCGCCCATTCCGTGATCGAAAGGCCTGAGTTTGTCAGACGCGTCGCGCCGCCCACGACGATCATGGCCGCAACCAAAAAAATCATGAAAATGAGCCAAGTTTCTACAGTTCTCGTGCGCGTTTCAGTCATAGAGGCGATATAGTCCGAAAAATCTCAGAGTCGACGCGACATTTCAGTCCCGTGGCAATATCGGGCTTAATCGAATTTATATTCCGGAAGCTCCATGAAAGCATGCTTCAGCGCGTCGCCCCAATTATCCGAGACTTGCACGAAATAAGGATCTCTCGCTTCGATACGTCCATGCGACTCGATTCTGAAACTATCGGTTTCGTAAATCTGATAATCGAGTGGCAGTCCGACGGATAGGTTCGCCTTTAACGTAGAGTCAAAGGACACCAGTAACAGCTTCATGGCCGCTTCATAACTCATACCAGCCTCATAGGCTCGCACGAGAATAGGTTTACCATATTTGGTTTCGCCGATTTGGAAGAATGGATTGTCAGAGCTGGCTTCAATGAAATTTCCTTCAGGATAGACCAAAAATAAGCGCGGGGGCATGCCTTTGATCTGTCCACCTAAAATAATTGTGGCATCGAAAACAGCGTCAGCCTCTTGCCCGGACCGCTCATTCTCACGGATGACTTCGCGCAGCGTTTCACCAATCAATCGCGCCACTTGAAACATTGTTGGGGCTTTTAAAATGGACGGGTCTCGTTTCCCCGGTTTAACGGAGCGTTCCGACAATAGGCTGACGAGGGCTTGAGTCGTGGCAAGATTGCCGGCTGTCATAATCGTAATGACGCGTTCTCCGTCAATTTTCCACGTATGCATTTTCTTCACGGACGCAATGTCGTCAACGCCCGCATTTGTCCGCGTGTCGGACATAAAAATGAGGCCATTTTCTAGGGTCATGCCCACGCAATATGTCATTACATAAAATCGCTTAGGTTAGGTTTTATTGTTGGACTTGCACGTTGACGTCAATCGACTCGCCGCTGCCGCCTATTGTCATACCGGAGATAGGCGCGGCCTGGGAATAATCAAGCCCTGTAGCAAGACGAACATAACGCATATCCGGTGAAATTCCATTTGAGACATCAAATCCGGTCCACCCCAAATCGCCCACCCAAATCTCGGCCCAAGCATGTGTCGCATCTTGATCTATGCGATCGTTCATCATGAGATACCCACTCACATAGCGCGCCGGATGTCCGGCATGGCGCGCAGCCGCGATAAAGATATGCGCATGGTCCTGACACACGCCTTTTCCCAGAGTTATGGCCTGTTCTGCACTGGTGGTCGAAACCGTGGATCCCGTTGTATATGCCACCTGACTTGCAATGCGTTTTGACAAATCATGAAAGTCTGCGACTTGCGGGTCTTCGGGAATCGTAGCGGACAACTCTTTTATCTGCGGACCAATACCGGTTAGGGCGGTGGGCCGAAGAAAAAGCCAGAGCGGCGCATAACCCTGCTGTGGGCCGACAACACCATTTTGGTCTGTCATATCGATCAGACCTTGGGAGGTAATCACCAACTCGTTCACATTGGGATTAAGTGCAACCAAATGGCTCACATTTCCATGTTCATCGTCATAGGTCGCCTGAACTTTCGCGCCCTGAATATCGAGCCCCCACTCCAGCACATTTTGTCCCGCATTAGAATTTGGTGTCAAACGCAATTGTTGCAAGCCGTAAGCAGGCGGTGTCTCGAAGGCGTAGCGCGTGGTATGAGAAATTTTCAATTGCATAGCTAAGCCGTAAACCTGAAGTCACGTACAATTGAGGCCGCCAGCTCATTATTTCGTTCAAGGAATTTAGAGATAAACTCATGCAAACCGGACTCGAATATCGTGTCGACCGTTTTGGAATTTAAATCTTGCAAAAATTTGGAGGCGATGTTGGAGGATGGAGACACCTTATCATAACCGCTATCTAAATTTCCCAAAATTGAGACAAGCTCGGACACGCTGAAAGCCAGAGATTGTGGTAAGCAAGGGTCCCAGATCATAAAATGCGCAATACCTTTAGCCGTAATTTCGTCCCGATGATGCCAACGATATGATTGTTCAGCAGAGACGGACCGCAAGATCATTTCCCATTGCTGATTGTCGAGCGGGCTACCGACATCCTGAACCGAGGGCAACAGGATGTAGTATTTAACATCCAATATGCGCGCCGTATTATCCGCCCGCTCAACGAAAGTGCCCAAACGCGCGAAGTTGAAAATATCATTGCGCAGCATGGTTCCATGTAATGTCCCTTGCACCTGCGCGCTTTGTCGCCGGATCAAGCCAAGGACATCCGGCAAGTCTTTATAAGTTATCGGGTTTTTGAGGCGATCAGAAATCATCATCCAGGACTCGTTGACCGCTTCCCAAACATCTCGTGTCAATGCCGTCCGTGAGAGGCGCGCATTGTTGCGAGCACTCCTCATAACGGAGATGACGCTGGACGGGTTGTCCGAGTCCCGAAGCAGAAAATCAATAACGGTCATGCCTTCGAAATCCTTATGGACACTTTCATATGTCTCCAAGGCGCCGGTCGTCGCAAGGATAGATGTCCACTCAGAATTTTCAGAATCCGATTGCGTCAGGGCTATCCGAAAACCGGCATCGACAAGACGCGCGATATTCTTACTCCTCTCCAAATATCGGAACATCCAGAAAAGGCCGCCTGCTGTTTTGCCTAACATCGCCTAAGCCTCCAAGACCCAAGTGTCTTTGGTGCCGCCGCCTTGACTGGAATTTACGACGAGAGACCCCTTTTCCATAGCCACGCGAGTCAACCCTCCTGGCGCAATTCTAACGCCGTCACATCCGACCAGAACATAAGGCCGCAAATCAACATGGCGCGGGGTCAAACCGGATTTGGCGAAAACCGGAGTTGTTGACAAAGCGAGCGTCGGTTGCGAGATATATTTACTCGGATCTGCTATCAATTTGGCGCGGAAATCCGCCAGCTCTTTTTTACTGGCTGCGGGACCGATTAGCATACCGTAACCGCCCGAGCCGTGAACTTCTTTAACAACCAACTCATCCAAATGATCAAGCGTATAAGCTAGAGAGTCAGCATCTGAACATCGCCAAGTTTCGACATTTTTTAGCAATGCCGCTTCGCCCGTGTAGAACTTCACAATGTCCGGCATGTAAGAATAGATAGCTTTATCGTCAGCAATCCCGGCTCCCGGCGCATTCGCAATCGTAATCCCGCCTGCCCGATAAATATCGAAAATACCCGGCACACCCAGCATAGATTGCGGATTGAAATTCAGCGGATCGAGATATTCATCATCCACACGGCGATAGAGCACATCAATCGGCTCATAGCCCCGTGTTGTTCGCATACACACACGACCTTTTTCAATTTTGAGGTCATGTCCTTCGACAAGCTCGGCGCCCATTTGGTCTGCTAAAAACGCATGTTCAAAGTAGGCAGAATTATGAACACCGGGCGTTAGGACTGCGATCGTAGGCTTTGCGCTGCATTGTTGCGGCGCGCAGCTCGACAATGATCGGCGTAAATTTTGGGGATAATTGCTGACGCGCTGAACTTTATTCGCCGCGAAAAGATCCGGAAACATTTGCAGCATGGTTTCGCGGTTCTCGAGCATATAAGATACGCCCGACGGTGTTCGCGCATTATCTTCCAGAACAAAAAATTCATCCCTACCGGTGCGAACCAAATCGACGCCGACGATATGGGTGTAAACACCGCCGGGCGGTTTAATCCCGATCATCTCCTGCAAAAAGGCTTCATTATTCGCGACCAGATGAGCCGGTATTATGCCAGCCTTTATAATTTCTTGATCGTGGTAAATGTCGTGCAGAAACGCGTTAATCGCTTTGACACGCTGTTCAATGCCTTTGGTGAGCACCGCCCATTCATCAGCCGCAATAATACGCGGCACAATATCAAACGGGATCAGGCGCTCTTCAGCATCCTTTTTTCCGTAAACATTAAAGGTAATTCCGGTGCGCCGGAATACGGCTTCGGCTTCGCGCATCTTTTTACGCAAGGCTTTGGGGTCCTGAGACGCGTACCATCCGTGATACGCCGCATAAGCCTCGTGCGGAACGTCCTCTCCTGCAAACATTTCATCGTAAAACTTTAAAGGGTCATCCACACCCTCATAATGGACGAGTTTTTTCAAAAATTGCAAGAAAAATAAAGATAATTCAGGGCGTTGCGGTGGGTTGCACAAAGGTTAAGCCACCAGGTCATTCAAAAATTTATTAAAGTTCAAGATGGTCGGAGTAGCAGGATTCGAACCTGCGACCCCACGCCCCCCAGGCGTGTGCGCTACCGGACTGCGCCATACTCCGCCGTCCATCTTGAAGAGCGGCGTATAGGAAATAGGCGTCGATCACGCAAGCGCTGTTTGCGCAGCTGTGGGCTAGTCGGACTCCCCGGCCTTGCGGAAATCAGACATCTTTAGCTTCAGCGATTCAAGACTTCTTAAAGCATCTTCAAGCGCGAGCTTGTCGGTTGCGGACGAACCCGTCTGCACTGGCGGCGGCACGGGAGGCGGCGGAGCAGGCCGAGGTGGCGGCGTCACAATCTTTGGTTTCTTCGCGCGTGCGGGTGGCGCCTTTGCAGATGTATCCGCCGGAACAATCCGTTGTGGTAAAAGATCAGTTTCCGCCACAGGTTTTTCGCGTGCAGCCTTTTCCAATGAACGACCTAGCTCAACAACCCTGCCGGCGCCTTTTTTCTGAATAAGTTTTTGAACATCTTTGATGGGATGTTTCTCATCATGGAGGAGTTTTTTTATGCCGCGGATAAATTCGATATCTTCCGGTCGGTAAAAACGACGCCCACCGCCGCGTTTAATCGGTTTGATATGGGAGAACTTGGATTCCCAAAACCGCAAGACATGGGGTTGTAGCCCCAGCTCCTCCCCAGCTTCGCTAATCGTTCTGAAAGCGCGTGTTGTTTTAGTTTGGCTCATTCTTGCCTGCATAAATCGACGCCCAACTTATTCGGTCGCGAATCACAGGGTATCATGATTTGGGCGATAATGCCGAATCCACGCGTTCCCGCAAAACTTGGGACGGTTTAAAGACCAAAACGCGCCGCTTCGTGATTGGCACTTCTTCGCCCGTCTTCGGATTGCGTCCAACGCGTTCCTTCTTGTCCCGTAGAGAAAAGGTGCCAAATCCGGCCATTTTCACATGTTCGCCTTTCACAAGAGCATCTCCAATATGGTCGATGACAGATTCGACAAGCGTCGAACTCTCTGATCTGGACAAGCCGATTTCACGGTAAACCGCTTCGGCGAGATCCTGACGTGTTACGGTTTGCGAGTTTACAGTTGTGGTGGCCATGAGCCCTTTAAGCAAATTCATCCCTTGCATATCAAGTTAAGACTTTGGAAATCCGCTAGAAATTTAAAAAAAGTCGAGATTTTAGTAACGAAGCAAGGCAGCACCCCATGTGAAACCTCCGCCAAAAGCTTCCAACATAACAAGATCGCCTTTTTTAATGCGCCCATCTTTGACCGCAACGTCCATAGCTAGTGGCACAGATGCGGCTGACGTATTCGCGTGTAGCGCAACTGTAGAGACCACTTGCTCCGGTCTGAGTTTCAGCCGTTTCGCAACCGCACTGAGGATACGTTGATTGGCCTGGTGCGGCACGAACCAATCGATCGCATCAATCTCAACATTGGCTTGCTCTGCGCAATCGCGAATGACTTGAGCGATATCAGTGACGGCATGTTTGAAAACCTGATTTCCAAGCATCCTTAAATGCCCGACAGTTTGCGTGCGCGACGGACCGCCATCGACGTAAAGCATATCGCGATGCGCCCCGTCAGAGCGGATAAAGGTCTGGAGAATGCCTGACGCGTCGCCGTTGGCAGCGTCTTCGCTTTCGACGGCTTCCATCACAACCGCGCCAGCGCCATCTCCAAACAGGACACAGGTCCCGCGATCGGTCCAATCCAGAATGCGTGAGAAAGTTTCCGCGCCTATCAGCAAAGCCCGTTTCGCGCCTCCGGATTTCAACAATGCGTTCGTGACGTGCAACCCGTAAATAAAGCCGGAACAGACCGCTTGGACATCAAAAGCCGCGCCGTGACGCATGCCAAGTTTTTCTTGAATGATTGTCGCTGTAGATGGAAAGGTCAGGTCAGGCGTGGAGGTCGCAACAACGATGAGGTCTATATCGTCAGCTGTCATCCCCGCATCTGCCAATGCCGCGAGTCCGGCGGCATAACCCAAATCAGACGTAAACTCGCCTTCTGCCGCAATATGGCGTTCGCGAATGCCTGTGCGCTCTTGAATCCAAGCGTCAGATGTATCCACCAATTTCGCCATCTCAGCGTTGGTCATGACGCGTTTGGGCAAAAAGCTGCCTATGCCGCGAATAACAGATCTCATGCTATAAATCCGATATTGTCATCTTCGTCATGCAGGGCATCCAACCGCTCGTCGATTACATCCTGAAAGTCGCTCTCGGCCAAACCCATCGCGATATTCAGCGCGTTTGAATAGCCGATTGCGTCTGTCCCGCCATGGCTTTTTACCACGATGCCATTGAGGCCCAGAAAGACTCCCCCATTAGCACGCCGGGGGTCCATCTTCTTCTTCAACTTACGAAGCGCCATAAGATTCAAAGCGGTGGTAAATTTCGACCATATATTGTCGTTAAGCGCTTCTGAGAAAAACGTGCTGATAAGCTTGGCTGTGCCTTCAGCTGTTTTCAATGCAATATTTCCGGTGAAACCATCTGTGATAACGACATCAACATCACCCGCGGAAATATTATTGCCTTCAACAAAACCAATATAGTTCAGGCCGAGTTGAGATTGGGTCAACCGCTCATGTGCAGCCTTAATCGTTGTATTTCCTTTGCCCTCTTCCGTGCCAACATTCAGCAGGCCGACAGAAGGCGCGGCTTTTCCAAATATTGCGCGAAAATAAGCCTCACCCAAGACAGCAAATTCAGTTAGCTGCGCAGCATCGCATTCTACATTTGCACCAACGTCCAGAACAACGGTCATATCGCCCGACAGGTTCGGCCAACTCGCCGCGATCGCCGGACGCTGCACGCCGCGCTTCGCTCGCAATTGTAGTTTTGACATCGCCATAAGCGCGCCAGTGTTCCCGGCGGATACCGCAATTCCGGCCTGACCGCCCTTCACAGCGGCAATGGCGTTCCACATGCTGGAGCCCTTTCCTTTGCGTAGGGCTTGGGACGGCTTGTCATCCATCGCGATGGTTTTTTCCGTATGGAAGACCTCGGAGCGCTCTCGCGTGCGGGGCGCGGATTCCAAAAGCGGCGCTAATTTCTCGGCATTCCCGTGTAATTGAAAACGGGCACCACGGCCTGCGCCCTCATGCGTCAGGAAATATTCGATTCCCTTGATGACGATATTGGGCGCATCATCGCCTCCCATCGCATCAATTGATATAACCAGTCCGTCGAGCATGTTATGTTTCCGTTAGTCCCTGAGTATAGTGCGCCCAAGACCTCAAGCCTAGCCATAAACCTGTGTCATACTGTTAAAGCCGGAAACGAAAACTCAGTCAGCGCGATTTGGCCCAAAGACGCGGTTGATAGACTCTCATCAAAGGCCAAAAGATAGCTCGATATAGTGTCTACAAAGGAAGGTGCATCATCCCCAAATTCCGGAGCAATGCCGCCGACGCTGAGCGTTTCTGAGAAAACCGCGTCGAGTGCGGGTTTGGGTTCACTTTGATTTAAAGCCTCAGCATATTTTTTCACCCGGTCATAAAACAGTGAAATCATAGGCGAAATGCGTTTTTTGACACTGGCATCTGAAAGGGCTTCTTCCCGCAAGGCGATTTCGAAATCATCCTTCATTTCATCAAACAGGGCCTGACCTAGCCGTTCGCCATTTTCGCCATATCTGTTCAAATTCGACAAAATCGCAGCAATATGTAGGGTCAAAACGTCAATACGGCCATCATAGCTATCCTGAAACCGACCCTCCCCGTAAAATTCCGGAGAGCGCGATTGCGCCATCAAATTCGTGTAAATTCGGCGCGCATCGGTAGTCGCGGCGTCGTCCCGTCCAAACAAGCGGTTCAAAAATCTCATATTCCCAGCCTCATTCCGGTCAAATCTGACCAAATCTTCACGCAGTTACTGTCTTGCCCTGCCTATGACGGAGCGTTAGGTCCATCACAACCATAGACTCTACGCGTGAACCGATATGAACGTGCCGACAAAATTTTTGATACTTGCAGCCGCCGCAGCATTGGCTTCGGCGTGTAACCCTGTGCTGAGAACACATGGCTACATTCCAACGGCGGAAAAGCCGCAAGCGGTGAACCCTGCCACAGACACGAAGACATCCGTTTTATCCCGTCTGGGCAACCCTTCGGTCAAATCGACCTTCGAGGAAGAGATCGATGAAGATGTCTGGTATTACATGTCTGCCGTTCGCCAACGTTACGCTTATCTGCGTCCACAAATCGAAGACCGAACAATAACAGCCATTCATTTTAATCCTGACGGCCAAGTCACCAAGGTTGCCGAATATGGTCTCGAAGACGGTGTGCCTGTCGATTATGTTAGCCGCAAGACACCCACCCGCGGCCGTGAGCTGTCGGCGCTGGAGCAAATCTTCGGTACGATTGGACGTCTTCCAACAGATCGCTTGACCGGAGCCAATCAACAAACCGGCGGCGGCGGCGGCGCGGGTCAAGGCCGATAACGGTCTATTTGTGGCGATAGCCTTTTTGCGGCCAGTTCATCGCCTGCCCGTCAACATCGAGACAAACTGAGCCGTCCCCCGGCAGCATTGAGCCTATCAAGGTTACTTTAAGTCTCGCTCTGCGCGCTGCATCGAATATCGCCTGACGGTCTTCATCCTTCGCCGTAAAGACAACGCCGTAATCATCACCGAAACTGGCGAGGCTTAGTCTGGCTTTTTGAGGATCCGCCTGCCCTTCCGCCCAACTCTCCGCGCCCAGAGAAAATGGCAGCGCATCGAAGTTTAGGGTCGCACAGGTCTCGCTTAGCGTCGAAAGATGGGCGACATCCGCCATCACGCCATCGGACACATCAGCGGCGGCTGTAGCAAAGGTTGAGAGAATGGCCCTATAAGCAAAGGCGGGTTCTGGACGCCAATAGGCTGTTTCAAAAGCGAAAATATGTTCGCCTTTTGGCGCGGGTGAAATGGGTTGGTTGGTCGCCAAATCACATCCCAACATCGCATCACCCAGCACGCCGCTGATCCAAATATCATCGCCCAATGACGCTCCGGCCCGCTGGACCATGTCGCCCTGCTCGATATCCCCAACAAGTGTGATGGAGAAAACAGCGGGTCCGTCCGTTGCGCTCATATCTCCGCCCCAAAGCGTGCAGCCAATTTCCATCTGGGTCGTCTGAAGTCCCTTCGCAAAAGCCGGGATCCATTTCTCCATCTCGCCTGCCGGCATAGATACCGAGAGCTGATAGCCAAGCGGCGTTCCGGCCTTGGCTGCCACATCCGACAGATTTGTGCGCAGGAGACGTTCGGCAACATCCGCGCCATAGCGGCCCGCCGGGAAATGCACGCCTTCAACAAAGCTATCTGTTGTTATGAGTAAGTCACGCCCCGGCCTCGGACTGAAACGCGCAGTATCATCTTTGAGGGATAGCCCTTCCGGCCCGGCCAGAGGTGCAAAATATTGCTCGATTAAATCAAACTCATTCATCTTCGGATGCGGCCGACGCAGGCGTAGCAACGGCTTCGGCGTGGGATGGCGTCAAACCAAATTCGGCAGCGCGGGAATCTTTCGCGATTTTGTCCAAAACGCCATTCACGATGCCGGGTTCTTTACCGGAGAAGAAGTCTGTCGCGATGGCCATATATTCGTTGATGATCACGAGCGCCGGAACATCCGGGCGGCTTTGGATTTCATAGACCGCAGAGCGAAGCAGCGCGCGCAGCGTCGCATCCAAACGGCGCAGAGGCCACTTGTCTGACAAACGGCCTTCAATGGCTTCGTCGATTTTGGTTTGGTCGCGGACAACGCCGTTCACAATATCTTCGAAATAGGGCTCGTCCGCGCGTACCATGCCCGGCTCATCTTCATAGCCAAAGCGGTGATCTAGAAACTCTTTCACAACTGTCTTATGGGGCGCGCCCGAAACATCCATTTGGTAAAGCGCCTGAACTGCACTGACGCGAGACACACGTCTCAGTTTTGGATTGGCGCTCATGTCCCAGATAACTTTTGTGAATCAGGGGTTTTGACATCAGGCTTGTTCAATTCATCGCGCAATTGGATCATGCGCAAACAGGCCGCAGCCGCGAAGCCGCCCTTGTCTTTTTGGTCAGGCTTGGACCGCGCAATGGCTTGCGCTTCATTCTCGACCGTGATGATGCCGTTGCCAATCGCGAGTTGATGATCGACAGCGAGGTCCATCAGCGCCCGCGCACTCTCTTCGCAGACATAATCATAATGCGTTGTCTCACCGCGAATGACGCAACCCAAGGCGACATAGCCGTCATACCCGGATTTGGCTTTTTCAGCGTAAGAAATGATATGCGGAATCTCGAGCGCGCCCGGAACGTTTACCTTCACAACTTCCGCGCCAGCCACTTGCAATTTCGCCAAAGCGCCTTGCAGCAAGTCTTCGGAAATGGACTCGTAGTAGCGAGCCTCGATAACGAGAATTTTCATTTTATGTCCGTGTGTTTTGCAGCGGTGTGATGTCGTCGAGTTCAAGATCATAGGCCTCAAGGCCGATAATCTTTGGCATGACATCGGTGATCAAAGTCATCTTGCGCACGCCCTGATGCGAGAGAATTTGCGCCCCAACTCCATATTCACGGATCGTCTGCTCTTTCCGGTTCACAGTGGATTTATGCGCGCCAAGCCGTTCCAGCAAACTATCAATGGACCCTTCACGGATAAGGACCAAGACGGAGTGTCCGTTATGTGCCGCCAGTTGTTTCATCGCGTCCCAGATTAGTCCTGAGCGCGGGCTTTCCTCGGACAATATGTCGCCTGCGAAATCAATTTTATGTACACGAACCAAGCTCGGAACGCCTGTTTTGGCTTCGCCCTTTGAAAGCGCGACATGTTCCTTGCCATCTAAAAAGTTACGATAGACGTGAATTTTGAAATCATCACCGTTCTGGCTGCGGAAATCATTGCTCGCGATATGACGGACAAAGTGATCTTTCTTCATCCGGTGCGCGACGAGATCTTCAATCGTGCCGATCTTCATCCCGTGCAATTGCGCAAATCCGATGAGGTCCGGCAGGCGCGCCATGGTCCCGTCATCATTCATAATTTCGCAGATAACCGCCGACGGGTTCAGGCCCGCCATGCGGGAGATATCGACGGAGGCTTCGGTGTGGCCTGTGCGAACCAATACGCCGCCGTCTTTAGCGATGAGCGGAAACATATGGCCGGGGGTGACGATATCGTCGGCGCGGCTGTCCGGATCGATGGCGACTTGAATGGTCAGCGCGCGGTCGGCGGCGCTAATCCCGGTCGTGACACCTTCGCGGGCTTCGATGGATTGGGTGAACGCGGTTTCAAAGCGCGAGCCGTTATTCTTATTTTGCGGCTCAAGGCCGAGCGTCTCAGCGCGCTGCGCTTCGATAGCGAGACAGATGAGGCCACGCCCAAACTTGGCCATGAAATTTACCGCATCCGGCGTCGCAAATTGCGCCGGAATAATGAGATCGCCTTCATTCTCGCGATCTTCCGCATCCACCAGAATATACATCCGGCCATTGCGGGCATCTTCGATAATTTCTTCCGGCGTCGCGAGCTGATAGACATCGTCAAAAGTGGCTGTGTTGAGTTCCGTCAAGTTTTCTGTCCCATATGAGCAAGGTAGCGCGCGACATAGCGGGCGATGAGGTCCATTTCCAGATTTACTTCATCCCCGGGCTGTAATCCACCCAAGGTCGTCGCTTGGGCGGTATGCGGAATTATGTTCACGGAAAATGTAGAGCCGGATGCCGCATTCACCGTCAGAGACACGCCGTCGACCGTGATGGAGCCCTTTGGCGCAATGCCGAATGCAATGTGGTCGGGCGCGATGAAATCCAGCTTCAACGATCCGGCGATTTCTGTTCGCGCGGTTAGCGTCCCAACACCGTCAACATGGCCCGTCACCAAATGCCCGCCGAGCTCGTCCGACCCCGTCAGCGCTCTCTCCAGATTTATCTTGGTGCCAGTCTCCCATTTGCCCATGGTGGTCTTATCCAAGCTCTCATCGGAGACCTCGAAAGCATACCAGCCTTTACCATCTTCAGTGCGGCCTTTTTCAATCACCGTCATACATGCGCCTGCATGCGAGATAGAGGCTCCGATATCGATAGTGCTTGTGTCATAGGCGCACTGCACGTCCATCCGTGTGTCGCCCCACTCCCCGCCCGTTCCGCGCGTGACAGACTTAACCGTGCCAATGTCCGTGATGATACCTGTAAACATTAATCCGATCTCACGTAAATTTCATGCATGTCCTGACCAACCTCACTCACTTTCATACGGTGCAAGCGGACGGCCTGGCCCATTTCCGTGAGGCTGAGCGCCCCGACGCAATCCCGGCCATCCCCACCCAGTAAAACAGGCGCGCGATACCAGTGCAATATGTCGTAAAGCCCTGCCTGTATGAAACTGGCAATCAAAGTTCCGCCGCCTTCGATTAAAACGGACCGTAGACCTGCCCGCCACATGACTTCGAGAGCTTCTTCAAGGCTTAATCCATGTTCATGCGTTATCGCTTGAATGACAACGCCGCGCTCTCGCAAGATATCGGCTTTCGCAATGGAGCCGTCGCGCGTGAAAACCCATGTCGGTGTCTCCTTGGCGGTTGTAACGAGATGAGAGGTTTCGGCCAGCTTGAGCGTTGTATCAAACACCACCCGCACCGGATCTTTGCGGCCCGGCACGCGGGATGTCAGATGCGGGTCGTCCAGTTCTGCTGTTATCGCGCCCACAGCAATGGCGTCATTTTCTGCGCGCAGGTAACGGCCATGTGCCCGCGCCGCATCGGACGTAACCCATTGCGAGTCGCCATTGGCCAACGCTATTTTGCCGTCAAGCGAGGTTGCTAATTTCAGGGTAATTTTAGGACGCAAAGTTAGTTTTCCTCATCAGAAGACAACATCTCTTCCTGAATAAAAGCGTCGAAGTCTCCGGTCTCCTTAAAGTCTTTATAAACAGAGGCGTAGCGGACATAGGCGATCTTATCCAAATTGGATAAGCCCTCCATGACGAGCTCACCAATGCGGTCTGATTCAATTTCGGATGTGCCGCCCGCTTCTAGTTGGCGCACAACGCCGGAAATCATTTGCTCAATTCGCTCTGGATCGACAGGGCGTTTCTGCAAAGCGATGAGGACCGAACGCGCGAGTTTATCGCGATCAAAAGGCGTCCGCCGTCCGGACTTTTTGATGACCATCAGATCGCGGAGCTGCACACGTTCAAACGTCGTAAACCGCCCCGCACAACTGCCGCACTGACGGCGGCGGCGCACAGCCGTATTATCCTCGGCTTGGCGGGAGTCTTTGACTTGAGTGTCTTCGGATGAACAGAAAGGACAGCGCATTAGGAGGATATAGGGGGTTTAGAGAGGAAGGCAAACATTTGCGGGTAAGTGTAATTGTCACCCCGGCTCTGTTGTTTGGTGTGGCAAACAACTAACCGGGGCCAGCCCATCTTTGGATTAGGAGAGGAGACGGCGTGTCACGATATTTGAGCGTTTAAAGCAACCTCAGTCGGTCCCGGGTCAAGCCCGGGATGACAGATAGTATTATCCCGCATAAATCGGGAAGCGCGATGTCAGCGCAACAACCCGCTCTTTCACACTCGCCTCAACCTCAGGATTGCCTTCAGGGTTCGCCGCCAGCGCATCCAAAACCTCAACCATCAACTGGCCGATTTCGCGGAACTCTGCCGGGCCGAAGCCTCGCGTTGTGCCGGCGGGTGAGCCAACACGGATGCCGGAGGTGATGGTGAACTTCTCTTTGTCGAAGGGAATGCCGTTCTTATTACAGGTGATGTAAGCCCGTCCGAGCGCGGCTTCGGCTGCATTGCCCTTCACGCCCTTTGGCGAGAGATCGATGAGCGCCAAATGCGTATCCGTACCGCCGGAGACCACGGCATAACCGCCTTCAACCATCGCTGCCGCCATAGCTTGACAATTATCGATAACGCGCTGCGAATAGGCTTTGAATTCCGGCTTGAGCGCATCGCCAAAGGCAACCGCTTTACCTGCGATGACGTGCATGAGCGGTCCGCCTTGCAGTCCCGGGAAAATAGCCGAGTTAAACTTGCGCGCCAGTTTCTTATCATCCGTGAGGATCATACCGCCGCGTGGACCGCGTAGCGTCTTATGCGTCGTTGTCGTCGCGACATGCGCATGTGGGAATGGCGAAGGATGTGTGCCGCCCGCAATGAGGCCCGCAATGTGCGCCATATCGACGAGTAGATAAGCACCGACCATATCCGCAATCTCGCGGAAGCGTTTGAAATCTATCTGTCTTGGGTAAGCCGAGCCGCCGCAGATGATGAGCTTTGGCTTATGCTCTTTGGCAAGCGCTTCGACCTGATCATAGTCGATGAGGTGCGTGTCTTCGAGCACGCCATAGGTAATAGCATTAAACCACCTACCTGACATATTGGGCGGCGCGCCATGGGTCAGATGCCCACCTGCCGCGAGGTCCATACCGAGTATGGTATCGCCCGGCTGGAGCAGCGCGAGGAAGACGCCCTGGTTCGCCTGGCTGCCGGAGTTCGGCTGCACATTGGCAAAGCCGACACCGAAGATTTCACAGGCGCGCTCAATCGCGAGGTTCTCCGCGACATCCACATGCTCGCACCCGCCATAATAACGTTTGCCCGGATAGCCTTCGGCATATTTATTCGTGAGGACGGAGCCTTGCGCTTCGAGGATCGCTTTGGAGACGATGTTCTCTGACGCGATCAACTCGATTTCATGCTGCTGACGGTGCAATTCGTCCTGCATACTCGCATAAAGTTCAGGATCACGGTCCTTCAGGCTTTGCGAGAAGTAGTCGGCCAAATGGGCGACGCCTTGGTCATTAGCAGCAGAAGTCATGGGAATCTCCGTGGTCGATACGGGTGTGCGATATAAAATTCAGCGCGTCCGCGCAATGGCGCGGCACAATCCAGCTGTGATTAAGCCACCTTCTCGCGGGTCAGCCCAAACTCTGCCCAGACCACGTCCAGTGCGCTCATCAGCTCTTCCATCATCAGGTCGCTGTGGAACGGGCTTGGCGTAAATCTGAGGCGTTCTGTGCCGCGTGGGACAGTTGGATAGTTGATCGGCTGAGCGTAAATTCCGTAATCTTCAATCAAGCGGTCCGAAATCGCTTGGCACTTATGCGGATCGCGCACCATCAGCGGGATGATGTGAGTCTCGCCGTCGATGAAATCATATCCCCCTGCCCGCAGACGGGTCTTCAAGGCGTTAGCGCGTTCTTGATGCTGGGTGCGTTTTTCAGGGGTCTGCTTCAAAACTTTCACAGAGCGTAATGCGCCGGCCGCCGTAGACGGCGGGATGGAGGTTGTGAAGATAAAGCCGGAGGCCATAGAGCGCACGGCATCAATGATGACTTCATCTGCGGCGATATAGCCGCCGACCATGCCGTAAGCCTTGGCCAATGTGCCTTGAATAATGTCGATACGGTCCATCAACCCTCGTTCTTCGGCAACGCCGCCCCCTTGCGCGCCATACATCCCGACCGCGTGAACTTCGTCGATATAGGTAAGAGCGCCATATTTATCGGCGAGGTCGCAAATCTGCTCAATCGGGGCGATGTCGGCGTCCATGGAATAGACAGACTCAAAGGCGATGAGTTTCGGTTGATCCGCCGGAATCTCTTTCAGTTTCGATTCAAGGTCAGCCAAATCATTATGTTTGAATATCTTCTTCTCACAGCGGGCGCGCTGAATACCGGAAATCATGGAGGCGTGGTTCATCTCGTCAGAGAGAATGACCAGACCCGGGAGAATTTTGCTCATCACGCCGAGGGTCGCTTCATTCGCGACATAGCCGGATGTGAGGACCAAAGCGGCATCTTTCTCGTGGAGTGTCGCCAGCTCTTGCTCCAACTGAACATGATAGCGAGTTGTGCCGGAGATATTCCGTGTACCGCCCGACCCTGTCCCGGCTGCATCGACTGCCGACTTCACGGCCTCAACAACGCACGGGTTTTGCCCCATGCCAAGGTAATCATTAGAGCACCACACGGTAATATCCTGCTGTGTATTATCGTCTTTAAACCAGGTCGCGCGTGGAAATTGTCCGGCCTTGCGGCGGATATCGCGGAAAATGCGATAGCGGCCTTCTTCGCGGACCGTATCCACAGCCTTTTCAAAGGCGGCTCGGTAATTCACGGTGCTCTTTTCCATGATTATTCCCTACTCGACCTCAGGGGGTCAAAATTGACCTGTGTCACATAGACGACCTTTCCAGCTTTTCCAATGACAAAAGCCTGAGGTGCGTCTATGTGCCAATGAAGATTTTAGAGGACTGAAATGGCTGTTTTTCCGCAAATGAGATTGCGCCGCTTGCGCCGGACGGATTGGATGCGCCGCATGGTCGCGGAAACGCGCTTGGATGTGTCGGATTTGGTTCTCACGAGCATAGTTTCGGACGCCGGACCGGACCGAGTCGATATTCCGAGCTTGCCGGGTGTGCAGCGGCTTTCGGTGAACGCCCTCGTCGAGCAGGCTCGAAAGGCGGCAGATCTCGGCATTCCGGCGATGGCGATTTTCCCGAATATTTCGTCTGATGAGAAATCCGAAGACGCTGCCGAGGCCGCAAACCCCAAAGGCCTCGTCCCCGAAGCTGTGCGCGCCATCAAAAAAGCCGTGCTTAATATCGGCGTCATCGTCGATGTCGCCCTCGATCCTTACACCAGCCACGGCCATGACGGCTTGATGGAGGGCGAGACGATCCTGAACGATCCGACCGTCGCCATGCTTGCCAAAGTCGGCGTGATGCTGGCGGAGGCGGGCGCGGATATCGTCGCCCCGTCTGATATGATGGATGGGCGGATAGAGGCTGTCCGCCAGGGGTTGGACGATGCGGGCCATACGGATGTCGCCATCCTGTCCTATGCCGCGAAATTCGCTTCAGGCTTTTACGGCCCCTACCGCGACGCCATCGGCACATCTGCTGCGCTCAATGGCGACAAGCGCACCTATCAAATGAACCCCGCGAATCTCGACGTCGCCTTGCGCGAAGTCGAAATGGACATCAATGAGGGCGCCGACATGGTCATGGTCAAACCCGGCATGCCCTATCTCGATGTGATAGCCGCCATAAAAGCAGAATTCGCCCGCCCCACCTTCGCGTTCCAAGTCTCAGGCGAATATGCTATGATGAAAGCGGCAAGCCAGAATGGCTGGCTGGATTATGATCGGATTATGATGGAGAGTTTGCTCTCGTTCAAACGCGCAGGCTGCGACGGAATCCTAACCTACGCCGCGATTGAGGTGGCGGAGCGGTTGAGAGAAACACGTTAAGCTATTGTTTTATATTGTTTAAGATGAGTCACACCGTCGCAAGCGTAGCTTGCCCGGTGCCCATACCCTGAAGGCAGCACAAAAGTGTGAAGCAAATGTTCTTCCGTGAAGCTCACGGAATTGGCACCGGGCAAACCTTGTTCGCGGCGGTGTGACTTAGTTGTTAGTTAGTTCGTTTGTCTCTGCGGTTTCGTTCTTTTCTCTCAATCTAAAATTAAATGGGATGTTCGTGTGGGTGGTTAGGCTCTGCGAATGCGAATGCGGTATGCGAATGCTTTGAGCCCTTCCCGCTTATTGCCAGAAAGCCCCACACGACGACGCCTTTCTGCACTACCGGCCTAGCTGGATAGTCTGGACCCAATAAGCTCTCGATAGGCCACCCAGAACGGCGGACATTACCCCGCCGCGCCCAATGACAAGCGCCGCTCCTTCCCGATTAAGTCAATGTGCACCTGACCGCCCTGTGGAAGAAGACAAGACTAAATATGCGGCAAGAAAACCAATCCGAGGATGCATTTCTTTGAGAAATCTACAAGTAATTGGAATGGTTGGATTTTTTTCATTCAATGTGAGGTGCGAAACGAGGATGGAGTTTTGAAGCGCCTATAGAAGGAAACTCTCGTCACCTGGTTAGTCTGGGGAAACCGCATTTATGACGAGCAAATGTATTATTCATTCTTCAAATCTTGGAGTTGATCGAAATAATCACGTAAGGATATTGTCTTATTCATTATCATGAGATTTCGTTTCTTCGAAACATTCTCAGGTAAAACAGGTAAATCATCGAAACTTTCAACCTTGTTTGGTATATCAATTAGCTTGGATGTAAACGTCCAATCCGCCCATGAACGTTCAGCATAAGTATGCCAGCGACTGTCGCTCACGATCTCAACCACAAGCTCTAAATTTTCGGGCATCTGTCTTGAAACTTCAGACAAAAGAAGTGTCTCGAAGCCTATCTCAGCAGCTTCTTTCTCATAGCCGTTGTCATTCAGACAAATTGAAAGGTCTACCAGCGCTTGGAGGGTGTCATCAACATATCTTTGTCTAAATTTCTCCGAGCGTAAGTCCTTGTAAATATACTCTCCCACGACTTTACACTTACGCGGGACAAACAGGTTTAGGTTACTTGAAACAGTGTGAATATCGTCAGCATGAACCTGCCGCTCAAAGAAAGTTTCGCTAGGCTTACAGCTTGCCAGCAGTATTAATGCAAACATAAGAATTGTTACATTTATTTTCATCAGATGAAGCCTTTTAGAAGCCTTACATGAGTTGGTGCATCAACCCATTGTAAACGGGCAAGGGGAATCAAAATTCTTCTATCCTAAAATCATTTCATGGAGAGCATTTAGTGCCAAGCATTTAAACAAACAAAACCCTGGAAAGACCGTCCATCACTCACCCCGCTTCAAACGCGCCAGCAGACTGCTCGTATCCCACCTTCTCCCGCCCATCTCCTGCACGTCCGCATAATAGCCATCAACCAATTCCGTGACAGGCATATCGAGTCCGAGTTTCTTTGCCGTCTCCAACACAATCCCCAAATCCTTGCGCATCCAATCCACGGCGAAGCCGAATTCATATTCGCCTTTCGCCATGGTCGAGGCGCGGTTGTCCATTTGCCAGCTTTGGGCGGCGCCCTTCCCGATGGCGCCGACGACTTCGTCCATATCGAGCCCTGCGGCTTGGGCGAAATTCACGGCTTCTGAAAGGCCCTGCAACATCCCTGCAATGCAAATTTGATTGACCATTTTGGTGAGTTGCCCTGCCCCGACAGGGCCCATGAGTTTTACGGCTTTTGCATAGGCATCGATGACGGAGACGGCTTTGTCGAAATGCGCTTGATCGCCCCCGCACATCACGGTCAGTTGCCCTTTGACCGCCCCGGCCTCGCCGCCGGAAATAGGCGCATCGAGAAAGCCTATCCCTGCGTCTGAGCACGTCGCGCCCATTTGTTTCGCACAGCCATCGGACGCTGTGGTGTGATCAACCAGAATTGCACCGAACTTCATTGCCGGGATGGCTTTGCCCGCCACCTCCAAAACATCCGCGTCCTGCCCGACGCACATCATGACATAATCCGCGCCGGAGACGGCGTCTTCAATCGACGCACAGGCCTGACCTGTGAACGCGTCGCCCCAACGGGCCGTGACAGACGCCGTCCGGTTCCAGACACTCACCTCATGCCCCGCAGCAACCAAATGCCCTGCCATCGGGTAGCCCATGACACCCAACCCTAAAAAAGCGACCTTGCTCATGAAAATTCCTAACTAAAATCTTGTCTTACCTGTTCCTATGCCGTTCAAAGACTCAATGGCAACTGGACTCACAAAATAACATGATGGCATTGCCCGAAATTTGGCAAATGTGGGCCGTTTTCGGAATCGTCGCCGTGGGCGTCTGGTTCTATGTGCGTGAGAGTTTTACCATCGAGACGATCAGTATAGGCATCATTTTGGCGTTGATGATCTTCTTCCATGTCTTTGGAAAAGATGCGAAAATCGGAAATGGGCAGCTTTTGTCGGGCTTCGCAGCCCCGGCACTCGTCACAATTATGGCGCTACTGGTGGTGGGACAGGGCATGTTCCAGACCGGCGCGTTGGAAGGCCCCATCGTTCGGATAAATAACTCTTTGGATAAATCGCCGCGTTTGACGCTGGTCTTAGTGTTTGTCGTCGCATTTTTAGTCTCCATGTTCATGAATAACACCCCTGTTGTCGTGATGTTCATCCCGATCATGACGGCGATGGCTATCCGTCTGCGTCATCAAGCCTCGCGCTATATGATGCCCCTGTCTTTCATTTCTATTTTGGCAGGGATGACGACGCTCATCGGGTCCTCTACCAACCTGCTGGTCAATGATGTTTTGGTTCGCACCACTGATTTCGAGCTGTCCTTTTTCAGCCAATTTGGTCCGGGGATTACCCTCGCCATTATCGGCGCGGCCTATATCATCCTTATGGCCCCTGTTCTGTTGCCGGAACGCGAAGGATTGGAGACCGAAATGACGGCCTCAGGTCATCAATATATTGCGCAAATCCGCGTCACGCCCAACCACCCGCTGGTCGGCGCAAAGCCGGTAGCCGGATTGTTCCCGACCCTGCGGGATGTCACGGTGCGGATGGTGCAACGGGGCGAGCGGTCCATGCTGCCGCCATTTGAAGAAATATTGCAAAGCGGAGACATTCTGGTTGTTGCCGCAACGCGGAAAAGCCTATCCAAGCTTCTCTCCTCACAGCCGGAATATCTTCGCGGCATGCTCACGATTGGCGGGTTCGAGGCCGAAACTGACTCGGCGGAACCGTTGATTATCTCGGAAGCCGTGATTGCGCCGGGTTCGCGGATGATTGGCCGCACGATCGAGCAAGTCGGTTTCCGCCGCCAGACAGGTACGCTCGTTCTCGGCGTGCAAAGACGCTCACGCATGATCCGAAAGCGAATGTTAGAAATCAGGCTGGAAGCCGGCGATGTGCTGCTCTTGTTTGGATATGACAGCGATATGTTGGCCATGCGAAATAACCGTGATCTCCTGCTGCTGGATTGGTCCATGGTGGAGCTGCCGGATATTCGAAAGTCATTATGGGCGAGGATAATTTTCATTGGCACAATCGCTGCCGCTGCGACATCCATTCTGCCGATTGAAATAGCAGCGTTGGGCGGCGCGCTCGGCATGATCGCGACCGGCTGTTTAAATATCCGCCAAGCCGTGCGCGCCTTGGATATGCGTATCTTCCTGCTTATCGGCGCGGCTTTTGCCATGGGCCTTTCGCTCGAGCAAACCGGCGGAGCGGCCTTTATTGGCGAAGGCATCGTCACGGCCTTCTTGCCTTACGGCAAACAAATCCTGATCGGCGCCCTGTTTATTGTCATTGCCTTTTTCACCAACATTATCAGCAACAGCGCAGCCGCCCTGCTCTTCTCTCCCATCGCGCTCGAGATTAGCGCGCAGGCCGACATTGATCCCATCGCGATGGTGCTCACGGTTATCTTTGCCGCCAATTGTTGTTTCGCAACGCCGATTGCATACCAGACGAATTTGCTGGTTCTCGGCCCAGGACATTATAAGTTCAGTGACTTCATTCGCTTTGGCGGACCGCTTATCCTGTTGCTTTGGATATCATATACCCTGCTTGCGCCCGTCTTCTTCCAACTCTAACAGAATATTATGAGTCATCCGTTCGACCCGAACCAGTTACAGTTTTATCTGACGATTCCCTCGCCCTGCCCCTACTTGCCGGGACGGATGGAACGGAAGATATTTACCCAGCTTGACCCGCTCGACGGACCTCACCTCAATAATTATCTGACCCATGCCGGGTTCAGGCGTTCGCAGAATGTCATCTACCGTCCGGCTTGCGAGACCTGCCGCGAGTGCCGAAGCCTGCGTGTAGACGTCGCGCGCTTCCGCATGAGCAAGTCTTTCAATCGCACGATGAAGCGCAATTCAGACCTGTTAATTGAAACCAAATATGCGGCGGCAACGCAGGAGCAATTCGACCTCTTGCAGCGCTATCTCCACAATCGCCATGCGGGCGGCGGGATGACAACGATGGATTTTGAACGCTATGAAATGATGGCAGAGGAATGCGCATCTGAAACCGAAATCACAGAATACCGGACACCGGACGGAACCCTCATCGCGGCCATGCTCTTGGATCATCTCACCGATGGCATGTCGCTGGTTTATAGCTTTTTCGACCCGGAGCAGTCCTATAGGTCTCTTGGTAATTTCATGGTGCTAAATCACATTCAGCAATGCCACGCGCTTGACCAGCCCTATCTCTATCTTGGTTATTGGGTGCCTGACAGTCCGAAGATGAGTTATAAAGCGCGCTTTGGTCCATCGGAAATTCTGACCCATGCAGGCTGGAAACCCATGCCGCGCAAAAAGACATCCTCATGAAGGTGAAACGAAGAGATATCGTTGTGGGCGCAGCCGCTCTCGCAACAGGTGCGGGCGTCGTCGGGGCTTTGCGTCCGAAACCTAAAACCACTGCGCCTGCGAGACGCGGCACGCTGGCCGCGCCGAACCTGTCGCAAAACCGCAAACAATTTCGGATGGCGACGAGCTGGCCGAAAGACTTTCCGGGGCTCGGGCAAATGCCGAACCGATTCGCCGAGGCCATGCGCCTGATGAGCGACGGACGGATTGAAGTAAAAGTCTTCGCGGCGGGAGAACTCGTCGGTGCCACTGAATGTTTTGACGCGACCAGCACGGGCGCGGCGGATATGTATCACGCCGCCGAATATTACTGGCAGGGCAAGTCTAAGGGCTTCTCTTTTTTCACTGCGGTCCCAATGGGGATGACAGCCGCAGAAATTATGGGCTGGTGTGATTTTGGCGGCGGTCAACAGCTTTGGGATGAACTCTCCGCCAAATTTAACATCAAAGCCTTTCAAGCCGGAAACACGGGCCATCAGACGGGTGGTTGGTTCCGTAAGAAAATGGAAACGCTGGAAGACTTTAAAGGCCTGCGCATCCGGATGCCGGGCCTAGCGGGCGAAGTCATTCGGCAGCTTGGCGGAACAGCGGTCACCCTGCCCGGCGGGGAAATCTATCAAGCGCTGCAATCGGGCAGTATTGACGCGACGGAATGGGTCGGACCGTGGAATGATCTCGCGCTCGGCTTCTACCGCGAAGCGCCGTTTTACTACGCGCCCGGATTTCACGAACCCGGCGCATCGCTTTCACTCGGCGTCAATCTGGATGTCTGGAACGGCCTCAGCGCGGCAGAGCAAAACATGATCCGTTTTTCCTGCAAATCCGCAAATGATACTTCCATCGGTGAATACACCTTCAAAAACGCACAGGCGCTGGAAGAATTGAAGACGAAATACGGAATCGAGCCGCGGTTCTTCAGTACGGAAATCCTGAAACGCGTCGGGGTCATTGCAGACGCAATCGTGGATGATTTCGGCAATGCCGACCTGCTCACGCGGCGCATCGCCGACAGCTATTTCAAAACTCGCAATCAAATGCGCTACTGGACGGAGATGTCGGATGGGCGTTACATCGCCGCGCGCGAAGCGGCCCTCGGCAGATAGGTTGTGGTCGGAGGTATATTACAAGCTATAGGCTGGGCGTTTCTGCCGCTTTTGGCGTGGCCGATAATTCACCTGATTTTCGGAAAGACCGGTTTTGTCAAAGGCGTGAGTGAAGCGCTTATATCGCTCATAGACAGCCTGACCTTTTGGTTGGGCGAAGGCGCGAAATGGCTGCTACCGCTTCTCGTCATATCCGTTGCAGCCTCCGTATTTGCGCTCTCAATTTTTGGCGTCACCACGACCAAATGGCTGGAGTCCGCGAAATATTTCCAAGCTCTGATTATCATGCTCGGCGCGGCGGCAACGCTGCTGGCAGGGCAGCATGTGCGGGTTGATATCTTTTTCTCCCGCATGAGCGAGACCGGCAAAGCACGTGTGGATCTTTTTGGGTTTTACCTGTTGCTTGCCCCCGTTTGCATTCTCCTGATTTGGAACGCGCAGAGCTTTGTCAGTTTTGCGTGGGCCATCCGCGAAGGATCCGGTGAAGCGGACGGTATTCGCGGGGTCTACATCCTCAAAACGCTCATTCCGATCTTTGCGATTTCAATGTTGGCGCAGGGCCTTGCGATTGCAACCCGTGCTGCAATGGCCCTCAGCGGGCAAACACGCCCTGCCCGCCCCGAAGGCGTGCCGCCCTTTTTCCAAACCACGCGAGATCACGGATTATGAGCGGCGCGGAAATCCTCGCAGCCTTAATGTTCCTTTCGGTCTGCGGCGCGCTGATGTCGGGCTATAATGTCGCCTTCACGCTGGCAGGCACCTCCCTCTTATTTGCAGGCATAGGCGTTTTAACCGGAACCTTTGATCCGGTTTATCTGCTCTCTATGCCGGGACGAATTTACCCCCTCATCACGCGAGAAATCCTTATCGCCGTCCCGCTGTTCGTGTTTATGGGGGTGATGTTGGAGAAATCTCGCATTGCGGAAGATTTATTAGAAAACATGGGCACGCTCTTCGGCCCCATGCGCGGCGGTTTAGGTATTTCAGTAATTTTCGTCGGCGCGCTCCTCGCCGCCAGCACAGGCATTGTTGGCGCGACCGTTGTGACGATGGGACTGCTCTCGCTGCCCACCATGCTGAACCGCGGTTATGCGCCCTCCCTCGCCTCGGCCAGCATCGCCGCCTCAGGCACATTGGGGCAAATCATCCCGCCCTCTATTGTTCTCGTCATTCTTGCTGATCAGATTTCCAACGCCTTTCAGGAAGCGAAGCGAAGTTATGATTTGGACACAGATAAAATCGTCTCGGTCGGCGATTTATTCGCGGGCGCATTGCTGCCCGGGATGATTCTGGTGGCCGCATACGCGCTCTATATTTTCGCCGTTGCGGTCCTGAAACCTGCCGACGCCCCGGCACAAGAGTGGCCGGAAGGCGCGGATGCTAAAGCGCTTCTTTGGCAGAGTTTCCGCTCCATGCTTCCGCCGATCTTCCTCATTATCGCTGTCTTAGGGTCTATCCTTTCAGGCTACGCCACACCGACACGCGGTGCAGCTTTGGGTGCATTAGGGGCCATTCTTCTGGCCTGCTATAAGACGGAGGCTACAACAAATTTGGGAAGGTTCTCTCGTAAAGCCGCTTATCTCTCCGCTGCAGGGTTATTGGGATTGGTCGCGCTGGATCTAACGGGTGTGGATTTGCGCGTGTCTCAAACCGATTGGTCGGGAATTGAGAAACTCTCCATGACCGTCGCTGCCATCCTCGCCGTCATCGGGGGCTTGGGCGCTTTATTCGCAACATTCCGCTTAGGGCGAACAGGCGCGCTAGGCGAGGTCTCGCGTTCCACGCTTCACATTACGGCGATGGTCTTTGTCATCCTCATCGGCGCGACCATATTCAGCCTCGTCTTTCGCGGCTTTGGCGGGGACGAAATGGTGGCGCGTATGTTGGAACATGCCCCGGGCGGACCAACGGGAGCCTTTATCCTCGTCATGGTTATGATGTTCATTCTCGGCTTCTTTCTCGACTTCATCGAAATCACCTTTGTTGTGGTCCCCTTGGTCGCCCCGCCCCTCCTCGCGACTGGAATGGACCCGGTTTGGCTCGGCATCGTTATGGCGCTAAATTTACAGACTAGCTTTTTGACCCCGCCCTTCGGGTTTGCGCTATTTTACTTACGCGGCGTCGCTCCGCCCGAAGTCACGACGCCTGCGCTCTACAAAGGCGTCTTGCCCTTCATCGCGATTCAAATTGCAATCATCGGTCTGGTTATCGCGTTTCCGCAACTCGCAACCGCTATTCCCGAAAGCCTGCAAAAGTAGGAAATACTTGCGTTTAGGGCACATTTTGCTCTATCCCAAATCCAGTATTATCAGGGGACCCCTATGACTACCTTACTTATCATCCTCGGCATTATTGTCGTTCTCGCCGTCTTTATAATCGGCATCTATAACCGACTTGTCGCGCTGCGTCAGACCACGAACCAAGCCTGGTCCGACATCGAAGTTCAACTCAAACAACGTCAAGACTTGGTGCCGCAACTTGTCAGCACGGTTAAAGGATATGCTAAACATGAAAAAGGGACCTTCCAAGAAGTCGTCGAAGCCCGCGCTGCCGCCATGGGCGCAACATCTGTCAAAGGTCAGGCGGCTGCAGAAGGGATGCTCTCTCAAGCCCTGGGCAAGCTCTTCGCCCTTGCTGAAGCCTATCCTGACCTGAAGGCCAATACGAACTTCCTACAACTGCAAGATCAGCTCACCGATGTTGAAAATAAGATCGCGGCGGCGCGCCGTTTCTACAACAACTCGGTTCAAGAATATAATACGGGCCGCGAGCAATTCCCCGCTGTCCTGATTGTCGGACCATTTGGATTTACGGAGCGAGAGTTTTTCGAAGCGCCTGAAGGCCGCGTTGCGTTGCAAAATCCGCCGGAAGTCAATTTCGACTAAAAGGCGTTTGCCATGCTCGAAGCCTATGGCCTCAGAACACATATTTGGAATAATAATCTCCGCAGTACATTCCTGCTGATTGCCTTTCCGATTTTGCTTTTGTTTATGGCCTTTGGATTGATCTTGGTTTTCCAAGGTTTCACCTCCAGTGGCGGCGTAGATGACGCGCTTCAAACATCAATTGCCATCATGCCTGCGGCAGCCCCGGTCACCTTGGGGCTCGCGGGTGCTTGGTTCGGGATCGCCTTTTTCGCCCATCAAAGCATTATCAGCGCCTCGGTGAAATCGCGGGCGCTAACCCAATCCGAAGAACCCCGCGCCTATAACATGTTGGAAAACATGTGCATCAGCCGGGGCATGACGATGCCGCGCTTGAACGTCATAGAGACCGAGCAGATGAATGCTTTTGCATCAGGCATTCGGGACAAAAACTACCAAATCACCCTGACCCGGGGTCTAATGAATAATCTGGATGATGCGGAGCTCAATGCTGTCATTGCGCATGAGCTTTCGCACATTCGACATAAAGACGTGCGGATGTTAATTATCGCGATTATCTTTGTTGGCATATTTGCCTTTGTCGGAGAGAGCGTTGTGCGCGGACTGTTTCGGACCAATCTGGGCCGCACTGACCACCATCGCCGCAGCGGCGCAGGCAATGCCGGTGCGCTCATTTTTTTCGGCTTGGCGGTCGTTGCCGTCACCTATATTTTCGCGGTTCTCATCCGTTTTACGCTCAGCCGAAAGCGCGAATATATGGCCGATGCGGGCGCGGTTGAGCTCACCAAGGACCCCGACGCTATGATAAGAGCCCTGGAGAAAATCTCAGGAAAAGCCGTTCTGCACAATGTCCCGGATGAAATTCGCGAGATGTCCTTACATAATCCGCGTATCGGTATTGCAGGGGCTTTTGCGACCCACCCTCCGATTGACAAGCGGATTGATGCTATCGTGAAATTTGGCGGTGGACGGCGGAACACGCAGAGCGCGCCCGAGTCGCGTATGAACCCAAATAGGGAATCTTCTCCTGCGAAACCCAAAAGTTTCGGCAAGCGCCGCGTCAATCCGTGGCTACGTTAGGGATAGTATTCCTGCAGGGTCTCTGATAGTTTGCCGCTAAACGATAAATAATGTGCCCTCCAACCTTTCTATTCAGGGAATGAATATGACCTCAATTTTTAAAACTTTACTTGCCTCCGCCGCAATCGGCTTGGCGCTCACAGCCTGCAAAGGTGCAGATGGATCAAGCACAAATGCGGCTTCCGTCAGTGTGCCCGACGGCTTTACAAAAGTCGAAACCGTAGCCGCGGCTAAGGGCGACCAAGTTGTTATTCCTTTCACCAAATACAAACTCGACAATGGCCTGACCGTTGTCTTGCATGAGGATAAATCCGACCCCCTCGTCCATGTCGATGTGACCTATCATGTTGGCTCGGGCCGCGAAGAACCCGGCCGTTCCGGCTTTGCGCATTTCTTTGAACATATGATGTTCCAAGGCTCAGAGAACGTCGCCGATGAAGAGCACTTCAAAATCATCAGCGAGTCGGGCGGCACGCTAAACGGCACAACCAATGGCGACCGCACCAATTATTTTCAAACCGTTCCGTCCAATCAATTGGAAAAAATGCTCTGGTTGGAAGCGGATCGTATGGGGTTCTTCTTGGATGCCGTGACTCAGGAGAAATTTGAAGTTCAACGCGAGACCGTCAAAAACGAACGCGGCCAGCGCGTCGATAATCGTCCCTACGGCTTGCTTTGGGAACGCGTCGGCGAAGCCATGTATCCGGAAGGCCATCCATATAGCTGGTCTACCATTGGCTATCTGGAAGATCTCGACCGGGCCAGCCTGACGGACCTCAAGAAATTCTTTCTCGAATGGTATGGGCCGAATAATGCGACGATAACGATCGGGGGCGATTTCGATACAGAGCAAACTTTGGAATGGGTGAAAACCTATTTCGGCACAATTCCGGCCGGAACGGAACATGCCGACCCGGAATTTGTCCCGATCACATTGGAGGAAGACCGTTACATCAGCCTCGAAGATAATGTGCAGCTTCCCCTGCTCTATATGTCTTGGCCAACGGTTCACGCCAATCATCCCGATGAAGCGCCGCTGGACGTCTTGGCGAATATTCTCGGGCAAGGCCAAACCTCTATTCTCTATAAGAATATCCAAAAGCCGGGCCTGACGGTTCAAGCCTCTGCCTCCCATGGCTGCCGGGAAATCCATTGCACCCTCACCTTATTCACCTTGGCCAATCCGGCCAAAGTTCAGCAATTAGGCGATCTGGAAGAAAAAATGCGCGCGGCCTTCGGCGAGTTCGAAGAGCGCGGCGTGATGGATGATGACCTGACGCGGGTAAAATCCTCTATCGTCTCCGGACTCATTTACGGCCTTGAGTCTGTTTCCGGAAAAGTGAGTCAATTAGCTGCGTATGAGACCTATCGCGATAATCCAAACGGCATTGGCGATGACATCGCCCGTTATGAAGGCGTCACGAAAGAAGACGTCATGCGGGTCTATAACCAATATATAAAAGACCAAAAGGCCGTCATTATGTCTATCGTTCCGAAAGGCGCGGGCAGTATGATCGCAAAAGAAGATACATGGGAGCGTTATGAGCGCACCATTCCTGACTTCAACGATGCAGAGGATGATTTCAGTTGGACCCGCCCGGAAGACCCTGAAGGTCTGGACCGATCTGTCATGCCGTCCGCGGGCGACAACATTCCGCAAATTAAAGCCCCGGATACTTACACGTTTGAAACCGGCAACGGCATAGAAGTCTTGGCGGCTCGCAACACCGAAGTCCCGACAACAACCATCAGCCTGCGCATCAAAGCCGGACAGAGCCATGAGAGCCTCGATAAGCTCGGCCTTGCCAGTATGACGGCGGGCCTCTTGAATGAGGCGACGACAGAACGCACGGTTGAGGAGCTCTCCAATGAACTTGACAAGCTTGGATCGTCCGTGTCCTTCGGCGCAGGCGACACATTCTCAACGATGCGCATTCGAACTTTGACGCGAAATTTGGACGCGACAATGGCGATTGCGATGGAAAAACTGCTTAAGCCGAAATTTGATCAGGCGGATTTCGACCGTGACCAAGCCAACGCCCTGCAAGGTATTAAAGCCAATAAAAAAGAAGCCTCCGCAACGGCGTCAACTCTGTTTAACAAAATGATGTATGGTACGGATAACCCAACGGCTTATCCCGGAACCGGGACGGAAGAGTCCGTTTCCAACATCACCTTGGACGACGTCAAAGCGTTTTATGCGGACCATTACTCTCCGCAAATTGCCTCGATTGTCGCCGTCAGTGATTTAAACGAAGCGGCAATGAAAAAAGCGCTCGCCCCGCTCGCGGATTGGGAAGGCGGCGATGTTCCGGCGGCGACTTTGAAGCCGTTTCCCGAACTCGAGGCAGGCACGCTATACTTCGTGGATAAACCCGATGCCGCGCAGAGCGAAATCCGCATTGGCAAACGCGCCCTGCCTTATGACGCAACGGGTGATTACTATAAATCTACGGTCATGAATTATCCGCTTGGCGGCGCATTTAACAGCCGGATCAATCTCAATTTGCGGGAAGACAAGGGCTACACATATGGCGCGCGGTCCTTCTTTAGCGGTAATGAGAGCGGCGGGTGGTACCGCGCCGGCGCGGGTGTTCGCGCGGATGCCACGGCGGCCTCCATCACAGAATTTGTGAACGAGATTGAGGGCTATTTCGCTGACGGGGCGACCGAAGAAGAAGTCGCATTTACGCAATCTTCTCTCGGTCAATCAGATGCCCGTGCCTATGAGACACCGCGTCAAAAGCTCGGCTTCCTCTCCCGCATGGCAACATATGGTTTAAAAGCCGATCATGTTGACGAGCAAGCTGACATTTTGGCCAATATGACGAAGGCCGATTTCAACGCCCTTGCGAAATCCAACCTTAATCTGGACGAGATGATCATGATCGTCGTCGGCGATAAAGCCAAAGTCTATGACGAGGTCGCAGCGCTCGGCTTTAATATGGTCGAGATCGATGCGGATGGTAATCCGAAGTAGGATTGCGAACATAGGAATAAAAAAGCCCGGCCATTGCGTCGGGCTTTTTTTTCCACCCGCCGCAGATAGGCTAACATTAGCACCTTTCACTTTTTTGCGGCGCGACCGAAAACGTGTTAAGATTTTTGCGATGAGACGATTTTCGTTAAAATGGACAGCAATCCCACTCGCGGCTTTGCTGGCGCTTAGCTGCGGCGAGGTAAATTCTGATAGCTTAAATCCCGGCCCTGCGTTCCAAGACATCGACGCCATAGCCACGACAACACGAACCCCGCTCGACAACCCCGCCCTGCGTAGCGAAGTTCTAAAACTCGCCAACACAACACCGCCGCCGGTCGTTTATACGCTTGTGCCAAGCACAGGCCTCCGAGAGCCTCAGACGAAAACCTATGAAGAGGTTATCACCGAAGGCGTCATTGAAGATTACGTGACCATTGTCCGCTTCATGGACGCGCGGGCAAAAATGATCACCGCGCTCCCCCGTGCGAGCGACCCCGATGCGCCGAGCGTTCTGGACATTAAGAACCGAGAAGCGTCGCGGATCATATTTCATAAATATCAGGGCCCAACGACTCGCGCCCCGCTTGTTATGACACAGCCCGGCAAAGCCCCTGTGACCCTCTGGAATATGTGTAATCGTGAGTGTCCAAAACTCATTCTCGGAAAATTCACGGACAGCGTCGCTTATGTGACGCATGACACAGTCACGGGAAATATTATTCCTGAGTCTGTCATCGAGTATGGCCGCTCGGAAACGTGCAATGAAATGAGCTATGGCTCTCCGCCCCTAGGCCTGTGCATCAATGGAACAAAACCCGACAAAACAGAGATAATCACGGGGGCTGAGGGTGTGCATATTTATGATAAAGCGGCCTCTCCTTATTGGCCCAAGGGATTTGGTCCTGACTTGATCCACATCCCCGATCAAATCAGGGCGATGGAAAAATTCCCTCCGGCTTTCGCGGCCTTACCCAACGTCGAAGTCTCTAATAACACCTTGCATCGGGCCTTAGGGTTAAAGCGCACAAACAAACCCGAAGTGCGTTACATCGCGCATGATTTTAGCTGCATTCAAATACGGCCGGCATTACCGGGCGGCGGCCTGCGCTATCTTGCGACTGAGGCGTTAGGCGAAGATAGCACGCTAATCACCGGGTCGAACAAAAGTTATTACTCTAGTATCTGTATAGGCCAAAATCCGAATGATGATGAAAGAACCCTTTTTCGCGCCTGGGAATCGCAAGATGGAAATTTCGATTACAGCGCTTCTATTTCGCCTCATGAAATTGCCCGAAATTTGAGCGCAACCTATTGGCAAGACCCCGAGAAAAACGGCGGACGGGTTAAAGCTGTCATCACCCAACTTCAAAATTATCACCCCGAGTTTCAAACGACGATTGGCTATGATGTCGCCCCAATCGTTATTGATCTGGCGAAACGGGATCTGGGGCTATCTTACCGAAATAATAGTTCATTCAAAATTCTGCAAAGAATGCCGCATGAAAGTATGGCAGCCTATGGGAATGACTTAGCGCAAATAGTTGAAGATACGGCAGCGTCTATCGGATGCGTGGGTCTGGAATGCTCTAAAGACTTAAAAAATACAGGAGCCGTTTTGGGAAAGCTCTCAGAAATTTTCAACGGAGCCGGACCGGGTGCGGGGGAGTATTTAGATCGGATTTATCTGGCCAACCAGAAGAGCAACCAAGACACCTATCACAAAAGCGGATGGGGACCCATTGGAGGCTTGCGAAGTGCTGCGGCATGTATTGGACATATGGGCCCGGGATTGGAGACTGCTATCTCGCAATATGCCTATCGTCGGACGAATGTGAGAGACAATAAATTCACATTTACTGCCGAGCAATCCTTGAAGATGACAGACCAAAGCGAGAAAGCCAGATTGTTTATAGAAAATAATTTGGTGGATATGATTAAAAAAAGCAAAGATCCCGAACTTTCGCCGAAAGCGTATAAGACCCAAGAACTCATGAGATCCATCGCACGCACGAAAAAAATATTAAAAGATTGGACCAATGAAGAGCCCTACTGCCCGTCACGTCGAGTCGTTATCCAATAACCAAAAAGCCCCGTATTTCGATTTTTTGCGATTAAGCACAAACTTAACCCCCGCTTCGGACGGCGCATGAGCGAGGAAATCGCCCACGTTTTCAGCGGCTTGTGAAATAATTCAAAAACTCCGTCCTCACTGACCCCTCTGCCGCATATTAAACTCGTTCTCTCAAACATGGGACATGACGAAAATATTTGATTGTCAATCAAATATCGAGGAACCGAACAGCATAGTTGTTCGGCGCTGCACTGCATTTGACCCACAGGGTCAAATGCAGGCGGTTCGCGTGTGTGAAACAGGCCTGCTATGATACGCTAGCTTGTTATCTTACGGGGATAGGAGCCTGACTTTGGGCTGCTGTGTATGAGGTGTTGATCTTTCGGTTTCATCGTTTCGGCATAAGCGGTTTTCAAAGGGTTGAACCAGGCCGGCCCGTAAAACGTCGCAGCCGCGTGGTCATCTCGCGTAAAGCATAGTTATCTACCCTCGGTACTCCGTCGCGAGTGCTGACCACGCGGACAATCCTGCCTAATAGGATAAACCTCACTCATCGGCAGTCGCCGTAACCGGCTGCAGGCGTTTCCGCCTGCTTCCTTATCTAAGCCGCCTTAGATTGCTTATTCCGCGGCAGTTTCCGGTTCGCCAACAGCTCCGCGATTTGCACCGTGTTCAGCGCCGCGCCTTTGCGGAGGTTATCTGACACACACCAAAAATTCAGCGTGTTATCTTGCGTGCTGTCCTCGCGAATGCGGGAGATATAAGTCGCGTGATCTCCGACACATTCCACAGGCGTGACATAACCCGGATCGTCATTGTCCGGCTTATCGACAACCATAATACCCGGGCTCTCGCGCAGCAAATCTCGCGCATCATCTGCGCTCAGCTCGTTATGAAACTCAACATTGATGCTCTCGGCATGACCGACGAAGGTTGGCACGCGGACACAGGTCGCGGAGACTTTGACCGACTTGTCGAGAATTTTCATCGTCTCGGCCTTCATCTTCCACTCTTCCTTCGTGTCGCCGCCGTCCATGAACACATCGATATGGGGAATAACATTAAAGGCGATTTGCTTGGTGAAGTTGATCGGCTGAAAATGATCATTGGAGAAGATACCTTTGGTTTGCAGCCAAAGCTCATCCATATTTTTCTTACCCCCGCCGGAAACGGATTGGTAAGTCGAGACAACGACGCGTTTGATTTTGGCGCGGTCATGTAAGGGCTTCAGCGCAACAACCATTTGGATGGTCGAGCAATTCGGGTTGGCAATGATGCCCTTCTTGAAGTTCATGACCTCATCGGCATTCACTTCCGGCACGATGAGCGGGACATCAGGGTCCATGCGCCAAGCGGATGAATTATCGATGACAACACATCCAGCTGCGGCAATCTTCGGCGACCATTCTTTGGAGATGTCGCCGCCCGCGCTCATCAGCACGATATCGACAGTGGTGAAATCAAAGCTATCTAGAACTTCGCATTTCAAATCTTGATCGCCATAGCTGACGACACGGCCAATGGATTTGCGGCTGGCGAGGGCGTGAACGGCATCCACATGCAGGTCGCTCTCGGCCAAAATCGTGAGCATTTCTGTCCCGACATTCCCGGTGGCACCTACGACGGCGAAACGATAGCCCATGATGATCTCCAATATGCGGAATTTTGAAAGCGTGCGGCCCTTACGCCTAACTCATACGAATCGCAAGCTGTTAGCCATGGCGACTTTATCGCCGACCGCGAAGTCGCAAACCGACCGCCAAGGCGATAAAGGCCACAAAGGCAAAACCTGCGACCTCAAATTTGGAAAATCCGAAGATCCAAGGGGTGGTCCACCCCGACATGCCCGATACACCGGACGGCACGCCGTTCATCATGATTGCGCTCAACAGCACGGCAAAAAGCGCCAACACGCCCATCAACGTAAACATCGCATTATAGAAACGCTGGTCCGAAGCCTGTTGCGCCGCTTTGCGTTCTTGTACGCGTTGATAACGGGAGACACGGCGTGCGCGCTTTGGCCGGGAGGCTTCGTCTTCAGGGATATCGATTTCAGACATGACTGAACCCTAACATGGCGCATCGCGAATTTCATGCTAAAGCCGCAGTATGAGACTCCGCATGAGATTATTCGCCCTTTTTACAATTGCCTGTCTGTCACCCCTTCATGCCGCCGCCCTTGGTCCTGATGAGGCCTATCCGGATGTTGAAAATGAAACCCCGCTCACTGAAGCTGAACTGCGGGCCGCTTTCACAGGCAAAAGGCACTTGGGCAGCTATAATTTCCTCAGTCGGGGGATAACGACATATGCGTTTGAAGAAACAACCAATAGCGACGGTAGCCTTCGACATGTCCGACAAGGCCATGTCGATACCGGCCAGTGGGAGATTTCAGACAACACGGTCTGCTATGACTATGACGACCCGAACCTCCTGCAGGCCTGCTTCCGCATGTATAGCCGGGGGAATTGCTATTATCACTATCAGGTCAGCGTCGAGGGTTACGCGAAATTCGGTTTCACCGCCCGCAGCGTTATCGCAGGCGAGACGGCAAATTGTGAGCCGGCCTATGTTTAGACCGCCCTTATATAAATTAGGCACCGCCCTCCTCCTCACGCTCGGCCTAACCGTGACAGCGGCGGCCCAGACGCAAGATACGGATATTCGTCCGGATGCGTCTCAGCTGAGCGGCGATGAAATCAAGACCGTGTTTTCAGATGCCCATATGGACGGCGCCTATAATTTTGGCCGGAACGGTAAAGCAGTCTCTTTCTACACGGAAAAGCATTTTCCTGACGGCACATTGACCTATGAAGAAGACGGCATTGTTGATCCGGGCCGATGGTTTGTCCGCAATGACGCGCTATGTTTTATGTATCCGTCCAACAAGCTCTCCGGCGGATGTTTCCGGGTCTACCAAATCAAAAACTGCTATTATTTCTACACCACTTCCCGCCGACGGGTGCCGGGGGAAAACGGTCAACCCTATTGGACGGCACGCGCGGTTAAAAAGGGCGAGCGAGCAGGATGCGAAAAAGCCGTTAGTTGATCTTTCCGCTTCTAATCGGGCCGGCCGTAATCCGGTGCAGGCAAGCTACGTTTCGGCCAATTTTGAAGTCTCTCAAACGCTCTGATGTCGATGCGTGTATCATCAAGGTCCCGTTCCAAACGCCGCTGTTTTTTGCGTAAACGTGCCCGCTCGCTTTCTGTCACATCCAAGTTTGAGAGACGGTAAGTTATATCCTCCAATGCGGCCCGATGAGCTTCATAAAGATGAAATAAATCATCATATTCCTTATTGAGCGCATAAACGACGCGGCCTTCTTCATGGCCATCTAAATAAGAAATAGCATTTATCTTGCTGCATTGTGTTCTGACCGACTTGCCGGACTCGCCGTGGTCAAAGCCCCTGTCGTAAGAACAATACAGCGGCAGGCCCTCACTATAGCCATCCAAGTAAGGCGTGGAATATATTTCGCGGCATTCCGTTTTGATAGACTTGCCCGACGTGCCGTGATCATAGCCTTTATCAAAAGAGCAATATTGCTGAACCCCGGTTTCATATCCGTTCCGGTAGTCCACCGCGTTCGCCGCGATGCCATATTTGGCGCAAGTCTTTGCGATCTTATTAAAATGCGCGCGCGATTCTCCGTTCCGGCCATCTTCATAGCCCAGGCTTTCCCAACTGCCTGCAATGCAGCTATCTTTAGAGATTGTTGAACATCCTGCAGCCAGACCTGCAAACCCTGCCAGTATAATTGTTTTTCTTAACATTGTTGCCTCCATGGTTTTTTAAACCATAGGGAGATCGAACATGGGCTGAAAATTGCGTTCAGCTTTGCGTCATCTTTTAAAGCCCACCCCTTCCCTTTTGAGGCTGTTTTGTCCAAAGCTACATCATGCGTATTGAACCTCATACATTAGGAAGCGGACAACGCGCCCCACTTGGCTTGGCTCTTGGCGGGGGTGTCGCGCGGGGCTGGGCCCATATCGGTGCGATGCGCGCTTTAATTGAGGCCGGGATCAAACCCGACATTATTGCCGGCACTTCTATTGGCGCGATTGTGGGCGCGGCTTATCTCTCCGGCAAGTTGGATGTTTTAGAGAAATGGGCGCGCTCTCTCACGCAAAGAAAAATGATGGGATATATGGATGTCCGTTGGGGCGGGTCAGGCCTCATGCGCGGGGACCGCCTCGCGCGCGTTCTGAACCATTATATGGGTGATGTTCGCATTGAAGATTTGGATAGAAAATTTGCGGCAGTCACATGCGACCTCCGCACAGGATATGAGGTCTGGCTGCAACGCGGTCCAATTGTCCCCGCCATTCGCGCCTCCTACGCTCTGCCCGGTGCTTTTGAGCCCGTGAAGGTTGACGGACGTTTCATGATTGACGGGGCGCTTGTAAATCCCGTTCCGGTTTCGACATGCCGCGCTCTCGGCGCGCATATGGTCATTGCAATCAGTTTAAACGGGGATGCCTTCGGTCCAATGGGCAGTAGTCACGAACTTGATTTGGACGGAGATGACAATCCGGATGAAACCGACCCGTTTGAAATTGCAAGCCAGAGCATCAACAAATTACGACCTGACCGCTTATTACTCAAATCCATGATCGGTGAAGTTAAGCCCGGAAAGAGCCCTAAGATTGGATCTGTCATGATGGGAACATTGAATATTGTTATGGACCGGATTTCCCGGTCTCGCTTGGCCGGCGACCCACCGGATGTCTTTGTCGCGCCGAGGATTGGTCATATTGGTATGCTGGAATTCACTAAGGCAGATGAGCTGATTGAACGAGGCTACGCCGCCATGCAGCACGAAATTCCACTGATTCGATCTGTCATGGATGTATTGTCACAAATGCCATCTGCGGCAGCGCTTGAAGACGTAAAAACTCCTGACGGCGAGGACGGGAAGCCGATTGAGACACCCGACACCTAAGATTATTCCCGTATTCCAACCCTTGTGAACCTCGGCATACCCCCCTCAGGTGAAGCCTGTCGTAAATGTGTCAGCTTTGTGACACCGCCTGACAATGAGGCAGCCAAAATTACAATTAGTCGCGAATGATAACGCGCCGTTGAAACAGCCAAGAATTCGAAAGCGTTTTCAGCAATCTAATGCTGTTTCCGTTCGTCAGACTTTAAATCCAATTCAAACTTACAAAATGAAATCCACTACGGCCTGGCTGATCCCTTTGCTTGCGGTGGTATTCGCTGCCTACGCCGTTTTGCAAACTATGCCGCTTAGCACCTTGTTTTGGCCAAGCCTTATTGTCAGCGCCCTCTTATTTTACACGGCGGTGCGGGCTGAGCGAGGGTCTCGCTTACGCGATGTGTCCGGATTATTGATAGTCGCAGCCGGGACAACCGCATTAGCCGCCCTTCTCTCGCAAAATGGATTCACATTGGTTGGGGTGGAACTAGCCCTGCTCGTCTCAGTCTTTGCGCTTATGTCGGGATGGATTTTCAAATCGGCGCCGTCCGTTTTTCTAAGCACATTTGCCAGCTTACTCTATCTCGCAAGCGCGTTTCCCGAGTTGGGCTTGACCACAGGCCTGACCGATTCGGAGTCTAAATTAGGGGGGAACATGATGCCTTGGATAATCCTTGGGCAAATCGTGTTAGCTCAGAAATTGCGATCGTCCATGGTTTTATTTACGGCGATTGCTGCCGCATATATTTGGCTCGTAACTGTAGCAGTTGATATGCCACTCCCTGCGCTCGCCGGTCTGGGATTTGCCGTTGCGGCTGCACATTATTGGCTCGGTAAGGCTTGGGCAGAGACGGAAAAATTCGGCGCGGACATACACCGGCTTTGCGCCTGGATACTTGCATTGAGTGCATCACTTTATATTCAATCACTGTGGCTCAATGCAGACAGTGGGCAAGCCAAACCTTTCTGGCCGCCGGACACTTACTGGTGGACAGTTTTGGGCGCAGCGATGCTCACACTTTTTGTCGCCTCGCTAATCCGATACAAAACCTCGAATATTACCCTGCCGGGAATATTTATTGTCTTTCTGGCGGTCGGCGCTTTACCGGTAGCCATGGCTAAGCCTGATTTAGTTTATGCCGCATTTGAAAACGTTCCAGGTTTAAATGCCCGCCCGGGTCTTGGCTTGATCATCGGCGCGAGCATTCTCGCCTGCGGATTGATTTGGCTCGTGAGCGGCCTCAAAAGCGGGCGGTTTTTGGAAATGAGCATTGGCGCATTGGCCATCGGTATTGAAACCGTGGTTCTCTTTCAACCTTTACGCTTTGATACCGACCTTGGCGTAATTTTTGTGGTTTCCCTCATTTGCGCTCTGTGCGCTGGAGGCCTGATCGCAGGGGCTTCGCCCGACCGCTCAAATCAATCGGCCAACTACGCTTAGCTCTATCGTCTATGCACGAATCAGGGCTATCAGAGCTTATGACATCCGGAACTGACCAAATCGCGGCCCAACGCCAATGGTTTATCAAAGTAGACGGCCAAGCCTATGGCCCGTTTGATGACAAAACACTCTGGGAATATATGATTGAAGGGCGAGTCAGCGCGCAGTCTCTTGTCAGCCAAACAGCCGGAACCGGCTATCGCCCGGTCTCTGCCGATCCAGGACTAATGAACTGGATCGCACAAGCGGCGCAAGGATCTCAGGCTCAAGTCCAAACCCAAGCTAAAGCTCAACCGACGCCTCACCTGCCGCCAACTGTTTTCATGATTATGGCGGAGATAAAATCCGGAGGTGGCATGAATTTCCTGCAGACTCTCCAAACATTGGGGCCAACGCAAAGGCTGGGCAGCACAGTTTGGATTCTGCAAGCCCGCGCGCAGGCCGAAACCTTACGCGATGTTCTCAGTCAGCCACTTGACGCGGATGACCGTTTATTTGTGCTGGATAGTTTTGCCAATCAAACGGCTTGGTTTAATCTCTCGCCGGAGATGGATGCGCAAATCGCGCAGCTTTGGAATATCGAGCAATAGGCCTTAATCGACACGCTCCAGCCCGTCGCGGAACCGCTTGGAATTCGCAACATATACCATCGCGCCCATTTTTATGTGGGCCGCTTGCGCGTCCGTTAATGTCTTCACAACCTTGCCCGGCGATCCCATTACCACGGAATTATTCGGAATGACTTTGCCTTCCGTCACCAGAGCATGTGCGCCGATAAGACAGTTCGCACCGATAATTGCGCCGTTCAGAACTGTCGCGCCAATCCCGACCAAACTGCCGTCGCCAATTGTGCAGCCGTGTATCATGGCTAAATGACCGACGGTAACATCCTCGCCTATGGTCAGAGGTGAACCGGGGTCGGAATGGCAGACAGCGCCGTCTTGAATATTAGACCTTGCGCCAAGTTTAATAGGCTCATTATCGCCCCGCACCGTTGCGCCAAACCATACAGAACTGCTCTCTGCCATGACAACATTGCCTATGACAGCGGCCGTCTCCGCGACCCAAGCGCTCTCGTGACAATCCGGTGTGTTCTCATCCAGGCGGTAGACAGCCATTAGCAGTCGTCCAAATCCTGCTGAAGGATAGAGATATTCAAATCATAAGAGATGTCGTTTTTGTCTTCGTCGTCTATATACAAGAGGCCGAGAATTTCACCGTCCAGATAAACTTCAACGCTGTCTTTAACCTTGCGGGCCTTCAGCTCGAGATTTTCGATCCCGAAGCGCTTGCGCAGGTAAGATTGAACTTGGGTAATTTGTTGAGGGGTCATGAAAAGTCCTAAAGAGTTTGATCCATTGTGTCAGCCGGGTTGCCACAGCAAGGTCCGCCAACGGGTTTTGCAGGCACGCCCGCGACTGTACAATTTGCCTCGACAGGCTTCAAGACAACAGAGCCGGCGGCAATCTTTGCGCCATCGCCAATTTTGATATTACCGAGAACGGAGGCATTCGCGCCAATCAAAACACGATTACCAATTTTAGGATGACGGTCCTCATCGGACTTACCCGTTCCGCCCAAGGTCACGCCTTGAAGAATAGAGCAATCATCGCCGACAACCGCCGTCTCGCCGACTACAAATCCTGTAGCGTGGTCGAGCATAATGCCGCAGCCAATTTTCGCCGCCGGATTGATATCAACCCCGAACAGCTCGGAGCTTCGGTTTTGGAGATGAAAAGCGACCAAGTCGCGTCCTTCGGCTAAAAGCGAATGGGCGAGCCTATGCGTCTGGACCGCCATGAAGCCTTTAAAATAGAGGAAACACTGCAAGTAGGTCTGGCAGGCCGGGTCGCGTTCGCGCACTGCTTCGAGGTCGCGCGCGACACAAGCGATGATTTCCGGATCGGCAGCAATGGCTTCGCTGAGAACAGTCTGCGTTTTCAGCGCGGAGAAATCCGGGGTGGCGAGCTTGTTGGACAAATGATTGACTAAAGCACTGCCAAGATCGGCTTGGTCCAAAATCGTGGCGTGCAGCAAAGAAGACATTGCGACTTCGCGCGCGGCATAGGCCGCAGCTTCTTCTTGTAAAATGCTCCAGACACACACGTCTTTCGTGTCGGTACAATCTTCCAACTGGCTTGTGACTATCAGGCTCGGCATGTCCGGGCTCCTTGCGCGGTGTGGGTAGCTATTTAGGGACTGCGCCGCTTAAACCCAAGTAAAAAGGCAAAAATGACAGGGCTACGTTTTATATGGTTATCCGCGGCCGCGATAGGGCGGGACGCCTTGATCCGGAATCCAAAGACCCTCCGGCGCTTTACCGAATTGATAAAACACGTCAATCGGAATGCCGCCGCGTGGATACCAATAGCCACCAATACGCAGCCATTTCGGACTGATCTCTTTAACGAGACGTTGCCCAATACCTGTTGTGCAGGCTTCGTGGAAATCTCCGTGGTTCCGATAACTACCGAGAAAGAGTTTGAAGGCTTTGCTCTCAACTATCCATTCATCGGGGCAGTAATCGACAACCAAATGCGCGAAATCGGGCTGGCCTGTAACTGGGCAAATCGACGTAAATTCGGGCGCGACAAGGCGCACCATATAAGGCTCGTCACAAGGGTTCTCCACGCGTTCCAAAACTGCCTCATCGGGGCTTTGTGGCAATGTGTTTTGTTGGCCAAGTTGGCCCAGTTTAGAATAGCGATCTGACATGGGGGCCCGTTAAACCGACGGACCGGCTTCCGCAACCCGCTTTCGCGGCCTGTTCCAATTTCGAATTAACCGCCCGCCGGGCTTTTCAATCAGATGATAAGTGCAATGGGACGCTGCGATTACAACGCAAAGATAAACGCCCAACCAGAAATCGCCCTCCCACCCTGTCGGTAATTCTCCGAAAATTCGGGTGAGGCAGATCGAAAAGGCAATCGAGATAATCACATGAATTAGATAAACAGAGTAAGAAATTTTCGCGAGGTATTGGAAAATCCGCTGGCTCATAAATTTGGATACCGCACCCTTGTCTGATGCAAAAACTACAACAAAAACAAAGATGAAGGCTCCAACGGTAAATTGCCCTTTGCCGGGCACCAAGATAACGAAAGCGATTGATGCGGCCAACACTAGGCACTCTAGCAAGCTGGCCTCGAAGACTGATAGCCCCTGAATAAAGTGCCTGATTTTTGGAAAGCATACGGCGGCCAAGACGCCCGTATAAAACCCGGCGACACATCGCCAAAAGCCATAATCATATGTGATATTCATGTTGGGCTCGATCCGAGAGAGTGCCCCATAAATCAGGCAAATACCTGCCAGTATCGCAATGAAGTGAAGTGTTCGCTTCGGCCGAAACCACATCATCATGACAGCAAACACGATGTAAGTGCAAAATTCTGCACCCACCGTCCAACTTGTGGGATTGTAAGTCAGACTATCAGAAAACCCAAGCGCATTGGTCATGGTCAGGTTCTGGATCAGGGAAAACCAGTTTTCACTCGCGCCGGGTTGAAATGGCAATATTTCGCCTACCGTCTGATCGGCCAGTCCAACCTGGTGAGCTACAACACGCGCAATGGCGAAAGCGAGGAAAACGAGTGTCATGAAGAGATGCAACGGATAAAGCCGTGCAAATCGGCGCTTCATAAAGGCTTTGGCTTGATCTGTCGTCTGCAATCGATTCGAATAAAGGCGCCACATCAAAAAGCCTGAGAAGGCGAAAAAAAGATCGATAATGACCGGACCATTTTCGAAGAACCGCCAAGTTTGTGGATGGCTGACCCAAATCGTGTGATATATCGCGACAAAGACAGCCAAAAGCCCTCTAAAACCGTCTAAAGCGGCATAGTAATCCTGACCGACTTGGGGGTCATTTCTGATGGGATTAGCAATCATAACCACCGAGTTGCATGACTCGCGCCAGAAAGGCCAAAGTGGTAAAAAATCCTCAAAATATAATATCGTAATTGAAGCATTAGATGTAACGATGCGCCCAAGCCGCGATAACATGTCCGACATATTCGGCGTCGGCGGGGTTTTTCAGCAATAGATGGTCCGCCCCGTCTAAACTCACGAAGCTTTTGGGATGTTTCGCATGGACATAAATATGTGCCGCATTGTCAATGCCAACCACCCTATCTTGCGGGGAATGGAAAATGAGAAGACCTCGCTCTAAATTACTGATTTCCCTAGCAATATCATGATTTTCTATATCATCTAGAAACTGCTCTTTGATGACGAAAGGTCGCCCGCCCAAGAGGACTTTGGCCTCGCCCTCTTCCTCGATTTCTTCAATCTGATCTGCGAATTGATGGACAATATGGGTTGTGTCGCACGGGCTGCCGATGGTCGCGACGGCTTTGACTTGCGGAATTTCATCCGCGACCTTTAAGGCCGCAGTCCCGCCAAAACTATGCCCGATCAAAACGCAGGGCGCGCGGTAATTCTCCGCCATAAATTTGGCAGCGCAGCGGATATCTTCGCAGTTCGAGCTAAAATTTGTATCGGAAAAATTACCTTTACTCTCGCCTAAGCCCGTAAAGTCGAAGCGCATCATACCATATCCGTCCTCGACAAGGCTGCGCGATATTGTGCGAATGGGCTTCAGATCTTTCCCAATCGAAAATCCGTGAGCAAAGAGAACCCAAGATTTGACGTTTCCGTCTTCCGGACTGTCTATTTTTGCGGAAAGAATATCGCCAAAGGCCCCTTTAAAATTGACTTTTTCACTCGGCATCTGAGCCACACATATGTTCATTCATTTTCATTATCGGGCCTTTGCGAAAGCCTGACATAGAGCATTAGAACGCGTCGCGGAAGGCCTTAACAAATCGGTCGACATCCTGCGTTTGCAGGTGATTGATACCCGCAGCTGCGGCACGCCCGCCGCCCGTCTCGAATTGCATGGCCAAGTCATCGGCTCCCTGTCGGCTTGAAATCGGAGCGCGGATAGACACTAAAAACCCGCCCTCTTGTTCAGTCAATATTGCGTGCGCCCGCTCGGGGTTTTCCTGCGCCAGCTGATTGCCAAACATGCCGGAAATCCTGCGGGACGCCGCTGCGTCCGGTAAAACGCGGATTTCGCCGCTATCATCGGCGTCCAATATTTTCGAGCCCTCGGCCATTCGGAGATCATCGGCATAACCCTGCGTCAGCTTTGCGATCACATCCGGTTTTTCAGACAAAAACGTCATTGGCGTCGCAAATCCGGCCATTTCCCGATATAAATCCGCCGGGTGAAAGTGGAGGTCTGCCTCGCTTGCGCCATATCCATTATAGTTCGCCATTTCCCCCAAAGTCTTCAGAGCCTCAAGCGGCAAGTCATAGCCATGTGCCAGACGCTCCGCCATGGCCGGAAAATTGTCGCCATAGCTGGCCGCAACAGCCCACGCCCGATGCGCCCCATCAAAATATTGATCGACCAATACAGCCGTGCATATTTCTCCAGCCGTGTTGATATGGGCTTCAAGGTTCGGATGATCGACGCCCTCACCTGCATTATGATGATCGAAATAGAGAACCGTCGCGCCTCCATCCAATATGCGCTGCAAATCCTGTAAATTAGACCGCATTGAAATATCCAACACCGTGACACGATCACCAGCCTCCGCGTTCACACGATCCAGAAGCTTAATGTCGCGTTTGCGGCCCGTTACCAGCTCCGCCTCTCGGGGGTCACTGAGCCGTAACTGAACAAGGGAAATTATCCCGTCGGCATCCCCGTTGAAAACATCATAATCCATAGTCAAACCTCGAAGGCTCCGGTCACAACGACTGGGTTGTGGCGCGGATAATGAGCGCGCGCGTCGGCGTCAATGATTAGCCAACCACAGCTTTGAAAACAAAAATGGTTGCACAGGCCGTTGGCTTTGATATGGCGGTTGCGTTTCCGCTGCGGGCGTGGTGGAATTGGTAGACACGCAAGACTTAAAATCTTGTTCCAGTAATGGAGTGCCGGTTCGATTCCGGCCGCCCGCACCAACATCCCAATTTTGCGTCGCAAAAATTTTATGTCCGGGGGACATGAAATCGGGATGTTCCGAAGCGCGTCAGCGCGCCGGAAATGACCGCTTCAGTACTACGTAAGCAACTCAGCGACCATCGCTTCAATGTCTTTCTTCACCGCCTCCAGAACCATTTCATCCGTGCCGCGCGCAACGAAATTTACGCCGCGTAGCTCATCATTGAACCATGGGTAACTGCCTATGGAGACACCAGGATAATCTGCTTCGATCTCGGCAAGTCTGGCCGCTGCATCGCCCTCCCCGACGTTGGATACACTAACGGTGATCTGAAAGACTTTCGCACCGCCCTCAATGCGGTGCGTGATGTCAGGCAACATACCGCGCATAATTTGCGGCACGCCCGCCAGCGTGAAGACATTGCGGGTTTGGAAACCGGGTGCTTGGCTGACGGGGTTATCAATGAGTGATGCCCCATCCGGAAGTCGCGCCATGCGGCGGCGCGCGGCGTTCAACTCGCTCTCCTTATATCGTTTGCGTAGCTCATCCAGAGCATCTTCGCGCTCAGATATTCCCAAACCAAAGGCTGCCGCAATACAGTCCGCCGTAATATCATCATGTGTCGGACCGATCCCGCCCGTCGTGAAGACATAGTCAAATCGCTCTGAAAACGCTTTCACTGCATCGCGAATAATGTCCGCATTGTCGGACAAAATGCGAGCTTCCCCGACCTGCACACCCAATGGGCCGAGGAATTTTGCAATCTCCGCCAAATTCGTATCCTGCGTCCGCCCGGAAAGAAGCTCATCCCCGATCAAAAGAACGCCTGCGGTCACTGTTTTTGGGTCGGTCATATTTGGTCGATAGAACGCAGTTTTTCCTGTGGCAACTCACTTAAACCCGTCCTATATCGCCTGCATGAATTATATTGATGCAGCGGACGCGCCCGACCTTCGTGACGGCGCGATTAAACTCCACGGGCTGGAAGGCTTTGCTGGCATGCGCAAAGCCGGGCAGCTTTCGGCGCGGTGTTTGGACATGCTTGCCCCTATGGTGAAGCCAGGGGTCACGACGGTAGAGCTTGACCGCGCGGCGATGGAATTTATCCTTGATCACGGCGGCGTGCCTGCCTGTCTCGGATATCGCGGCTATCAGCACACAGTCTGCACCTCCATTAATCACGTCGTCTGTCACGGCATCCCGAATGATAAACCGCTAAAAAGCGGCGATATCGTCAACATAGATGTCACCGCCGTTGTTGACGGTTGGCATGGCGATACATCGCGCATGTATCCGGTCGGCGAAGTCAACCGTCGGGCGGAGCGCCTGACGCAGATTACCTATGATGCATTGATGCTGGGAATTGCGGCAGTGAAACCCGGAGCCACGACAGGCGATATCGGCCACGCTATCCAGACATATGCCGAAGGCGAGCGCTGCTCTATCGTAACGGATTTCTGTGGGCACGGTCTCGGCAAACTATTCCATGACAGCCCGAATATCTTGCACTATGGCCGCCCGGGTGAAGGTGAAACCCTACGCGAAGGCATGTTCTTCACGATCGAGCCGATGATAAATCTCGGCCGCCCTGATGTGAAAATCCTGTCAGACGGCTGGACTGCTGTCACGCGCGACCGCAAACTGACCGCGCAGTTCGAACATTCCATCGGCGTGACGAAAGACGGCTGCGAAATCTTTACGACGTCCCCCGCCGGACTGCATTACCCGCCTTATTCCTAGTCCCGCCAAACCCAAACCGCATTATGCGGAACATCGTGACCGATTGCGTTCGCGCTTTCGGGAGGGCGGCGCGACGGCTTTGCAGGATTATGAACTGCTGGAACTTTTCCTGTTCAACTCCATTCCGCGCCGGGATGTAAAACCGATTGCCAAAGATTTGATGCGGGTATTTGGTAACTTGGGCGAAATCTGTGCCGCGCCATTGCATCGCCTGACCGAAGTCAAAGGCGTTGGAGAGAAAACCGCATTGGATTTGCGCCTGCTTCATACTATTAGCTCCCACATGGCCCGAGAGAGCGTTTTAGGCCGCCCTGTCCTGTCCAGTTGGAACGCCCTACTCGATTATTGCAGGACGGCCATGCAATTTGAACCCGTCGAGCAATTTCGGATCTTATTTTTGGACCGCAAAAACCGTCTCATCGCAGATGAGATTCTTGGTAAAGGCACAATTGACCGCGCGCCTGTTTACCCGCGTGAAATCGTCAAACGTGCCTTAGCCCTTGAAGCGACGGCCATAATTTTAGCGCATAATCATCCCAGCGGCGATCCAACGCCCAGCCAATCAGACATCGATATGACATTTACGATTGTCGAGACGTGCGAAGTCGTTGGCATTTCTGTCCACGACCATTTGGTCATAGGGCGCGAAGAAATCGCCAGCTTCAAAATGTTAGGTCTGATGTGACTTGACCCCTCCGCGGCTTTCCTGTCCTGTGAAAGAAAAAGAGACGGGAAATTCAATGAGCGACACTCCAAAAAAGAGCTATCGGACAATCGTCCTGTTGCTGCTTACGCTCGTCTACGGGTTCAATTTCATTGATCGGCAAATCGTCGGTATTTTAGCGCCTTGGATCCAGGCTGATCTAGACTTGACAAACACCCAGATGGGTTTGTTGATCGGACTAGCCTTTGCCGTCTTCTACACAGTGATGGGTGTCCCGATTGCGTTTCTGGCAGATCGGGTAAACCGCAAAGGCCTGCTCGCTGTGGCACTCGCAACGTGGAGCGGATTCACTGCCCTGACAGGGTTCGCGCAGAACTTTGTGCATATTGGCCTCGCCCGCATCGGCGTCGGCGTGGGTGAAGCAGGCGGCAGCCCGCCCAGCCATTCGATAATCTCTGATTTATACGGCAAGGAAGAACGTGCGGGAGCTTTAGGCGTCTATTCATTAGGCATACCGCTCGGCATTATGAGCGCATATTTCATTACAGTTGCGTTAATGGGGGCGGATCCCGAAACCGTGAATTGGCGACGGATTTTCTTGATTTTGGGTATGAGCGGGGTCGTATTGGCCGGTATCGTCCTGATCGCCATCCGCGAACCTGAGCGCGGCGCGATGGAAGTATCCACGCCTAAGCAGGAGGTCAAAAAAATTCCTTTCGGCGAAGCTTTGGCCACATTATTGACGATCAAATCTTGGTGGTGGATGGCGTTTGGTATCGCATTTGCAAGTTTCGCAGCCTACGCCCTCTCCGGTTTTCAGACTAAATTTCTTGGCTTGCTCGACTCGGATATTGATATCCGTCGCACGCTGCTCTGGCTGGGCCTAATCAACGGGATATTCTACGCTAGTGGGACCTACTTGGGAGCTAAATTTGTTGACCGCAAGGCCCGCCAATCGGTGCGTGCCTATGGTTGGATACCGGCGCTCTCAATCGCAATCGCGCTGCCATTAGGACTAGCCGCGATGTGGGTTCCGACAGTGAACGGGCATTTGCTGATGATTATTCCTGTACAGTTTTTGCTTGGCGTTTACTTGGGGCCCAGCTTTGCCATCGCCCAAACCCTTGCGCCGGTTCATATCCGAGCTATGTCGACGGCTTTGTTCTTCTTTATTCTAAATATGATCGCACTTGGCGGCGGCCCGACAGCGGCAGGTATTTTAATTGATGTCTTCTCAAGTGATACGGTCAGCGAGTTGCAAGCCACGCGCATGGCCCTCAGCACCGTCTTCGCGTCATTTCTATTGGCGATCTTCAGTTTTATGATGGTGTATAAGAATTTACCGAAAGACTGGGCTGCCGCCGAAGCCCGCAATGAGGCCGCATCTACATCTTGACCTTATGCGGAACGTCGCCTTTAAGCGCGGCGTTCCCAGCCAAGTGAGTCTCTCCCATGATTGAACGTTACGCCCGTCCTGAAATGACCGCGATTTGGTCTGCTGCGACGAAATACCGAATTTGGTTTGAAATCGAAGCGCATGGCTGTGACGCGCTCGCAGAGCTTGGAGTTATCCCAAAATCGGCGGCCAAGAATATCTGGGACCGCGGCGGTTCGGCTGAATTCGATGTCGCAAAAATTGATGAGATTGAGCGCGAGGTCAAACATGACGTCATTGCTTTCCTCACCCATCTCGCCAGCTTCATCGGCGATGATGCGCGATTTGTGCATCAGGGATTTACGAGCTCTGACATCTTGGACACAACCTTGTCCGTTCAAATGGCCCGCGCGACGGACCTCCTTTTGGTTGGAATGGACCGCGTCTTGGCTGCGCTCGAAAAGCGCGCCAAAGAACACAAGCATACGATCACGATTGGCCGCAGCCACGGCATTCACGCTGAACCCACAACATTTGGCGTCAAGCTCGCCCGCTTCCACGCCGAAATGGCACGCGGCCGAGCCCGTCTCGTTACCGCCCGCGAAGAAATCGCTGTTTGTGCGATTTCAGGTGCGATTGGAACTTTTGCCAACATAGACCCAAGCGTTGAAGCCCATGTCGCCAAAGAAATGGGTCTCGGCATCGAGCCCGTCTCCAGTCAAGTCATCCCGCGCGACCGCCACGCCGCCTATTTCGCAACCCTCGGGGTTATCGCGTCCTCGATAGAGAACATCGCTGTTGAGATCCGTCATCTGCAGCGGACAGAAGTCCTCGAGGCCGAGGAGTTCTTCTCCAAAGGGCAAAAAGGCAGCTCTGCCATGCCGCATAAGCGCAATCCAGTCTTGACGGAAAACTTGACCGGTCTGGCCCGCCTCGTCCGCATGGCCGTTGTGCCCGCTATGGAGAATGTGGCGCTTTGGCATGAACGCGATATTTCTCACAGCTCCGTTGAGCGCGGGATTGGACCCGATACAACGGTCCATCTGGACTTTGCCCTGCACCGTTTGGCGGGCGTTATTGAAAACCTCGTCGTCTACCCTGAGAAAATGAAAGCGAATATGGACCGCCTCGGCGGGCTTCATAATTCGCAACGGTTTCTACTTGCGCTAACGCAGGCTGGAGAACAGCGCGAAAGTGCCTACCGCCTCGTTCAGCGCAATGCGATGCAGGTGTGGGAACTTTTCCGCACACAAGGCAATGCCGGTGACGGCGCGTTCCTCGAGCTTTTGTTAAAAGATGATGATGTGCGCGCCCTTCTATCGGACCAGCAAATTCGTGATATGTTTGATGATGGTTATCACATGAAATTCGTCGATGTGATTTTTGATCGGGTCTTCGCTTAACCCCCAAATCATAACATTTATGGTAAATTTGAGTTAAGAATCCTAATAGCCCCGTTAGTTTCTCTCCATATCGACCTTAACCTAAGATAAACTTCCGGCGTTCCGCCGAGTGTGTCCCCGTGTTTGCAGGCAACTGAAACATTTTTAGAAAAAAATATTCTATATTTTTCAGACACTTAACACCAAAATTAACTATTCTGGAAACTATCATAAACATACTCCTAACGCGTGATTCGGAAGATGTTTACCAATGGCCGTTACGCCTTGGCTCATAACAAACGTTTAAAACGTGATCCCTAGAATATTAACCGAGACCAAGGATTGAATACCATGAAACGTCTATCAACTATTTTCGCAGCAGCACTCGTAACGACGGCATTCGCCGCCCCGGCATTTGCCGCTTCCCCAGACGTATATGTCGTCAACTTCCGCAATGCGCAGGACACGAACTCTGCTAAACTTGACGGTGAGCTTGCCACAGCCCTCGCCATTGCAGGCGTGAATGCTGAAGAAGTGGTTATCGACACATCGACAGCTGCCAAGTGGGAAAAAGGCGCACATGAAGCGTTTGACCGCGACATTGTTCCTGTATTCAACCAGTGGGTTGGCCTTCCAGGCTTCGCTGCTGTTGTTGATGCAAATTCCAAAAAAGTTATCGGCTGCGTAAACAGCGCATTCTCAGCCAATGAAATGGCCGAGAAAATCCGTCAGATGGCCGCGACCTCTCAAGGTTCAGCTTATATGAGCCGTGCATCAGTAACGACAAAGACGACAAAATGTCCAACGGCTTACAATGTAGACCCAGCCGGCCTCTAGTCCGAATAAAAGTTTAAATTAGGGAGAAGCTCGAAACCTCATGGTTTCGAGCTTTTCTTTTTTGTGCTCACTGTTTCGTGACTGCGCATTTCATTCTCGGTTCACGCTAAGCTGTTAGAGATACCCCCATGAACAGATACGTAAAAACCGCGTTTGCAGCTCTCGCCCTTACATTGGGATTGGGCAGCGCCACACAAGCCTATCAAATCACGACGCCTGACGTCTATGTCGTCATGTTTCGCGCTGACTATTGCGCGCCCTGCAAAGTAGTCGAACCCGCTTTGGATCAGGCGCTTAACAATCTGGCCGACCCTCGTATCGAATATGTCCATATTGATATTGGCGGTGGAAACGGCGAACGAAATGCGCATCTCGTTTTCGATCGCGGCATTGTACCGCAATATAACATGTGGCTGGGCGTCACAGGTTTTGCCGCCATTATTGACGGCGACACCAAGCAAACGCTTGGATGTGTGAATATGACGTATGATGCGGGCTCAATGGCCATGCATATTCGTAACCTTCAAAATGCGGCTCAGCAAAATCAAGCCAGCTTTGACCTGACATGCCCTGAAGCTAATCGTCCGGTCTAAGCTAACTTACGCACCGTAAACGGCTTCGCGCGCAGCGCTCAGCTCCAAAGCCATACGATCCCGGATGGCTTCATCCGTGATTTGGCAATTTGCGCTCGTCAGATCGGCTTTTAACTTGCGAAAAACGTCATCATCTCCCGCTTCCTCCATGTCGGCCATGATAACCTCCAAAGCGTATTTGTCAGCTTCTGCTTCCGATTTACCCATCAAGCCTGCAGCCCAATGTCCCAAAGCCTTGTTGCGCTTGGCTTCAGCTTTAAATTCTTTCGCCGCGTCCATCACAAATTTGGCTTCTTGGGCATTTTTACGTTCGTCAAACTGGCTCATGATGTCGGGTCCTGGTTAGGTTGGTCTCGTTTCTCCACATGTAAGTCCCTGCCCCCGCCGCTTCAAGCTGCAAAATCCCCAAAATCTAGGCTTGGCTGCATTGTGACAACGCCGCGTAAGGGTTAAGGCTCCCCAAACGGGCCGTGAGGCTGACTCGCACACCATTTGCCGGAGCCGCATATGAGCCGCCGCAAACAGATCTACGAAGGCAAAGCCAAGATCCTTTATGAAGGACCTGAGCCGGGCACCCTTGTCCAATATTTTAAAGATGACGCGACAGCTTTTAATGCGCAGAAAAAAGCCATTCTCGACGGCAAAGGCGTTTTAAACAACCGTATCAGCGAATTCATGATGATCCGTCTTGGCGAGATCGGTATTCCCACTCACTTCATCAAGCGCCTGAATATGCGCGAGCAGCTCATTAAAAAAGTCGAAATCATCCCTCTGGAAGTAATCTGCCGCAATGTCGCCGCAGGCACGATGGCAAAACGCCTTGGGATGGAAGAAGGCACGAAGCTGCCGCGGGCCGTGGTCGAATTCTGCCTGAAACGCGACGATTTGGGCGACCCTCTCGTAGCCGAGGAACATATCCACGCCTTTGGTTGGGCCAGCCATTCGGAGGTCGAAGAAATGATCGCAATGACATTGCGCATCAATGATTACCTTCTAGGCGTATTCGCCGGAATTGGGATCAAGCTGATCGATTTCAAAATCGAATTTGGGCGCCTCGACATCCAGCTCGAAAATGGCGGAATGGCGCATCAAGTGATCCTGGCCGATGAAATCAGTCCCGATAGCTGCCGCCTGTGGGACCGCGAAACGGACCGTAAGATGGACAAAGACCGCTTCCGGCGGGATCTCGGTGAAGTCACCGAGGCCTATACCGAAGTCGCCACCCGTCTCGGTATCCTGAAGGAAGCCAATAATAAATCCGCGCCGAACCTCTCGGTCGTGTCAAATGACGATTAAAGGATAAGCAGATGAAAGCTCTCGTCTATGTCGGTCTCAAGCCCGGCGTTTTAGATCCACAAGGCCGTACGATCGCGCGTTCACTGAACGATCTGGGTTTCGATGAAGTTGAAAGTGCATTGCAAGGTAAAGTCATTGAGCTAAATCTGTCAGGCACCGACGCCGACGCCGCTGAAACTCGCGTCAAAGAGATGTGCGAGAAGCTGCTGGCGAACACTGTTATTGAAAATTATCGTATCGAAATGCAGACGGAACAATAAGCCATGCGCACCGCAGTTATACGGTTTCCCGCCTCCAATTGTGACCGCGATGCTGCGGTGGCTTTGGAAAAAGTCACGGGCATCAAACCGCTCATCGTTTGGCACAGGGAAACGGAATTACCCGCAGGTGTCAGTTTCGTCGTCATGCCGGGCGGCTTTTCCTATGGCGACTATCTGCGAAGCGGTGCCATTGCGTCTCGCTCGCCTATTGTCCAAGATATTAAATCCAAATCTGAGCGCGGCTTGGCCGTGGCCGGATTTTGCAACGGCTTCCAAATCCTTACGGAGGCGGGCATGTTGCCGGGCGCTTTAATGCGAAACAAAAATTTAAAGTTTGTTTGCCGTCCGGAACGATTAAAAGTCGAAACCGATGACTCCCGCTATACAAAGCACTATAAAGCGAAATCGGAAGTCATATTCCCCGTCGCGCATCATGACGGCAATTATTTTGCGGATAAGGATGTGTTGAACCGCTTAGAAAAAGACGACCGCGTGTTGTTCCGTTACGCAGATAATCCGAATGGATCGCTCAACGACATCGCGGGAATTGTGAATGAGGACGGCAATGTCTTTGGCATGATGCCGCATCCTGAACGCGCGATTGATCCGTTGCACGGCGGCACAGACGGCATAGCACTGTTTAAATCCATCTTGGAGACGATTTAAGATGGCCCGTAAAAAATCTGAAATTAGCCCTCAAATCGTGGCAGAGCACGGCCTGTCGGAAGAAGAATATGAGATCATTCTAGACCGCTTGGGGCGTGAGCCGAATTTGAATGAGCTCGGAATATTCTCTGTTATGTGGTCGGAGCATTGCTCTTATAAATCGTCCCGTCGACATCTCGCGAAATTCCTGACCAAGGGCGACCGCGTTATCCAAGGCCCGGGCGAGAACGCAGGCGTAATCGACATAGATGATGGCGATGCGATCATCTTTAAGATGGAAAGCCATAATCACCCGTCTTATATTGAGCCCTATCAAGGCGCGGCCACAGGTGTTGGCGGAATTATGCGCGACGTCTTTACGATGGGCGCACGCCCGATTGCACTCATGAATGCACTTCGCTTTGGTGAGCCAACTCATTGGAAAACCAAGCAATTAGTATCTGGCGTCGTCGCAGGCATTGGCGGATATGGCAATTGTGTTGGCGTCCCAACCGTCGGGGGCGAGACAAATTTTCACAAAGGATATAATGGCAACATCCTCGTAAACGCAATGTGTGTCGGCCTCGCCCGCGCCGATAATGTTTTTTATTCCGCAGCCAAAGGCGTCGGCAATCCGATTTTCTATGTCGGATCTAAAACGGGCCGCGACGGTATTCACGGCGCGACTATGGCCTCAGCCGAATTTGACGATGACAGCGACGAGAAGCGACCAACGGTTCAAGTCGGCGACCCGTTCACAGAAAAACTGCTGATTGAGGCTTGCCTCGAGCTCATGGAAACAGATGCGATCATCGCGATTCAAGATATGGGCGCAGCTGGCCTCACATCCTCCTCCATTGAGATGGCGGATAAAGGCGGCGTGGGAATTGAGCTAAACCTTGATAATGTTCCGCAACGCGAACCCAATATGACCGCCTATGAGATGATGCTTTCGGAATCCCAAGAACGGATGCTGATGGTTATTCAACCGGGTAAGGAACAGCTCGCATTTGACGTGTTTGAGAAATGGGAACTCGACGTCGCCCAAATCGGCAAGACAACCGATACCGGCCGTTTAGTCCTCAAACATGAACGTAAGAAAGTCTGCGACATTCCAATTGCCCCACTCGCTGATGATGCGCCTAATTATGATCGCCCGCATGTTAAACCGGAACCCCGACCTATATTGCTCGCCGAGGACCTTCATGAAACACAGGACTATAATGACGCTTTAATGCGGATTATGACCTCGCCCAACATCGCTTCTAAGCGCTGGATATGGGAGCAATATGATCGCCACGTTATGACAGACACAGTCGATAGCAGCCAGAGCGGCGGCGATGCAGCCATCGTTCGGATCCACGGCTCCAACAAAGCTGTTGCAATTACGACGGATTGCACACCGCGTTACGTTGAGGCCGACCCCTATGAAGGCGGCAAACAATGTGTCGCCGAAACCTGGCGAAATCTGACTTGCGTCGGAGCAGACCCAATTGCCATTACGGATTGCCTAAATTTTGGCAATCCTGAACGGCCTGAAATTATGGGTCAATTTGTCGGCGCTATAGAGGGCATGAATGAAGCCTGCCACGCGTTTAATTACCCCGTCGTATCCGGAAATGTATCGCTTTATAATGAGACCAATGGCCAAGCCATTCCGCCAACGCCGGCCGTTGGCGGGGTTGGACTCATTCCCGACCTCCACAAATTCGCGACTCTAAAAGGCGCGAAGGAAGGCGATACACTCATCCTTATTGGGGAAACAACCGGATGGTTAGGCGCGTCGATTTATCTCTCCGAAGTTTTGTCGCGCGAGGACGGAGCACCACCGCCCGTGGATCTTGCTGCAGAAAAATTGAATGGAGATTACGTCCGTAAACTTATTCGTAATCGCCGCGTCAATGCGGTCCATGACTTGTCTGATGGCGGCCTTGCTGTCGCGGCCTGTGAGATGGCATTCGGCAGCAATGTCGGCGTGTCCCTCTCCGGCCCCAATAATGGCGAGCGTCACGGTTGGTTATTTGGCGAAGACCAAGCGCGCTACTTGCTCGCCGTAGAGAAAAACTCCGTTAATCCCGTCCTCTCCACGGCCAAAGCAAAAGGCATTTCGGCACAAGTTGTCGGCACAATTAACGGGGATCGCATTCAAGCCGATGGCGCATTCGATGTCCCACTTGAAACCCTCCGCGCAGCAAATGAAGCCTGGCTGCCCAATCTCATGTCCGGAGACAGCTGATATGGCGATGTCTGCGGATGATATTGTCAGCTTGATCAAAGCTGCCCTGCCCGACGCCGTTATTGAGATGACGGATTTGGCCGGTGACAATGACCATTGGAAAGCCGTTATAACAAGTGCCGCTTTTACCGGGAAATCCCGTGTCGCACAGCACCAAATGGTCTATGCGGCACTTAAAGGCAGTATGGACGGCGCGCAGGGACAATTACATGCACTCGCGCTCGAGACCCGCACACCCGACGCTTAGACAATTTTAAGGGTTGAAACGCGCGCGTTCCTCCCCACCTCAAACTTGAAACACTAGAGGAAACTAACGCCATGTCCGCACACGACACAATCACCAAGACAGTCAACGAGAACGACGTCGTCCTGTATATGAAGGGCACACCCGTTTTTCCGCAATGCGGGTTTTCATCCACAGTGGTTCAGGTTTTTGACTATCTCGGGGTGAATTACGCCAGCGTGAATGTGCTGGAGGATATGGAAATTCGCCAAGGTATCAAAGAATTCAACAACTGGCCAACCATCCCGCAAATTTTCGTCAAAGGTGAATTTATTGGCGGGTGCGACATCGTGCGTGAAATGTTTGAGAATGGCGAGTTGAAAACTATGCTGACTGAAAAAGGCATTGAAACAGCAGCTTAGTTGATTCCTGATCTCATACTGGACAACCAAACTATAAAGTGACCAAGAGTTTTCTATTCACTCTTTGATTACGCTGTGGGGGCGAGCTTGAGGGAATTAATCTTTTGTCGCGGTTCGGTATTAAAGAAGACAAGCCATGAGAAAGCCCGCTGCGGCGTGAACCGAGCGGGCTTTAAAATCGCATTCGTTATAGCTCCCTAGCGGGAGTAGAATTCCACAGTCAAATTTGGCTCCATTACGACCGGATATGGCACTTCGTCAAATGACGGAGTCCGTGCGAAAGTTGCCTGCATACCCTTTGGATCAACAGAGACATAATCCGGCACTTCACGTTCGGACGACTCGAGAGCTTCAAGTACGAGCGCCATTGTGCGGGATTTTTCGCGCACTTCGATGACGTCGCCTTCTTTACAACGGTAGGACGGGATATTGACCTTCTTGCCGTTGACCAAAACATGGCCGTGATTGACGAATTGACGCGCAGCAAAGACGGTTGGCACGAATTTCGCGCGGTAAACAACAGCGTCAAGACGGCGTTCCAGAAGACCGATCAGGTTCTCCGACGCATCGCCCTTCATCCGTGTCGCTTGATCATATGTCTTACGGAACTGTTTCTCCGTGATGTTGCCGTAATAGCCCTTGAGCTTTTGCTTGGCGCGCAGCTGCGTACCAAAATCGGACAGCTTGCCGCGGCGGTTTTGACCATGTTGTCCCGGAGGATAAGAGCGCTTATTGACCGGAGACTTTGGACGTCCCCAGATATTTTCGCCCATACGGCGGTCGATTTTATACTTAGCAGAGTGACGCTTAGACATAGGTGCCGCGTCCTTTCATCGTTTGACGTGGGCCGGCTCACCTCACCTCGAGGCAGCGATTACAACGGCGGCTCCACACCTTCCCGTAGTTCAGGCGCGCTAACTAGCGCGTTGAGGGCTGATGTCAAGCATTACGGGCATTGGCTTTTAAAGCAATTGGTGACACAGGCGACGCGTGAACAACACCCCACATACCCCGTCACCAGACGACAGCAAATCCGGCCTCATTGCAGGGCTGACGGCCTATACAATTTGGGGGCTCTTCCCGTTCTATTTCGTGGCGGTTAAGCAGATCCCGACACTGGAAATTCTTGGCCACCGTATCATTTGGTCTATTCCGTTTGGCTTCCTCATCCTGTTGTTTCGTAAGCAACTCATGGAGACGCTCGGCATATTTCGCAAGCCCAAGACGATAGCGCTGTTAGCCTTGGCCGCCGTTGCCCTCGCTGCGAATTGGGGCGTGTATATCTGGGCGATACAGCAAGACCAAATTTTCCAAGGCAGTCTGGGATATTACATCAACCCCCTCCTCTATGTTCTTGTAGGTGTTGTATTTTTCAAAGAGTCCGTCTCAAGGCTCCAGATGTTCGCCATCCTGCTCGCTTTCATCGGCGTCATGATTTTGACGTTTCAAGGCGGCGTGTTCCCGTGGATTTCCCTATTCCTTGCCGCGAGTTTCACGACCTATGGCGTGTTGAGAAAACAGATCGCCGTAGGCGCAATGCCCGGCCTCTTTGTTGAGACCCTGACCCTTCTCCTGCCCGCACTGATGCTCTTCGCTTACCTCATCAATACGGACACATTAGCGTGGGGTGATTTCGGATGGGAGATGAATGCCCTTCTCGTTTTTGCCGGACCGCTTACGGTTTTGCCGCTCCTCGCTTTTGCCTTTGCGGCGCGGCGTATCTCGCTCTCGGCCCTTGGCGTGTTGCAATATGTCGGCCCGACCCTGCAGTTCGCTTGCGGCGTTTATTTCGGAGAAGCCTTCACACCCGCCCATGCGTGGTGCTTTGGATTCATCTGGCTGGGCGTCGGTGTCTTTGCCTTTGACGCTATTCGCCGATCCCGTCAGCAGACCCCGCCTGTTGCCCCGACAGGAAGTCCCCAAACAACGAGCCGCCCGGACTCCCAATAAAAACGCCGAGCAGATAGATGGCAAACATAATCAAGAGCTGTCCCAAGAAGAGATAGACCCCATCCACCAACATATTCTGATCCGGCGCTTGCGGGGTCTCCTTCAGGTTCTTCCGCCGCGCGGAGGCGAAGATGAACGCTGACAGCAAGGCGAGCAATACCACAAACCAAACACGGACACCCAAATAACCCGCAACACCGCTCAGTAAGAGTAAGATATATCCAATATATTTCATGAGGCGTCTCCTGACGGAATTGGGGGATTGAGTAAAGCCAGCGCGCGCAAGAAAGCGTAAGGCAAGCGGGTTTGTTTGCAGCCCATCAAGGAGTCTGCCGAAAGTCGGTATTAAAGCAGGACATGCCCGCAGAGTTGATCTTTCTGTCGGAATACCGGCAGAAAAGTAGAGTTGTTTTACAGAAGGATCGTGGCTTAGGTCGTAAATCCAAACCACAGGCTCTGCGGCGATAGTTTTTGAAGAAACGGCCAGTCATAAACCCCGGAGTTGACCCACTTGGAATCACCGGTCGGCTCTCGTTCCTAAAGCCCCGGCACCTCTTTGGTTCTCACACCAAAACGCTCAGACCCATCGTCCTCCAGACCAGCAGATGAGCTCCTACCTGTCCAATGTCTGAAAGAACTTGTCCAATATATCACAGCTTTTGGAATCGAGGATTATTCTCTTGAACTTAGGTGTAAGGCACTGTTCTAGAACGATTTTTAATTTTGCGAAACGAGGATTTTAATTTGAATTCGGTATTAGTTGATTGTATTTTCCCCTCCCGAAAGGCTTTAAATCGATCCGTCCTTAGGCAAGCTGAACCGCGCAGATGCTTGCAAAGATAGCGCTTTAGTGGACCTCCCGACCAAGTGAATATTTGATAAAAAGTCAGAGAGAACCACAAAACTATAAATAACGCAGCTATTATGTTGACGTTATTTGTCCGGCTGTTTCTTTGATAAGCTGGATCAAATAGTCCAATCGGGATGAAATGACCCTGCCACGCTTGTTTATGAGCCACAAATTCTGCCACTGACGATTTTTTAAACGTGCCACCATCAGCCGTTCGGCCTTAGGAAAAGACTCTAATCCGCTACGCGGTAGGATTGTGTACCCAATACCCGCCGCGACTGGCGTCGGTATTTGTCCGATTTGGTTTACACATCCCCGAATACGTAATTTGTCAGATCCCAAATACTCATTTGGGAAATTTAATGACAATAGCGCATCAGCGTAAGCGTAGGCATCCGGGTGTGCAACAAGCCCGCGCGTCTGTAATTCTTCATATGTAATATTAATACCAGCTGCAGATTTTGGCAGAAGCAAGCATAACTCTTCGCGGCCAAGCGCAGTTACATCAATACGCGGGTGATCAGGCTTTTCACTCAATACGCCAAGATCATAGTCTCCAGAGATAATACCGCTCATGATTTTTGTCTGCGGCGCAGCTTCTAGATCAAGCTTCAAATTTGGAGCTAAATTCATCCACGATAATAGTTTAGGATAAAGCAGCATCGCAAAACTTCCAGAACAGGCGAGTCTAACCTCTCCGGTATTGGGGTCATCGACCTCTATGGTTTCACGTAACTGTTTTTCCTCTGCTCTTCTCGAAAGCCCCAAAGCGAAGATTTTTTCTCCTTCCGGTGTAAGCGAGAAACTCTTGCCGTCTTGTGAAATCAATCGGTGGCCAAAGTAATTTTCCAGTTTCCGTAGATGCTGTGACACGCCCGGTTGGGTCATGTTTAATCGTTTTGCGGCACGGGTAAAATGTTCGGTTTCACAAAGAGTTGTGAACGTCTCTAGCCAGATTGCATTTATCACTTATCGATAATGCCACGTTATCGAAATTATAACAAATCATAATTTTATAAAAGTATTGTCCACCGTCATATTGCGTACCAAATCTAAATAGGAGATTTTCATGACGCCTACACCACGCACATTTTCACATATTGGCTTGTCTGTTCCGGACTTGGATGCGGCAGTAAAGTTTTATACAGATGTCTTTGGTTTTTATACAATCATGGAGCCGAATGAAGTCGTCGAAGACGACAGTGCCATTGGCCAAATGTGTACTGATGTGTTTGGCGCAGGTTGGGGCAAGTTACGGATTGCGCATTTGTCCACAGCCGACCGCGTTGGAATCGAGATTTTTGAGTTTCCCGAAAACCATGCACCGGACGAAAATCTTAATTATCGTCAGCACGGCACATTTCACTTTTGTATCCAAGACCCGGACGTCGAAGGCATTGTTGAAAAAATTGTGGCAGCAGGGGGCAAGCAACGCATGCCAATTAGAGAGTATTATCCGGGAGAGAAACCGTACCGTATGTGCTACGTCGAAGACCCCTTCGGAATCGTCTTCGAGATATACAGCCATAGTTATGAGTTGATTTATTCAAGTGGGGCTTACGCGTAGCAAGCTGATCTATTTGCACAAAAATCGGATATCCCAATATTGGGGTGTCCGCTGACCTCCGGCGCAGGCGCAGTGAGAGTTGAGTTTCAGGGGGTCCAGACAGAGCTGAATCTAAGGACCCCTCGACCCCTACAAACCCTCAGTTTGGTATAACTTTATCTTCAATCCGCCATGCGGAATAGGCGCACTCGTCTTCGCCCATGGCAGCTTTGTTGCCTGCGCGAGGGCGTCATCTGATGTGACCAATCCGACGCGCCAACCCGTGAACCGCGCTTGCATGACATCACCAAATTCGCGGTAGAGGCCTAAGAGCTCTTTCTTATTCCCGATACGCTCACCATATGGTGGATTGACGATGACGAGGCCGGGCGGGCCTTCGGGGGCTTGGAGTTTCGAGAGGGGCTGAGCGGAGAATTGACAGGCCCCGCCAACCCCTGCCCGCGCGGCGTTGGCTTTCGCAGATTCGATAACGCTCACGTTTTTATCATAGCCATAAAAATGGGCGGCGGGTTCTCGTGTGAACCAATCCTCTTTCATTTTCTGCACGGCTTCTGCGTCATAGCTGACCAGCTTTTCGAAGGCGAAGCTACGCTCTCGTCCGGCCATCAAATTCCCGGCCATTTCAGCGGCTTCAATCACATATGTCCCGGACCCGCACATGGGATCAAGCAGCGGCTCTTTGCGTTTATACCCGCACGCCCGTAGCGTCATGGCGGCGATAGTTTCGCGTAGCGGCGCTTTGCCCATTGCTTGCTTGTAGCCGCGTTTATGCAGCGCCGTGCCGGAGGTTTCCAAAGAGATGATGACGAGGTTTCGGGCGATACGGACTTTGATGAGAATATCGGTATCTTCCAAACGCTCCGCAATCCGCGCGCCAAAAGTTTCAGATATTGCGCGCTCAAACCGCTGTTCCGCTGCGCCGCTATGATAGATCTCGCTCTTGCGATTTGTGCTGACTTCGACTTTGACGGAATGGCCGTGCGCAAGGAACTCCACCCAAGGAAAGTTGCGCGCATGTTTGTCGAGTTGCGCCAAATGATGTGCGCGGAATTCGCCAATACGGGCCAAGACTTTGGATGCGCCGCGCAGGACTAAATTCGCGCGCCAGATCTCGCTCCATCCGCCTTGTATCAACACGCCGCCGGAAATCGCCTGCGGTTTTTTGAACCCCTGCTCGCGCGCCTCAGCGAGAAGAAACTCTTCCAATCCCGGCAGGGTCACCAGGAAAATTTCGAATGTTGCGGGGGCGGTTTCGGTCATGTTGCGCGGGGCGTAACATGGGGCGCAAGAATGAGAAAGCGAGATTACCTAAATGGAACCCATAGCTTCCAATTTGTTCATCCCTATTCTCCCCTTCAATAGGGCTGGAACGCCTTAGGGTCGCCGCAGATTCACATGGCCCAATCTCCCCCGCGCTTGATTTACGGCATTCCAAGCGGGTGGGTCATGCGCTAAAACCCGCACTAATTTCCCTGTTGAAATGCCGAGCGCTTCGGCGCTGTGGCCGACCGCCCATTCATTGTGTTCCATCACATCAAGGACATGCGCGAGGAATGCGGCATAGCGGCGATCTTTTCGGCCAAATTTCCACGAACCTTCCCAGATTTCCGTCCCCTGTCCGGGCGGAATGGGCATACGAATGTCTATTGCGAGGGCCGTGCGCAATCGCCGCAAGGCCTCGCTGCGATTCCGATGTTGGGACCGATGATCTGAGCAAGACGCGATGGCGGCTCCGTCTAAGACCGTTGAACGGACAGCAGAATCCGTTGTGTTGCGATGTTGTCCCCCGGGGCCGGATGCACGGTAAGTTTCCTGGCGGCAAAGCCGCAATAAGGCGTCATCATCCAACGCGAGAAGATCATTTCGATTGCGCATTCCCCCGTCCTTAATCTCAGCGATTTAATTGAGAAAATATCTTAGCAAGTGTCTCAATGTCTGCCGCGCTCGTATAGCCGTGGACGGAGAAGCGATAGCCTTGTTTGCGTTGGTCGAACTTTATGTTTGCGGCCGTTAAATCATCACGAATTTTATCGCCGTAGCTGTTGGCCAACACAAGGGTTGCGCCTCTTTTGTCGCTTTCCATGGGCGACACAACCGCACCGTTGGGAAGCCTTTCGTGGAGAGCAGTTAGATGGCCTTGAATGCGATCATGCGCCGTGTCCAAGCCAATATCTTCCCATAGCTTGATCGCCGCATTCGCCAATACATAAGGCGCAGGTGACGGCGTGCCGCCGAAAAACCGCATGGCGTCGGGCGCGTATCTAAAATCCTTAATGTCCATCTCAAACGGGTTCTCATGCGAGAACCACCCGACATCTAACGGCCGGCTTTTGGATAACATATTTTCAGACGCATAGAGAAAACAGGCGCCGGGCCCGAAACATAAGAATTTCACCCCCGTCCCGATTACGAAATCCGGATCCCATTTGGCCACATCCACCGGGACTGCCCCAAACGACTGCGCAATATCAACAACAGAAATTGCATCCACCTCTTTCGCTTTGGTACAGATGCTTTCAACGGGTAGGAGGTGCGACGTATTTGACAAGGCATGGGTCACCAAGACGAAGGCCACACGATTTGTTATGGCCTCATCCCATAATTGGTAGTCGGACGGGTCGCCTTCGATAAATTGCAATTTATAACCCAGATACTCTGCCTGTTTCGCGGCAAACCCAACCGTCGGAAAGTCCATCTTGGAGAGTAATATCACATCACGCCCGTCCCGTTTGGGCAGGCTGAACAGGATTTTCGTCAGCGCGCTGGAGACGTTGACTTGCGGGCAGATGGTGGAAGCGGCCACGCCCAAAAGCCGCGCGAGACCCGCTCGAAATCCTCCCAGTTCCTCCATCCAAAACGCCCAATTTTCACCCGACATCCACGGACTCAAAAGACCCGCTGTCAGCGCGTCAGGGCTCATCCTCGGAAGGCAACCCACGCTGTGCGAGAGGAAGTAATTATCCGGAACGTGGAAATGCTCACGCATCTTTGGAGAGCTTGTCGCGTTTTTTGCCGTAGGTTCCGCCCCAACGATCCGTCATTTCCGCGCGGACTTGCCATAGCGCCGGGAAGAATTTCTGCCGAAGACCCTCATTGAGGATTTCAACGGGCCGACCTTTCAGAGAATTTGCCGCCACCCCGATAGAGCGGTAGATGAGCTGCATATGCGCATTGCGGAATTTTTGAAATTGTTCGTCAAATTCGGCATAGGCTTCTGCAATCATATAGGCTTCGTCGTGGGCATATTCGCTATCATAAATTTGTTCCAGCGTGCGCGATCCGCCTTCGAGATAGATGTCCTCATAGGTCTCCCAGAGGTCTGCCGGCATTTTCAGCAGCACACGAAAACCCGGGCTTTCCTGGCCGCTGCCATTGCCGAGCTTCAAACGTATCTCCTGATAATCCTTCGGCGACATCGTCTCCAATAAAACGAGCTGGGACGTCATCATTTCCTGACAAATATGCACCCTCCGAAACAGCGTTAGCGCCTTCAGTGTTCGCCCTGCTCGCATTTCCTGATTGATATCGAGCAGCGTGGTCGCCATCAGCTTCATCCATAGCTCTTCAACCTGATGCACGATCATGAATTGTAACTCATCGGGGTTACAGAGCTCGTCTGGTTCTTGCTGGCATGCGAGGAGCTGTTTGGTATTGAGGTAGATTTCGTAATCAAGATCGCCCGCGCCGCGCATGATTTTTTCGTATTTTTGTCTGTCCATGGTCTTCGTCCTAAAGGGGTGATGAGGGTCGTCAGGAGAAGATAATTCTAGGCGTGCCCCGTCAACCAATTCCGCAAGACATGCTGCGCCAAGGAAACGTCGTGGGATATGTGAATATATCGGGTCACGGATGCGGCGTGCCGTAATTCGGGCAGAGTGTAAAGTGGCCTCGCGACGGCGGGGCGGAATAAGCGCGGGTGGCCATTCATTTATGGGAACCTGGACGGATAAAAACAGTCATGTCGCCATACTAACCGCCTTGCTGATAAAACTGGCGCAAGCGGAGTATGCCGTAGACTGAAAACATTGATGGTCGAAAACTGAGCAACTCAGACGCTCAAATAGCAAGCCATCATTTGGTCTGAACCGGATAGACTGATCTTCTTCAAGGTAAGTCCCAGAACTCCTGAGCTTTCACCAGAAGATCTGCTGCGGCGAAAGGTTTTTCAATAGTTGAAGACACGCCTAGCTGCTCAACTTGCCGCAAGAAAAAGTTCGTTGTCTCTGCGTCATCTTTGAATCTTTTTATACCCGTCACCGCAATGATGGGCGGCGCACCTCTTCTCATTCTTAGAATCTCTCCAACGACATGAAGCCCGCCTTTTTCATTCGGGACGAATATATCCGTAATCACGAGGTCAAACTTTGTTTTTTTAAGATGCGTGACCGCATCAGTTCCATTATGAGTCAGGGTTACTTTGTGACCGTTGAGCTCAAACATTGCACCCCAATCATGGGCAAGAAGCGCATTATCTTCCATTATTAAAATGTGCTTCATGATTCCACCATGCCATTATTCTACATCGTCATTAACATTATTGATTCTCTTATTGATTTCTATTGTTTTCATCGTGTGTTTGACCTTGAAATAGAGCCAACCGTTTCGTAACTAGTTTTCGCGTCCGTTTTGAATAGCTTCATATTTAGAAACGCGGGATCCAGTATTGTGCCTGACGTTGAAAAAACCCCTATATCCGAAAACGTGCGTATTTCCGACATTCAAGTTGATCGCTTATCAGCCGCACTTGAAGCTGCTCATGTCGGCATTTTCGAATATGAGCCGCAAACAGAGAGAACGCATTGGGACCTTCGCGTGGGTAAAATTTGGGGAATACCCTATAATGAAGAAATTACCTATGAAACTGTGATCGCAGGTCTCCACCCCGACGATGTAGATAAGCACAATGAAATGATGATTAAAGCGTTTGATCCTAAAACGGGCGGATTATTTGATTTAGAATATCGGGTTATTCCCCGCAATGGAGAGCCCATGCGGTGGGTGCGCACCGTAGCGACTTGCACTTTTGAAGAGGGGGCTCCAGCGCTTTTATTAGGCACGATACGCGACGTAACGGAACATCGAAAATTGGAGGAAAAGAATAAGCTTCTAATTGATGAGCTTCAGCACCGCGTTAAAAATACGCTGGCCACCGTTTTGTCCGTTATCAGGCTCTCTAAACCGAAAGATAATGATATAGAAAGCTACATCCTTTCGCTAGAGGATCGGATGTTATCGATGTCAAACACACATACCTTGGTCAATCGGAATGAAGGGGAAAGCATTGATATTAAAACCATTGTTGAAAAAGAATTTCTTGCCTATGTCGGGTCTAAAAAAGAGCTTTATGATCTCAAGGGTCCCTCTCTCTTTATTTCCCCATCACATGTTCGGATCATATCGATGGCTATTCACGAGCTTGTGACAAATGCTTGCAAGCACGGGGCTTTAAGTGAGCCAAATAGAAAAGTCGAAATTACGACGTCCCTCAAAAATGGAATTGCGAAGTTTAGTTGGGCAGAAAAAGGTGACCTTAAAACTACACCGCAAGGGCAACCCAGAGGTGGATTTGGAAGCTTTTTATTGTCAAAGATTGTTGCAGCCGAAGTTCAAGGTAGAGTAAACTACGAGATAACGTCTGAGGGATTATTTTTTGATTTAAGCCTCCCACAGGAAGAGTTAAATAAATGACAGCATCACCCAAAGTTTTAATCGTAGATGACCAACAATTAATTGCCTTTAGCTTGGCCGCAATGCTCGAGGCGAACGGCTTTGAAATTGTCGGACCATGTGCAAATGTGTCGTCGGCCTTGACCTGTCTTGCGGATTCGAATCCCGATATTGCCATTCTTGATATAAATATGGGTGACGGCACGACAAGTGAACGGCTTGCTCTTGAATTGATGAATAAGAATGTCCCCTTTGCGTTTGTAACGGGTTACGGAAGTGCCGAGATTATTTCGCCGCGTTTTAAGGACGTCATTAAAATGCACAAACCCGTTAGTTCAGCAAAATTTGTCAAAATGGTCAAAAGCTTGGCGCCCGCCCTTTAGGCCCAGACTCTTCACGTAGAATGCCCTAAAGTCATTTCGATAGAGATGCGTGTCTTTGCTATTATCAAGCCACCAACATCTAGCTTGTTAGTTTTTATCCTCCTTCAGCCCCCGCGCGCCTTCCCTCGCCCTTTCGCGAGGGCCTTAATAATCCCCCTAAAGGTCCGCACTTCCTGCTCGCTCATCTGCGCGCGCGTTAGGGGCGCGCGGATGTTTTGCTGCATGAGGTGTTTTTTGGCGGCGGGGAAAAAGAACCCGGCTTTGGCGAGTTCATCTTCCAAGTGATCGAACAGGCGCGTAAGCTCTTCGCGCGGGGCGACCTCGCTGCGGACATCGTCAAATATATCCGGAACGGTCACGCCTTGGCTCTGCGCCCAAATAAAAGCGAAAACGTTGACGGCTTGCGCGAGGTTTAGGGACTGGAACGCCGGATTCACAGGATAGGTCAAAATTTTATCAGCAAAGACGACATCGGCATTGGTGAGCCCCGCTTTCTCCGGTCCGAATAAAATGCCCACGCCTTGCTTAATTCTGGCGCGCATTTTGCCGCCAACCACGTCTGTCCCCACCACAGGGATTTCCAACTCCCGGCGGCGCGCTGTTGCGGCCAACACAAAGGACAAATCCGCCACGGCCTCGTCCACCGTCTCAAAGAGCTTAGCATTTTCAATGAGCTCAACCGCCCCCGCCGCCATGGCGTCCGCCGCCGGGTTGGGCCAACCGTCACGCGGCGCGACCAAGCGAAGTTCCGTCAGGCCAAAGTTCAACATGCCCCGGCAGGCCGCACCTATATTTTCACCGAGCTGCGGGCGCACGAGAATAACCGCAGGCTGCGGTGCGGTCTCACGCTCAATGACGCGTCCTAGCTGGTCCTTGACGGCTTTGCCCATGAATCGTGGCTTTCGTTTGTGACTGACAGATGTTAGGCCCAACCCAACATTTCAACTTGCACGCTTAATGAGGATAACATGGCTAAAATCAAGGTCACCAACCCGGTCGTCGACATGAATGGCGACGAGATGACACGCATTATGTGGGACATGATCAAGGACCGCTTAATCCATCCATACCTCGACATCGACCTACTGGACTATGACTTGTCCATCCAATCGCGTGACGCCATGGATGACCAGATCACAATTGACGCCGCCAATGCGATTAAAAAGCATAATGTCGGCATCAAATGCGCGACGATTACGCCGGATGAGCAACGCGTTGAAGAGTTTGATCTCAAGAAGATGTGGCGCTCTCCAAATGGCACGATCCGTAACATCCTCGGCGGTGTTGTGTTCCGCGAGCCCATCATCTGTAACAACGTCCCGCGCCTTGTCCCGGGTTGGACGCAGCCTATCGTCATTGGCCGCCATGCCTTTGGTGACCAATATAAAGCGACGGATTTCCTCGTGCCATCAGCGGGTAAGTTGACGATGACATGGGAAGGCGAGAACGGCGAGAAAATCGAACGCGAAGTCTTTGATTTCCCGGAAGCCGGCGTGGCGATGGGGATGTATAACCTCGACCAATCCATCCGCGATTTCGCGCGGGCCGTTTTCAACTATGGCACACAGCGTAAATGGCCGGTCTATCTGTCAACGAAAAATACAATTCTGAAAAAGTATGACGGCCGTTTCAAAGACATCTTTCAAGAGATCTACGACACGGAGTTTGCGGAGAAATTCGAAAAATTTGGCGGCGAATATCAGCATCGTTTGATCGACGACATGGTGGCCGCCGCGATGAAGTGGTCGGGCGGATATATCTGGGCGTGCAAGAACTATGACGGTGATGTGCAGTCCGACACGGTCGCGCAAGGCTTTGGCTCTCTCGGCCTGATGACATCCTTCCTGCTGACGCCGGATGGAAAGACGATGGAAGCCGAAGCGGCCCATGGCACGGTGACGCGTCATTACCGCAATCATCAGAAGGGTGAGTCGACTTCGACAAACTCAACAGCCTCCATCTTCGCGTGGACGCGTGGCCTCGCGCATCGCGGGAAATTGGACGACAACGAGAAGCTGGTTGAATTCGCGACAGGTCTCGAGAAGACCGTCATCGACACGGTCGAAGGCGGACAAATGACAAAAGACCTCGCCCTCCTCGTAGGCGATCAGCAAGGCTGGCTCACGACAGAAGGTTATCTCGAGGCGATTGCCGAGAATTTTGAACGGAAAATGACGTAGGTCAAAATCTTGTTTGATAGAATAAAAACCTGGCTGAAGCGTTCCGATGCTTCCGCCAAATCACCCTCAGATGCACAAGTCGAGACGCCCTCGGCCGCACGGGTCGAGCCATCTTCTGAAACGACGGACGCCCAGCCGTCTCCCGCACCCAAGGCTGATCCCGCAAGTCTCGCTCATGTTCGCGAATGGATAGACATCCAGGCGAGGTCTGGCTTTGCTGATCTCGACACCATCTTTGAAGACTTGCAAGAGATTGTCGAGGATGAAGGACTAAATTATCATTCCGGTTGGCGAACTGAAATGAAAGGGGCACTGGCGAAACAAAAAACGCGCGAAGCAGGCTTCCCTAAGGTTACCGCCAATGACCGCCTGACGTCCGCCTTTGCCGTGATGAATGCGCAAGGTCTCATCGCTTTGGAGGATGCGGGATACACGCAGAGTGATGGCTGGGGCGATTTAGGTGAACTCTATCATGAAAGTGGCAAAACGGCCAAAGGCGGCGTTTTTTATCATCGTCAAGATGTAGAAGGTGTCTTATTCGGTGTGGGACTAAATATTCGCTTCGGCGGCTTTGGCGAAAACGACAGTGCTGTTGCTATAGGGCGCAAAGCGGTCGAGATACTCAGACAACACGGGTTTGATCCAATCTGGGATGAAAACCCCGACCGAACTATCGAATTGCCGCCATTTGAGTGGCAACGTCGGCAGACTACCAGATAAACAGATCAGATTAAAAAAGCCCGCTGCGAAAAATTTCGTAGCGGGCTTTTGAGATTATTGATGAGCCTTTGTGCTACACAATAATAGCATTCAGAGTCGCCGACGGACGCATGACCATTGCGGTCAAATCCGCGTCTGAGTGGTAGTATCCGCCGAGATCAACCGGATTGCCCTCGCCCGCTTGCAGCTCTTTCAAGATTGTCTCTTCATTCTCCACGAGCTGTTTCGCGATATCCGCGAAATGCGCTTTCAGCTCCTTATCGTCATATTGCAGCGAGATCGCTTCGGCCCAGTAGCGCGCAAACCAGTAGTGTGATGTCCGGTTGTCATTATCGCCGACTTTACGTCCCGGAGAGTGACCTTCGACCAGCAAAAACTCTGTCGCGCGTTCTACAGCAGCACCGAGCACCGCCGCTTTGGGACGGTTCTTTGTCGCGAGGAAGTTGAAGCTTTCGCCCAATGCGCAGAACTCGCCTAAGCTGTCCCAGCGAAGATGATTTTCTTTTACGAGTTGCTCAACATGTTTCGGCGCAGACCCGCCTGCCCCGGTTTCAAACAAACCACCGCCATTCATCAGTTTCACGATGGAGAGCATTTTGGCTGATGTATTGAGCTCCAGAATTGGGAACAGGTCCGTCAGATAATCCCGCAGCACATTGCCCGTGATCGTCACAACATCTTTGCCCTTTGTCATTTCTTCCAGCGTGTAACGCGTGGCTTCACGGGGCGCGAGGATAGGAATCTGTTTTCCGGCATCAGCCAATGCCGGCTTGATATATTTGATAAGCTCCGCATCATGCGCGCGGTTTTCATCTAGCCAGAAAGCCGCCAATCCCGTCGCATCAAAACGCTCAATGCCAAGTTTGATCCAATCCAATATTGGCGCTTTCTTGGCTGTGCAAGAGCGCCAAATATCGCCCGCTTCAACGCCGTGGCTGATAATGATCTCGCCATTTTCCAGGACGATTGAGATCTTGCCGTCGGCGCTGGCCGTGAAGGTCGTCGGGTGGGACCCATATTCTTCGGCCTTTTGCGCCATCAGCCCGACGTTAGACACGGCGCCGCAAGTGGTGACGTCCAGTTTTCCATTCTCTTTGAAATAGGCGACGGTTTCCTGATAAATTGGCGCGTAGCAATTATCCGGAATGCAGCATTTCGTATTCGCGGGCTCGCCGTCAGGGCCCCAGCCTATGCCGCCCGCTTTGATAACGGCGGGCATGGACGCATCAATAATCACGTCGGACGAGACGTGCAGATTGGTGATGCCCTTATCCGAATTGACCATGTAGAGCGGGGGTTTCGCCGCGAGAGCCGCTTTCAAATCCGCTTCCATCGCAGGATTTCCGGCGATAAGTTTTTCAAGCGTTCCGATCCCGGAGTTCGGATTGAAATCAAGTTTACTGCCATGCTTGGCGAGGAAGTCTTCAAGATAGACTGAGACGAAATGCCCGAAAATAATAGGGTCAGAGACCTTCATCATCGTCGCTTTAAGATGGACTGAGAATAAGACGCCGGGCTCAATGGAAGCGACTTCCGCTTTAATATAATCGCGCAACGCTTTGGCGGACATATATGTCCCGTCAACGATTGTGCCGTCTTCATATGACAGGCCATCTTTCAAAACGGTCTCTTTGCCTGATTTATCTGTGAAGATAATTTTCGCGCCACCCGTTTGAGCGGATGTGATGGTCACGGATTTCTCATTCGCGAAGAAATCATTCCCCGGCATGGAGGCGACTGTGGTTTTATTATCTGCTGTCCACTCGCCCATGCGGTGGGGATTGACTTTGGCGTAATTTTTGACGGCTTTAGCCGAACGGCGGTCGGAATTGCCTTCGCGCAAAACCGGGTTCACGGCAGAGCCCTTTATCTTGTCATATTTAGCGCGCACGGCTTTCTCATCGGCTGATTTCGGATCGGTCGGATAGTTCGGGATCGGATAGCCTTGGGATTGCAGCTCACTAATCGCTTCTTGAAGCTGGGGAACCGACGCCGAAATGTTTGGCAATTTAATGACATTCGCGCCGGGTGTTTTGACGAGCTTTCCGAGCTCCGCCAAGTCATCTGAAACACGTTGGTCAACGGACAAAAGATCGGGAAAAAGAGACAGGATACGTCCGGCCAATGAAATATCGCGGGTTTCAACTTTGATGTCTGCTGCGCTGGCGAAAGCAGTAATGATCGGCAGTAGAGAATTGCGAGCCAATTCAGGCGCCTCGTCAACAATTGTGTAGATGATGTCAGGTGTCGTCTTTGTCATATCGCTCGATCTTTTAGGCAGGTCTAAGTGGTGGCGTAATTTCAGGAGCAGCGTCATTTAAGACGCAGCCAGAAAGCACGTTCAAGAACCGCCTCTTTATAGATATGCGCGTGGTATTCAAAGACTAATCAAGACGCCTGCGGCGGCTTACAAAACGGGCTGTTTTGCAAAGTGTTTTTTGGTATAGTCGCACCATGGACCGTGATTTCATCAACGCTATTTGCGCAGAATTTCCGGGCGCGGAGGTGTCCGATCCTTGGGCCGCTATGAATGACGAGGACCAACGCCATGACGCCTGGAAAATCGGTGGCAAGATGTTCGCAAGTATTGGCGCTGTTAGACCCGGCGTATCCGTGAAAACGGATAGCGTCGAGACGGCGCAAATGCTCATCGAAGTCGGCGTAGGGACCAAAGCCCCCTATTTTCACCGCTCCTGGGTTTTACTCCCATTCGAGACCAATGAGGATGAACTAAGGCACCGCCTGACTGAGAGCTATAAGATCATTCGAAGCAAACTGACTAAAAAAGCGCAAGCAGAGCTTCCGCCGTTTAAGGCTTAGATTTCATAGTCGGAAACTTCATTGACGTGCGGGCGCATAGTCCCTGTGCTTGTGAGGTGCTCACATATATATGACCTGATTTCAGAGATTTGTGACTGCAAAGACGAACTACTCGCGTTAGGACCACTCTCATGAAAACATTTGTCCTCGCACTTACAGTCTCCATCGCCGCATCGGCGCACGCTTTTGCACAGAGCGAAGTTTCAAATGAGAGCGATGAGGAAGGCGTGGCCTTTTTAGGAGGCCTCACGACTTATAGCTCGGAATATTTGGGTTCAGGGCAAGAGGATTTTGGCGCCCTGCCCTATGTCAGCGTTCAGAATTATAAGGGCATTGATTTATTCGGAACCTCGCTCTCTTACCGCGTGTTGGAAACCGGCACGGGTCAAGGCCTTGGAAAATGGTCGCTTCGCGCCGGGCCAAATCTAACTTACCAAGGCGGCCGTGAATCAGATGACAGCCCTACACTGACAGGGCTCGAGGATATTGACTTTAGTGTTTTGGCGGGCGGCTATGTTCGCGGCACATTTGGTCCTGTGGGCGTCCGGCTGGACGCCGGTCAAGATATTGCGGGCGGACATGACGGCGCTGTTGCAAATGCATCGGTTGGAACCTTCTTGCCTCTGGGTAAACTGAAAGTTCAGCCTTCAGCCTCCCTGAGCTGGGGCAGTTCCGATCACAATCAGAGCTTTTTTGGCATCACCCAAGAGCAGTCCAACGCCTCAGGCCTTACCGTGAATGATTTGGACTCAGGGATTTTTGGATATTCCGTCAATCTTGTTACGTGGTACGAACTCAGCGATGATTACGTAATCACAGCCATTGGCTCGCACCGCTGGTTTGCAAATGATGCGGATGACAGTCCCATTCTACTGGCCGCGGATGGGGCGGACACGGGCGTGTTTTTCGCTCTGGGGATCGCACGGAAATTCAATCTCTAAGACGATGTAGGGCCGCGACCAAAACGAAACTGATAATCATCAGTAGAAACCAGCTGCCCATTTTTTCCAAACTGACTATTTGCCACTGGGCTTCTTGCCCGGGATAAGCCCAAGTTTTGGTGAAGGTTCCAATATTTTCAGCTATCCAAATAAAGAGCGCCACCAAAACCAGCCCGATTAGTAAGGGCATAGGACGATGAGCTTCATCCGGTTTGAACCAAATCATACACGGTCCGTAAAGGACTGCGGCGGCAATAAAGAGCCCGATACGTATGTCGGGAAGATAATGATGTGTGAAGAAATTCACATAGATTAATCCGGCTAAAACGCTCTGCATCCAAAGCGGCGGAAAGCGGTCAAATCTGAAATTAAAGAGACGCCAAACCCGCGCAATATAACTCCCGACACAAGCATACATGAAACCCGAAAATAGCGGTACATCAGCGATGCGTAACAGGCTCTCTTCCGGATAAACCCAACTGCCAACTTGGGTCTTAAAAACCTCCATGACGGTGCCAACAATATGGAAAACGAAAATCACCTTGGCCTCATTCCAGGTCTCTAATCGAAAAGCCAACATGCCTAGTTGTATAAGAATGGCCCCGATTGTGAGAAAATCATATCGCGCAAGTGCCGAATCTGCGGGGTAAAACAGATAAGTCAGCAGGATGAGCGAAAGCATTAGCCCGCCGAACAAACAGGCCCAGCCTTGCTTTATCCCAAAGGCAACAAACTCGTAGATCCCCAGAGACCACGGTCCCTTAACCACATGCGTCCGTAAGGCCACACGGCGGTTATGCAGGTAAATGAGTGGATCAATCATGAAACTCTATCTAACTGCAAAGCAGGCACGAGTCTGACCCCAAGACGGCGATATTGTGTTGTTTTAGTTTGGCGTCACGCCGCTTTCACTTCCGTCCAAACACCCAATTCATTCCCGGACGGATCTTTAAAATGGAAGCGTTTGCCGCCGGGAAAGCTGTACGTCTCGACGCAAATTTCTCCGCCTGCCTTTTCACGGCCAGCTGTGAGGCATCCAAATCGTCGGAATATAAAATGACAAAGGCCCCTGATTTGTTCGGCGCGATATAGTCTTGGCTTTCATCAAAACCGCCCTCAATCCCTGCCCCGTGAAATGCGGCATATTGCGGACCGTAATCGGTAAAGGTCCAACCAAAGGCCTCCCCGTAAAACGCTTTCATCGCATTAATCGAAAGCGCGGGTAATTCGATATAGTGGATATTGTGATGATTATCGGACATAAGATTTCCCTAAAGCGTGCGTGATTTTCCGGCCTCAACCATATCAAGATCGAGCGGCATCAATTCTGTAACGCTGATTTTGGTCCGGGGTTTTTCAAATGACGTCAGCATCCCGTCGATAACCGCAAGCATTTTACCCCCGGGAGCGAGTTGCTTTAAAACAGCTTCGGGTTCCGCGCGCAGGGCATAGCCCATAACGATGCGATTAAATGGCGCTTGCCCCGGCCACCCATAGCGTCCGTCGCCATGCCGGGTCACAACATTATAAATATCCAGCGATCGAAACCGTTCGTCCGCCTCTTTGATGAGGGTTTTGTAGCGTTCGACTGTGTAAATACGCGTCGCCATATTGGATAAGATAGCGGCCAAATATCCGCTGCCCAAACCCAGTGTGAGCACTTTGTGATCCGAGTTAACATCCAGCAGTTGAGACATCAGCGCGGCGGTCATCGGCGGCGGTAAAGTCTGCCCGCAGGCTATGGGGACATTGACGGCGTCATAGGCCACACTGCGCTTCTCGGGCGGCACAAAATATCGACGCGGCGCGAGCTCTACTGCGCGCAAAACACTGTTGGAGGATATTCCGCGACTGCGAAGTCGCATGATCATATCAATAAGGCCCGGGTCTATACTCATGCGTTAAAACTGGACAGGCTGCCCTCATGGGTCAAGTCGGTATGAAGCGGCGTGACGCTAATATAGCCATCATAAATGGCGCGCAGGTCCGTGCCTTGGGCGGGGTTTGATTTCTTTGCCCCGTAAGTCAGCCAGAAATACTCACCACCGCGTGGATGGGAACGGCGGTCCACGCCCGTCATTTGAAAATCGCGATGGCCCTGCCGCGTATATTGCAGACCTTGGACAGCCTCCGGCGCAGTATCGGGAAAGTTGACATTAGGCACAACATTGGACGCCCAACCTTTATCGAGCAGCGTTTTAATCGTAGCGGGACCATGTGCCAACGCCGTTTCCCACGGCAAGCTCTGCGCCCCCTGAAACCCGCGCGCGAGGGACAGTGCGATGGACGGGACGCCCATTTGCATACCTTGCAACGCGCCAGCAACCGTGCCGGAAAATGTAACATCCTCCGCGAGGTTTTGACCGCGGTTGACACCCGATAAGATGAGGTCGGGTGGACTATCGGGCATAAGGGCTTTCATCGCGACAATGACGGAATCCGTGGGCGTGCCCGTGACGGAATAAATGCGGTCTTCGAGTTTACGCAGACGGACCGGATTATGCAACGATACCCCACGGGACGCCGCTGATTGTTCGGAGTCCGGCGCACAGGTCCAAACATCGTCAGAGAGCTGGAGAGCGATTTCTCGAAGGACAGAGATGCCACGCGCGTTAACGCCGTCATCATTAGTGAGGAGGATTTTCACATTCGTCCCCTTCTCCCATGGGGAGAAGGTCCCCGAAGGGGGGATGAGGGGTCATATGGTGATGGGGCGTCATGATACGCGACATCTGACCCCTCATCCGAGCGCTGCGCGCCCATCTTCTCCCTATGGGAGAAGAGGAGTCTTCCGTCCCTCACCCTATCACCTCAACACCGCCCATATATCCGACCAACACTTCCGGCACAGTAATCGTGCCATTTTCATTCTGGTAATTCTCAAGCACCGCGACCAATGTTCGACCCACCGCCAAGCCGCTCCCGTTCAGCGTATGCACAAAACGATTGTCTTTCTCGGCGTGTTTATAACGTGCATTCATGCGGCGAGCTTGGAAGTCTCCGCAGTTACTGATGGAGCTAATTTCGCGGTATGTGTCTTGGCTCGGAAGCCAGACTTCAATGTCATACGTCTTGCGCGCGCCGAATCCGAGATCGCCTGTGCAAAGTTCAACGACGCGATAAGGCAGCTCCAGCTTTTGCAAAACAGCCTCCGCACAGCGTAACATATTCTTATGCTCGGCTTCGGACTCCTCAGGCTTACAAATCGTGACCAGTTCGACTTTGTTAAATTGGTGCTGACGGATCATACCCGTTGTATCACGCCCCGCTGAGCCCGCCTCAGACCGGAAACAGGGCGTGTGTGCTGTCATCCGTTTCGGGAGTGTGTCAGCTTCAAGGATGGTTTCTCGAACCGTATTTGTCAGGGAAACTTCAGCCGTTGGAATTAGAAAATGATCGTCTCCAGCAGGGTAAAGGTCTTCTGCAAATTTTGGAAGTTGACTGGTTCCATAGAGCGCTTTTGACCAGACCAAAAATGGCGGGCTAGTTTCTTCAAACCCCTCCTCCACTTGCATATCCAGCATCAAGGCTGCGAGAGCACGGTCCATGCGGCTTAGCGTGCCGCGCAAAACCACAAACCGACTACCGCTCATCTTCGCAGCCGTTTCAAAATCCATCAGACCGAGCGCCTCGCCCAAATCAGCATGGTCTTTTGGCTCATAACTAAACGCTCGCGGCTCGCCCCATTTGGCCAGCTCAACATTGTCGTCTTCGTTCTCCCCGTCCGGCACTTCATGGAACGGCAAGTTTGGGAGGCTGGAAAGCGTGTCGTTCAATATGGCTTTCTCGCTCTCGACTTGCGCGCCCATAGCCGCGATGACATTCTTCGCACCAGCGACTTCTGTTTTCAGACGCTCGGCTTCCTCTTTGTCGCCCTTCCCCATGGCCGCGCCAATTTGCTTTGACGCTTTGTTGCGAGCCGCTTCGGCCTCTTGGACGACCTGCATCGCTTTTCGGATAAGCTTGTCCTGATCGAGGATTTTTTTGGATTGTGGCTCCAAGCCCCGCTTCGCCCATAGGCGATCAAATTCTTCGGGATTTTCACGAATGGCTTTTATATCGAACATGGAAAGGACTTTGTTATTTATAGCAGGTTTCGCCCGCTATAGTGCGAGGCGCGCTGGGGGTAAAGCATGGCTTACGGCGTCGCGCCCAAGACAAACAAATAACGTAACGGGATTGTCTATGAGCCTGAATAAAGGCATGACGCGATTATGTTGTCTCGTCTATTGCTTATGCGTCACGCAAAATCGTCTTGGTCGGACGGCGAATTGACAGATCATGAGCGCCCCTTAAATGACCGCGGCGAACGCGCCGCGAGTGCCGTTGGCGCAGCATTGACGGCAAGAGGTTTTGCGCCAGACATTATTTGGTCCTCAGATGCGACCCGCACACGTCAAACCGCCATGCGTTTGATTCGCGCCATTCCCGGTGCGCAGGCAGTCAATTATAATTCCGAGTTTTACCACGCGAGCGCTGAAACCGTCTTGCGGGTCTGCGGACAAGAAATTGAACCGACAGGCGCCCTAATGTTGCTGGGGCATAATCCCGGTTGGTCAGAGCTTCATCGCTATTTCACCGGCCAGCCCCATGACTACCCGACCGGGGCGTGTACTGTGCTTATACGTAAAAAAAATGAGAAATCCGACTGGTTGGACCCGGTGGCGTGGACATTCCGAGATTTGATCCTGCCCCGTGACCTTGAGGCATGAACCGTCAAATTTTCAAAGGAATTTGGCGATTTACACGGGCTTTTTTGTTCTACCCGGCCGCCATTGCCATTATGATTTGGTTGATTGTCACGGGTCAGCAGTGGATATGGGGGATCGCCGTTCTGGCGGCTGTCCTGTTACTCGATCCGATTTACCGCATCATGCTGACCAGCATCTTTTCTTGGCGACCTCATGAGGATTAGAGGCTGGAGAATCACATCAATCTCCGGCTTAACCAAAAAGTAACCAGGTTTGATTTTTTCGAAAATACCTCGTGACAAAATACAACCGATAGTATAAAACCCTAATTGTCTCTGGTGCTCACATCCCAACTCATACACCAGACACATTAGTCGCATCATCCCACGATCGCGTCTGAATTAGGTGGGCTGGTCATTGGCTTCTTCACATTTAGGTGAAGTCAGCGACCAGCCGCCGTTCGGGATTACCCCTAAGTTTTTAGCCAAATTTTCCGCCAAAGCTGAGCAGTGTGTCCTCTTTGCGCAGGACCCAGAGAAGCAGCATCGCACCAGCCGTTGGCATTGCAGCCAGAAACAGCCGTTGCGGACTGGGATAAGGCGGCAAAAGAATGCCAATTGTCATGATAGTTCCCGCCGCATGCAGTAGGAAGACGAGACCGTAGCTGTAAGTTTTTTTAAAGCCTGTCACAAAAGCCAAAAGCAAAACCATCATGAAGACGCCGATCGCCAGACCAATCGCGGGCGGTAGCGTCGAAATCTTATAGTATTTATTCGCAATTCCCGCCGCACCGTCATGATTGGTGAATCTCAGGGTTTGCCAGGGCAGTAGGAATAGAAATATAAGAATCCGGGTAATGAATAATGCAGGTTTTAATATTTTCGACTGGGTCATGGTGACTCTCTCCATTAATTATACTGCCTGCTAACAAGCAGAAGCATCAATTAAGATTCACGAAACTGAGAGCTTACGCCGCCTGCCCCCGCAGGCGCGCCTTAGCTTTATCCGCGCCGAGCAATTGCAGCATATCATCCATGGACGGGCCGTGTTGCTGTCCCGTCAGAGCCAGACGCAGCGGCATGAACAGGCCCTTGCCCTTGCGGCCTGTCTCGGCTTTCAAATGCGAGATAAGAGATCCCCATGTTTCCGGAGTCACTTTGGCTGGTAGGAATTCTGCAGCGGTTTCGCAAAAGGCTTTATCCTCAGCCGCAATTTCACCGGACATAGGCTTTAGGACTATATCCGCCCAGTCATCAATATCAGAAATTTTCTCGATATTGGCGCGAACGATATTCCAAAAACCTTCATCGCCAGGCACGCGGTCCTTCACATCGGCATATGGCGTTTCGTGTAAGAGCTTGGCGTTTAACGCCGTCAGGTCTTTCTCGTCAAAGCGAGCGGGCGCGCGGCCGATTTTGGTGAATGCAAACTCGTCGGCCAATGCTTTCAAACTGTGGCGGATTTCCACCGCGTCGGATGTCCCGATTTTGGCTAATAGAGACGCAATCGACATCGGCTCAATACCCTGCTGCCGTAGCTCTAACATGGAGAGCGAGCCGAGCCGTTTTGACAGTGATTTGCCGTCGGCTCCGACCAAGAGCGGCGTGTGAGCAAACTGCGGTAAGTGCATAGATAAAGCTTGGAAAATTTCAATTTGCGCGCCGGAGTTCGTCACGTGATCTTCACCGCGAATAACATGCGTAATTTCAGCTTCAATATCGTCTACGACACTTGGCAGCGTGTAGAGATACGACCCATCACCCCGAATGAGGACAGGATCAGAGAGTGAAGACATATCAATCGTCTGCTCGCCGCGCACAAGGTCGTGCCACGTCACAGTTCCGCCGGAGAGTTTAAAACGCCAATGCGGCGTGCGGCCTTCCGCTTCCAACGCAGATTTCTCCGCATCCGTCAGCTCAAGCGCGGCGCGGTTATAGATCGGCGGTTTGCCCGCGACGCGCAGTAACTTGCGCTGGCGGTCCAGTTCTTCGGACGTTTCATAACAGGCGTAGAGCAATCCGGCGGCTTTCAACTTTGCAGCGGCTTCGTCATACATCCCAAAACGATCAGACTGTTTGAACGTTTTACCCCAGCTCACGCCCAGCCATGTCAAGTCATCACGAATGCCTTGCTCGAACTCTGCTGTAGAGCGGTCCAAATCCGTATCATCAATCCGCAGAACAAATGTCCCGCCTTCCGCCTGCGCAAACAGCACATTCATGAGAGCCGTGCGGACATTACCGACATGGAGGCGTCCCGTCGGGGACGGGGCGAATCGAACAATAGGAGCGGTCATCAGATTTCCCCTTCAGGAATCTTATCGCGATAGCGATTGGTAATCGGATAGCGGCGGTCGCGCCCGAAATTCTTGGTGCCGATTTTCACACCGGGAGGCGCTTGTCGGCGTTTATATTCAGCGATGTAAAGTAGGTTTTGTATTCGCTTCACATTGGCCTCGCTATGGCCCCGCAGCAAAATCTCTTCAATGGGAAGTTCCAGCTCGATGAGACACAGTAACAGATCATCCAAAACGTCATATTCCGGCAGGCTATCGCTATCCTTCTGGTCATCGCGCAATTCCGCCGAGGGTGGTTTTGTGATGATGCGCGTCGGGATTGGGGTGTCTGCGCCGAGCAAATCCTTCGGTGTGTGTTCATTCCGCCAGTTGGCCAATGCGAAGACTTCGGTTTTATAAACGTCCTTCAACGGGTTATATCCGCCGCACATATCGCCATAGAGCGTCGCATAACCGACCGCCATTTCAGATTTATTGCCCGTTGTGACCAACATCGGGCCGAATTTATTCGACAAAGCCATCAAGGTAAGTGCGCGCGAGCGGGATTGAATGTTCTCTTCAGCCGTGGACGGCGGCAAATCTTTGAAAAACGGGTCTAGCATTGTATCGAACGCATCAATTGCAGGTTTGATCGGGATGGAATCATAGCGGCACCCAAGGCGCTCACAGCAGGCCTCCGCATCCGTCAGTGAGTCGCCGGAGGTGTATTTTGTCGGCATCATGACTGCCCAAACACGATCGGGTCCCAGTGCATCTACAGCAATTGTCGCTGCCATAGCGCTATCAATGCCGCCGCTCATGCCTAAAATTATCTGCTTGAATCCGTTCTTATTGACGTAATCGCCGAGGCCCAAACACATGGCGCGCCAGTCAGCTTCATGGCCCGAGAGTTGAACTTCTGTCTTTGCATCAACACAAGTCCAGACATCGTCAATTTTCTGCCAGGTCGCGAGGTCATAATCGTCAACAAAACTCTTCAGAGATTGAACAATCGACCCGTCTGCCGCCATTGAAAATGACGAGCCGTCAAAGACCAATTCATCCTGCCCACCGACTTGATTTACGTAGATGAGCGGCAAGCCTTCCGTGATAACTTTTTCGCCCAAGGCGGCGACGCGTTCCGTCAACGCCGTGCGTCGCCACGGGGACCCATTTGGCGAGATCATCAGCTCCGCACCTGCGTCTTTGAGATGGTCCGCCACCGTGTCCTGCCATAAATCTTCACAAATTGGCAGGCCGATAGAAACACCATTGAAATCAATAGGCTGTGGTAGAGGTCCTTGTGTAAAAACACGTGCTTCATCAAACACGCCGTAATTGGGTAAATGATGTTTAAACCGAACATCAGAGATCTCGCCGCCCCGCATAAAGAGCGCCGCGTTATAGAGCTCTCCTTCCTCCAGCCACGGCGCTGAAAACACGATAGCAGGTCCGTTTACTGTCTCCGTAGCCAAGCGATTACAGGCCGTTCGGCAATCCGTTATGGCGGAGGGACGCAGCACCAAATCTTCCGGCGCATAGCCGATGATGAACAGCTCGGAGAAGACAACAACATCAGCGCCATCCGCTTTCGCTTTGGCGTAATGCAGCTTCGCGTTTTCCAAATTTCCGGAGATATCACCGACGACCGGATTGGTCTGAATGGACGCGATTTTGAGGGTCTGAGTCATAGGCAAGCGCTCTACCCCTGCCCGCGAAGTTTAGCAAACTGCTCAAAAACTTTTTTCATTTTTTCGCTTGCCAAAAAATTATACCGCCCTTAGAGGCCGCCTCCCGCTACTCAGGTAGCCGAGCTTCTAAGGTCTGGGTTCATTGAATTCCCAGCCAGTGCGCCCCGTCTCTGATGGTCGCGTATGCTGTAGGCCGGTCGCCGTGTTGTCGGGTTTTGTGTAGCCAAGAGGTTAAAGGCAGCCGACTAACATCGGTCACTTACGTGTACGCAGGTTCGAATCCTGTCACAACTATGATTGTAGCTCAGTCTGGATAGAGCACCGGCCATTCACGCCGACTGTCGCGGGTTCGAATCCCGCCGTCAAACAAGCGCCGAAAGGCGCACCAAAAAGCGACTGTAAATCGCTTCCTATAACGGCATCCGGGCGGATGTCAGGGAGGTAGATACGGCGTTGAAGATAGTGATTCATCGGGCCTATTGGCCCGCGTGATGAGCTGCCTGCGACCCGCATCCACCGACCTTACGAGAGATGACCGATCACGCGGCGGACCCTTTGTTGCGCCTCGTGTGACGATGACCGGCAAAGCGAAACCGCCTTAGGTTTCGTGGGACCGGGCAACAGACCACTTGGCCCGCCATTGCGGGGACCCTGCGGATCCGTTGTCCTCGCGTCAGCATCTCGCCCGGGTGTCTATTGCATTCATGCGGCCCTCATGGGGAGGATCGCCAAACCGGGCCTTTCGCCCCCTAACCTCGCGGGCTCGCTTTTGAGCCCAAACAAAAAGGACCGTCACAGGTGAAATAGACAACACAGGAGTATCGTTATGACCAAAGTGACACACACATTATTCGGCCTTAGGGCCGTGATCCCCGAAATGGAACGGGCTGTCGTCCTCAAGGATGGCATCTTCGAGGCTATCCTCGGCCCGGGACGGACGCGCATCGGACGGCTTGGTAATCAATCCCGTTTTGACGTGCGGCCATTCCACCTTTCTGCAGATCCCATTCATAGCGAGCTTCTGACGTCTGTTCTGCGGAACCATAAGGCGGCTGCGGCTGAGCATTTGACCGAGGTCGAGACTGCCGCCGATGAAATGGCGATTGTCTCCTTGGACGGCGCGCCTGCCTTTTTGGCCCCGCCTTTGTCTCGGAAGATCGTTTGGTCTGACGCAGGTCTGTGGCATGTCGAGCGGGTCTCGCTGACCGACGGCTTCGTCATGACCGACGCCATGTCGCGGAGGTTGATGACGCTGCAGACGGATTTTATCAAGCGGTTCAAGGTCGAGCACGGCCGAGTCGGTTTGCTCCACGTTGACGGCAAGATGACAGGCGAGTTGAAACCCGGTGGTCACGCTGTCTGGTCTTTCGGTAAGGTCATCGCGGTCAAGATCGTCGATACGCGGGAAACTGCGCTCGACGTCACGGGCCAAGAGATCCTGACGAAAGACCGGGTGTCTATCCGGGCCAACTTGTCCGCGACGTTCAAAGTTGTTGACCCTGTCCTCGCCGTGACTGCAGTGAAAGACTTTGTCGACACGCTCCACCGGGCCTTGGGCTCTGCGTTCAGGCGGTCTTTGGCGACCAAAACACTCGATGAGGTTTTAGCCGAAAAAGGCGCGGTTGACGCGGAAGCTATGGCGGCCGTTGTGACAGAACTGGCCGCCGCCGGTGTCAAGGTTACCCACGTCACCTTGAAGGACATCATCCTTCCGGGCGACATGCGGGAGATCTTGAACACCGTTGTTTTGGCGGAAAAGGAAGCCGAAGCCGGCGTTATCCGTCGGAAGGAAGACGCCGCCGAAACACGGGCCTTGCTCAACACGGCCAAAGTCATGGCGGATAACCCTGCCATGATGCGGCTCAAAGAGCTGGAAGCGCTCGAGTCGATCTCCGATAAGGTCGGCACATTGACCGTCCACTCAGGCACAAAAGGCCTGATGGAAAATTTGGTTTCGCTGTCTACGAAGTAGCGGAGAGATGAAGATCAGCCCGTCCCGATGTGATGTCGGGGCGGGTAACTTCATTTTGTCATTGTCTGGCTCGACCGGACAATCCATTCGCATTCACTTTCGCATTCACTTTCGCATTCACTTTCGCATTTAAAGGCGATCAAATGGATTTTGGTTAGTCGATGCGAATGGATCATCCGATCAAGTCGGATGATGACAAATTTCGTGTGATGACGGGGCGGGTTTTATCGTTTAGCGAAAACTGTTTCCCGATGTTTTCGAATTCGCTCAAGAATTTTACCCCATTCCGGGTTTAATTCGGCCCCTTGGCCCAAATAACAATTCTCGAATTCACATTTGATACCTAGCTCCCCTGCGAAGTTTTCAGAAACCAATTCAGTAATACCGTTCAAGTCAGAGTACGAGACCTTCATGCTCATCAGACCTTCCCACTCGCTCTTTTGCCTGCAAAGGTCGACTGCTCCGGCGATGTTTGCCGTTCGTCCAACCGATGAACGTAAATGACCTTCGAATTTCATTTTGGAAACCACCAACTTTGCAAACTCGCTGCCTGTGAGATCTGATAAGCATAGAGGGACTTCGTCAGCCAACTGCTCCGCCAAGCTCCGAAACACATCGATATTCATATTCATACTGTGCTGGCCATTGCTTTGCGGCTGGGTGAATTCTCGGTCGGCAGCGTTTTTGGCGATGACGATATTCATGGCGGGGTTCACATATATATATTGGCCGTAAATCCCGATGGCGAAGAAGTCGCCTTTGCTTGGTCCTTCTTGCGGCATGGGCATCCACCACTGATAGCCATAGCCTGAGCCGCGCACAGGATGAACATTAGGCGCGTGATTGACGGTCGAGTCCTTGACCCAATCCACAGGAATAAGTTGCTCGCCCTCCCACTCGCCATTTTGCAGGAAGAGCTGACCGAATTTCGCATAATCCCGCGTTCGCAAGTTCAGCCCGCCGAGCGCGAAGGCCACATCTTTACCATCCGTCAGATAAAATGGCGCTTTGCCCATACCCAAATACTCACCATAGGTTTCTTCCCAAAGCTGATGCAAAGTCTTCCCCGTCACCTCGCGCAGGGCCATCGCCGCAACATGGGTATCAATCGAGACATATTGCCAAACCGTGCCCGGCTCATATTGTCGCTCGGTCAGGGTTTCCGTATATTTATCCATCGACCCACCGAGTCCGAGCACGCGGCCCATATCATTGATATCGGATTTCGGGTCCATATAATCTTCATTGAACCGAACCCCGCTGGCCATGTTCAAGATATTCGCCACCGTCGCACCTTCATAGGCTGTGCCTTTCAACTGCGGGAGATAGGTCTCTATCGGCTGCTGGATATCAATAAGGCCATCCTCTATCGCCTGCCCGTATAGCCCCGACATAAAGGACTTAGCGACGGACCAGCTGATGCGCAGATCATCGCGGTCAGTGTCTTTGTAATAACTTTCATGGATAAGCGTGCCGTCCCGGATAATCACGAGCGCCGTTGTATCGAGTTCTTCCAGGGCCTCAGCGAGGTTCGTTTCCTTGCCCGCAATCATCACAGTCTCTGGAATCTCTTGAATATCCTCGGGCCATGGCTTGGCCTCACCCAATTCCAAATCATGATGCAGGAAAGCCGAGTCCATGCTGGAGAAATTTGTGACAATCTTATCCGCATCGAACAGCGAGTTGACCGTCAGAAGCCGCTGAATTTTAGTCCAATTCAACGCGACCAGAATAAGCAATGCGCCCAGCAGACCAATCGCACCCCATTTGAATAGCTTCATTTCATTCTCCCTTAACAATCCCGCCTTGGTCTATCACCGCGGCGACCTGCACGGCTATCGCGCCATCTGCCGCGCTGACCATTACTGGTGTCCCGTCCAAGATAGCCCGCACGAAAACATCCGACGCCGCGCTCAAACTGTCTTTGGCTATCTCATCTTCGGCGAAATCTGCGTTGAGATCAAAGCCCGCCGTATTCGTCAGCGTCTTGGCATTGAAATCAATGCGCACCTCACCGGATGGATAAGTAATCTTCATCCAGCGCTCGCTGACCTCTGCAACTCGGCTCGCGGAAAGCCGAGCTTTAGAGTTGCCGTAACGTAATTGCGCATAAGCCATATCCGGCGTGCGGGATCGAACACAGCCGGATTGACCTTCTACGACATCAGACGCGCGCCCCATCAAAGCTGTGCAGAGATCAATGTCGTGGGTCATCAGATCAAAGGTCACGGAGGTGTCCGTCCCGCGAAGAGAATAAGGCGAATTCCGCACCGCTTCGATTGTCAGCGGCGTCTCGGAGATTTCATCCAAACCAATTGCGCGCAGCACCATACGTTCCTGATGCCCAACCTGAACCGTCATATTTTTGGCAGAGGCCAAGGTCGCGATCTCATTCGCTTCGTCTAGCGTTGTCGCCAGCGGTTTTTCGATCAGCACATGACAGCTAGCGTGTAGAGCCTGCAAAGCCAGGCTGCCGTGAAAGCTGGCGGGGCAGGCAATGATAACGGCCTCACTTTCTTCCAACAGCCGCTCAAGCGTTAATAATTGAACATTATGCTTTTTTGCCAGAACGCTTGCCCGGTTCGCATCAGGATCATGCACGCCAAAAAAGCTAACCCGAGGATGTCCCGCGAGTTTATTCGCGTGATATCCGGCAAAAACACCCGCGCCGATAAGGCCAATTTTTAATTCCTCAAACATAGGTCCTTAACGCTGCCCACCCGCAAATTTGCAAGAAAAAATAGGAGAATCACTGCGGTAGTGATTCTCGAAGATTGTATCACTTTGTCACTCAGCAAGGCGATGAGCGCGCGGAATCTTAACATAAAACACGCTAAAACCCCCTTAAAGACAGCGAAAACCCCCATAATACTGCGGTTTTTAATGACTCATTAACTGCAATCTTTAAGATTTACCTCAAGTGACGGGCGCAGGTTCCGGCACAATTCATCTGAAGGGAGTAACTCGATGAACAAGAAAGAACTCGTAAGCGCATTAGCTGCGCAATCAGGCACCACGCAGGCGGAAGCCGGCGAGATGCTCAACGCATTTTGTGAAGTCGTAACGAACGAAATGAAACAGGGTGACGGCACAAAGGTCATCATTCCCGGCTTCGGTCAATTCGTTGCGAAACATCGCCCCTCGCGCAAAATGCGCAACCCGGCAACCGGTAAGGAAATGATGTCGAAAGCCAAGACGTCGGCTTCGTTCAAACCAGCGGCAGCTCTGAAAGACCTTTAGGTTTTCACTGACATTGCTTAAACGAAAGCCGCTCTTCCCAGAGCGGCTTTTTTTATGAAGACCATGATATAGGTCACGAGTAATCTCCGTTCCGTTACCTCGACAAACGCGGCCCTAAACAGCCACCCGCACGGCGTCTTCTTTGCGGTAACTGCCAAGCTCTTCAGAGATTAGGAATGCAAGCTCCAAGGCTTGATCCGCATTCAAGCGCGGATCGCAATGCGTGTGATAGCGAGAGGATAAATCCGCTTCTTTCACGGCGCGGGCTGAACCGCCCAAACATTCCGTCACATTCTGACCCGTCATTTCGAAATGCACGCCCCCCGGCCAGCAGCCTTCGGAATGCAGTATCTGCATGAACTGCTGCACTTCGGTCAGGATATTGTCGAAGGGACGTGTTTTATATCCGCTCTCCGTTTTGATCGTATTGCCGTGCATCGGATCGCACGACCAAACGACATGACGTCCGGCAGCTTTCATCGCGCGCGCCAAGCCCGGCAAGCCATTGGCGACATTGTCGTGACCATAACGCGCGATGAGCGTCATACGTCCCGGCTCATTTTCGGGGTTCAACACATCGAGCAAGCGCATCAGCTCGTCCGATCCCAAACCTTCGCCAATCTTCATCGCAATCGGGTTCTCAATCCCCCGCATAAATTCGACATGGGCATGATCCAATTGCCGCGTGCGGTTCCCAATCCAAAGCATATGGGCGGAGGTGTCATACCAGCGGCCCGTCGTGCTATCGATACGGGTCATCGCCTCTTCATAGCCCAGCAGCAGCCCTTCATGAGAGGTGTAGTAATCCGTCGCTGACATTTGGGGTGTGGACTCCGGCGTCACGCCGCAGGCTTCCATGAAATCCAACGCGTCTTCGATCTTCTCGCAGAGCGCTTTATATTTCGCCGTCTGCTCTGACGCATCCGCAAAGCCCAAGGTCCATTTATGAATATTGCGAAGATTGGCGTAACCGCCTGTCGCAAAGGCACGCAGCAGGTTCATTGTTGATGCGGACTGACCATAGGCTTTCAATAGGCGCTCGGGGTCCGGCATTCGCACGGCGGGGTCAAATTCCATGCCGTTGATGTTGTCACCGCGATAGGAGGGAAGCTCGACCCCGTCACGCACTTCGACGGGAGAGCTGCGCGGCTTACCGAATTGCCCGGCGATGCGGCCGACTTTGACAATAGGCTGACCCGCGCCATACGTCAGCACGACGGCCATTTGCATCATCACGCGGAACATATCGCGCAGATTATCGGGGTGGAACTCTTTGAAACTTTCCGCGCAATCCCCGCCCTGCAAGAGGAAAGAGCGGCCCATAGCCACTTCGCCCAATCTCTGCTTCAAACGGCGTGCCTCGCCCGCGAATACCAGCGGCGGATACCCCTTGAGCGTTGTCTCGACATCACGCAGCGCATCCATATCCGGATAGTCATTCGGAATATGTTTTGCGGGTTTATTGCGCCAGCTTGACGGCGTCCATTTGGTCATGATCTAGTCCTTGCGCGCAAGAGAATTGCGTCAGTTCGGCGGGGCGATAGCAGTTGTGGATAAATTTGCCTAGCTTTGGTTGGGGTTGCGGCGAATAAATTTCATACGGACAGGCAGCACATGGGCGTGCGATATCGCCCGCAGCCCATCTAGGGAACTGCCGAAGTCACGTTTTAAAGCAGGACATGCCCGCAGAGTTGTCTTCCCGATGGAATACCAAGAAGAAGTTATGTTTTACGCGAAGACATCACACATTCCCGGTCAAGGGTTTAGCGGAAGCTAAACCGAAACCTCGCCATCCGGTTGTCAATCGAACGGACTGTGCTGTGCAATTGAGCGAAGCTCATATGCACGGCTCTGCGGCGATGGTTTTTGAAGAAGCGGCCCGTCTGTCCTACCAGTTGAGGCAACTTTGGCCCCAGGCATCGGCTCTCACTCCTAAAGTCCCGGCACACTCCAAGTTCTCACACTCAGGCGCTCAAACCCATCGTCTTTCAAACCAGCAAGCGAGGCCTCGCCTGTCCCGTGTTTGAAAGAACTTGCCCACTTTATCACAGTTTTTGGAATCGAGGACGCATCTTTTGCGAGGGCCCATAAAACCGAAGAAACGGGCACAAAAATATGAGGAAACGCGAATTCTGAAACGGGGACGCGGAACGCCTGCTGAGGTCCTTACTGACTGTCTTAATGGATGTCTGCGCCACCAAGGGGAAGGAAAGCGGGATGACCTGGAGAGAGAGAGAGAACTCATCCTATCTATAGTTTTCTGTTTGAATGGTAGAAAACCCTAACTCACAACGGTCGTCTTATTCGGCTCCTTTGGTTTCAACGTCACGATCTCTTCTGCAATCGTCGGATGAACGGCGCAGGTTGCGTCGAAGTCGGCTTTTGTCAAACCGGCTTTCACGCAAATCCCCAGCGCCTGAATCATCTCGCCTGCGTAATCGCCAACGATGTGAATGCCGATGACTTTCTCTTTTCGGCCCTGCGTAATGAGTTTCATGAATACTTTTTGCGGATTGCCGGACAGCGTATTTTTCATCGGACGGAATTTCGTGGCATAAACCGTGACTTTATCGCCAAACTCTTTGCGGGCTTCGGCTTCCGTGAGCCCCACCGTCCCAACAGGCGGGCGAGTGAACACAGCGCTGGCAATGTTGGAATGATCATAGGCGGACTTCTTACCCTTGAGGACAGTCTCCACAAAGGCGGCCGCTTCTCGGATTGCGACAGGGGTGAGATTAACGCGGTTCGTTACATCCCCGACAGCATAGATATTTTTGGTGGTGCTTTGGGAATATTCATCAACGACAATCGCGCCGGACGTGTCCACTTCCACACCCGCATTATCCAACCCTAAAGAGTCTGTGTTTGGTTTACGTCCTGTCGCCATGAAGACGATATCCGTGCCGATTTTTGACCCATCGTCGAAAGTCACGATATATCCGCCCGAGGTTTTTTTTATCTCAGTCGGACTGATATTGAATTTGACGTCAATTTCATTGTTGAGCTGGACCGCGCCCACCTCGTCCCGAACCTCGGAATCGAACCCGTTGAGAAGCCGCCCGCCACGATAGGCTTGCGTCGTTTTCACGCCAAGACCCGCATAAATCCCCGCAAACTCGCAGGCGATATATCCTCCGCCGATAATCAGGGCCTTTTCCGGTAATTTATCCAGTGTAAACGCATCGTCAGACACAATGGCATGTTCCGCGCCTTTAATCTCAGGAGCCCAAGGCCGCCCGCCCACAGCGATGAGTATTGTCTTCGCCGTGATTGTCTTTCCACTCGTCGTCAAACGCACAGTGTTAGCATCCACAAACTCCGCCCGCTCTCGGTAAAGCGTCGCGCCGTTCTTCTCTAAAATAGTGGAATAAATTCCGGACAAGCGGGAGACTTCTTTTTGGATAGCATCCCGCAGCGTCGGCCAGTCGAAAGCGGCCTCGCCTACCGACCAGCCATATTGCGCGGCTTCGCGAATGGAGGCGCCGTAATCCGCACCATAAACGAGGAACTTCTTGGGCACGCAACCGCGAACCACACAGGTTCCGCCCGGAAGGCTCTCCTCCGCAACGCCAACACGTTTGCCGAGCTGCGCCGCAAGACGCCCGGCGCGAACACCGCCTGAGCCCGCGCCTATGACAAAAAGGTCAAAATCATAATCAGCCATAGGGAAGTCCTTTAGAGGCATTTACCCGCCTAAAGGCGGAATTCGGCAAAGCTGTGGTCTTTAAGACCATACTCCGCAAATCAGATAGTCGTGAGATAAGAACTCTCAAGCGTGTTTTTAATCGCGCGAAAGTTCGATGACACGGGCATGGTCTGCTTCTCCTACTACAATGATATCTGCGAGGTCGATGAACAGTCCATGCTCCATCACCCCCGGAATTTGGCTGAGCGCTAGGGCTGTTTCGGCAGGATTTGGAATTTTCTTGCACTTACTATCCAAAATATAGTTCCCGCCATCAGTCACCAGCGGGCCTTCGCCGTCTTTCAACTGGCGCAGCACAGTTTGGGCTTCCTCGCAGCCGGTCACTTTCAATGCGTCAAACACTTGCTCTGCGGTTAGGGCCATCCCGAACGGATCAACCTCTATGGGCAGCGGGAAGTGCCCCAGAATTTCGACCATTTTGGACGGATCAACGATGACAATCATACGCTCGCTGGCATGAGCGATAATTTTTTCGCGCAGCAGGCAAGCGCCGCCGCCTTTGATGAGATTAAATCCGGGGTCAACCTCATCCGCGCCGTCAATGGTCAGGTTGATACGGTCGACTTTGTCCGGCTCAATCAGCGGCACGCCCGCTTCAATCGCACACTCCGCCGTGCGCTTTGATGTCGGGACACCCGCGACTTTTAATCCGCCGGCGACCTTCTCGCCCAAACGGTCGATGAAGATTTCAGCCGTCGAGCCCGAGCCGAGCCCCAAGACCATGCCGTCTTCCACAAAATCCAGCGCGGCCAAGGCCGCATTTTCTTTGACTACACTCATGGTTTTTTGGCTTTCAATTTTTCCTGAACCGCGCGGAACCGTGCGCCCCATCCATCCTTATTGACCTGACCCGCGCGAGCCAAGGCCAGCGCATCATCCGGCACATCTTTCGTCACAACACCGCCGGAGCCTAAGAATGCGCCTTCGCCAATTGTAACCGGTGCGACGAGAGAGCTGTTAGACCCGACAAACGCCCCGTCCTTAATTGTAGTTTTGTGCTTATTATATCCGTCGTAATTACAGGTAATTGTGCCCGCGCCGACATTCACATTCTCGCCCAGTTCAGCATCACCAACATATGACAGATGATTGATTTTACTGCCTTTTCCAACGACAGCCTTTTTCGTCTCAACGAAGTTTCCGACCTTGGTATTTTCGGCCAATTTCGTGCCGGGACGCAAGCGCGCATAAGGGCCTATATTCGCGCCCTCGCCTACATCAGCCCCTTCAAGATGGGAGAATGCGTGAATGGTTGCGCCGCGCCTTACCGTAACGCCCGGACCAAAGACCACATTGGCATCCACCGTCACATCATTTTCCAGCACTGTGTCGTAGGAAAAGAAGACGGTCTCTGGATGCTTCAGGCTCACTCCCGCTGCCATCGCAGCTTCGCGCATCACCGTTTGGAACGCTTTTTCGGCATTTGACAAATCCAAGCGGTCATTGACGCCCAAGACTTCGGCTTCTGAGGCGTGAACAACAGTTGCGGATTTACCATCGCCCCGCAGGATTTCTACAATATCGGTGAGGTAATATTCGCCCTTTTTATTGTCATTTGTGACGCGGTCGCAGGCCGAGAATAAATCTGCGGCAGAGGCCGCAACGACGCCGGAATTGCAAAGCGTGAGTTTTAGCTGATCAGCGGTGCATTCTTTGGCCTCGACAATCGCGTGGAGGTCGCTGTCCGATGTCACCAATCGGCCATAGGCTGCCGGGTCCTCGGCCTCAAATCCGAGCACGGCCATCGCATGTGTCTCAAACGCTTCGAAAACGCGCGAGAGTGTCGGCCCGGAGATCAGCGGCGTATCCGCATAGAGCACGACGACATGGCCTTCAAAGCCTGCCAGGGCGTCTTTTGCGCATTGCACGGCATGACCCGTGCCTTGTTGTGGTTCCTGAATGGCGATATCTAGACCTGAGCTTTCTGCGGCGGCGCGCACATCCGCGTTGCCTTCGCCGACCACGCAAACGATTTTCTCGACGCCTGCCCCGCGCGCCAGCGCCGTCACCCAGTCAATCATGGGACGCCCGCCAACAGGGTGCAGTACCTTGGAGCGCGAGGATTTCATCCGCGTGCTTTTTCCTGCGGCAAGGATGATGGCGGCCCGTTTGGTTGTCATGTCCGATTACCTCTTTTAGGGAACTATGGCCTGCCCTAGCGCATCACTCGTGCCACCGCACGGAAGAATCGAGACGAAATGAAAAAAATCATAGATCGGCCGTTGGAAGGTCTCAGCATTTGCTTTGATTTGGACGGCACGTTGGTCGACACGGCCCCAGATTTGGTGCGGGTCACGAGCGAGGTCATCGCAGGCCGAGGCCATGGACCCGTCAATTACCGCAAAGCCCGCAACGCGGTGGGGTACGGGTCGCGCCGCATGATAACAGATGCTTTAGCCGATGTGGGGGATTCCGCGACAGCCGCAGAAATCGACAAAATGCAGGCCGAATTCCTTGAACGCTATGCCAAATCTATCGACCACCTCTCGAAACCTTTTTCCGGCGTTGAGGAGACTTTAGCGGCCTTGCGCACTCTCGGCGCGGAGCTGTCTGTTTGCACGAATAAGCCGGGATGGCTCGCGCGGCCCCTTTTAGAAAAACTCGAGCTGGACCGGTATTTCGTCAGAACCGTTGGCGGAGATGAGCCGCGCCGCAAGAAACCGTCTCCCGACCACATCTTTGAGGCCGCAGGACATCGCGATAACGCGCGGATTGCTATGGTTGGGGATAGCTGGCCCGATATGCGCGCCGCACATAATGCCAGAGTCTTCGCGATATTGATGACCTTTGGCTATACGCCCACACCCCAAATACGATTAAGGGCCGGAACGCGATTGTCGCGGTTTCGCGATATCGTGCCGACCCTTCTGAGCCGCTACGAATAGCGGCCTTAGGTATTTAGGTTAGAACTAGCCGAAGTTCTCTGTCGATTTGACAGGAACGCCGTTCACAAGCGTGGACCGCACATCAGTACGAGCCGAGCGCATGGAGGCCAAGAAGCCGCCTTGGACCAAGTTTACGCGGACATCATGTCCACGTTCAGCCCAATAAGCTTCAATTTGCTCTTTCAATCGTTCTGCGCCTTCGCGCGTGCAATAATCACCTTTCATAAGGCCCTCTTATATCTGTGCGGTGCGTCCGTCCCAGGCAGCGCCGCCAATTTCTGTAATCCCTTAGGCATTAGATAAGACCGACCCGGGTAAATTTCACCCCAAATAATAGGTTTTTCTTATAAACTTTTCGTAATATTCAGGAGCCCTGCACGTTACATGCCACCCCTAATAGAGGCATAATCCCCTAACTCTGAGGCGGCCCTAAGCTAACATTACCAGTATGCAAAGCCCAAAAACGGCAATTCGAACATATTTAAGTTCAAAAATCCGTGAGGTAATTTATCCCGCAGGGTCGCTCATGGCTTCCATATTAGCATCCGCCTTGCGAATCGCCGCTTCCAACCGTTCTTCTGCCGTTTGCAGGTTTTTCTTTGGATCCTGATAAAACGCCGTCAGCTTCATGATATTCAGGAAGGTCTTGTTGAGCACCCGCCCGGCCAGTTTCATCGGACGGTCAAAATCGAAAAGAAGAATCACGCGTTCTTCATCCGTGTCGTTCCAGACTTCATGCTCATAGGTGTCATCAAAGACGAAAATCTCGCCCTCCTTCCAAGGCGTGATCGTATCATCGACCCGGATACGGCATTTCTCACGATCTTTCGGAATGATAAGCCCTAAATGAGAGCGTAAAATACCTTTGGTCACGCCTTTATGCGCCGGGATATGGTAGCCGGGCGCAAGTATTGAGAACATAGCCGTCTGCAAATTTGGTACTGATTCTAAAATTTCAGATGTCTTCGGCGCGATTGCCGCATTTTTTTCCAAGCGCTCGCCAAACCCAAATAAAACAAAAGTCTTCCAATTGTTTTCAGTCGACAAGCGGTATTGATCGGGCGAGACTTCGTGAAAGGTCGGAATGGCATCCCGGTATTTCAGAACTTCATGCGCTTCCGCCTGAATGACTTTCCAATTATCTGTAAACTTAGTCAGAAAATCGAAATGCTCATTTGCCAATAGCGGTGTATCAGGAACCTGCGATTGACGGCTTTGGAAAGACGCAATTTTGCGCACGACTTTTTTGCCATTGCGTTTGACGAAAGCTCGTCTCGGGTTGCTCAGATGTTTGGGTTTTTCAACAGATGTGGCCATATCGCGCGCGCTTTACCCAAGTGCGCGTTCTTCGTCCACCATGTAATCCCGTGTTATTGGCAGTGCGTTCAAGTTTTTCGTAAGCTGAATTTGGAAGTTCATATGTTTCCCCGCTACAAATGAGAGCTCTGAAATCGCCAGATAAAACTCCCACATGCGGTAGAATTCAGCGCCCATCATCTCGACAATCTCATCCTTATTCGCCTCACAGCGTTTCGACCATTCTGCCAATGTGTAGCCGTAATGACGCCGCAAGATTTCGCAATCCGTGACCCATAACTTGGCCTTTTCTATTTCGGCAAATGTCTCTGAGAGCGCGGGTGAATATCCGCCGGGGAAAATATATTTGCGAATCCAAGCGCCCGTCGTGCTGGGGCCGCCTTTTCGTCCAATGGAATGGACGAGCGCCACACCGTCTTCTGTCAGTAAGTTTCGGATGCCGTTAAAATATTCTGCATAGTGCGCAATACCGACATGTTCAAACATGCCGACGGAAACAATCCTGTCAAACGGGCCTTCAACGTCGCGGTAATCTTGCAAGCGAATATCGACTTTGTCTTCCAGTCCCGAGTCTTTTACACGCTGAACGCCCAGCGCATGTTGTTGTGTGGAAAGAGTCACGCCGACGACGCTCACATCATGCTCATTTGCCAAATGAATAGCCATGCCGCCCCAGCCACAGCCAATGTCGAGAACCCGTTGCCCGGGTTTCAGCGCCAGTTTCGCCGCGATATGGCGCTTCTTCGCGAGCTGTGCCTCTTCCAGAGTGATGTCTAATGACGGCCAATAGGCGCAGCTATACTGCATGTCCGCATCCAAAAAGAGACGATAGAGATCGTTGGATATATCGTAATGCGCTTTGACATTTTCAGAGCTGGCCGCGCGCGGGTTGCGTTGATGCCACCGGCGGATTTTCTTCTGCCAGGCTTTAATCTTAGAGCGCAGCGGGCCTTTGCGTATTCCACCTTTATTATGCGCGAAGACGTTTAGGAAATCATAGATCGTGCAATCGACCATTTCCAAACGGCCGTCCATATAAGCTTCGCCAGCTATAAGCTCCGGTTTTTTCACGAGCTGCATTGGGAGCTTTGGGTCCGTAATACGAACAGCCGCGGATGGCTCTCCGCCCGGGCCATAGGTCGCAGAACTACCGTCCGGTAGATGCACAGTGAGTTCGCCCGTCGAAACGAAGCGCGTCATTACTTTTTCGAGTAGAGAATTTCCAACGGTCATAATCATTCTTGAGCTGAAAGCGGGCCGCCCTCAACTTACATTTTTAGATAACGGCGAAACGCTTTCGAGCACTTTCGGAATCACCAAATAGTGAGAGGCAGATTTCGTAATCTTCAGGCGTGTCCAATTCCGACCATTCCGCGCCCTTAATGTTAATTGTATCAATGTGCTGACCGGATTGCGCCAAACCGTGAATGGCTGAGAGGAACCAACTTTCCGTGCCGTCACGCGTTTTCATGAGGCGCTTGAGCTCGTTCCGGAAGATTTTTGGCCCGGCATTCATGAAACGCAACATACCGATTGATTCGCCATCAGTCATTGCCAACGGCAAAGTCTTACCAATCGCCGTGAGCTGAGAGCCATCCAAAGTGACTTTCATATCGTCCCCATCATAGTATCCCTTTTGATCAATCGTGACGGCGACATCTTTGGCCGGAGCGGCGAGAACCGTCTGAAGAAGTTCGGGTGAAAACAAAGTGTCGCCATTGATGAGCAAGAAGTCCTGACGCATAAATTTCTTTGCCATCCAACAGGAGGCGAGATTATCAGCGACTTGGAAGAACGGGTTATAAAGTGTTTTCACGCGCGGGCCGGCCTTGCGGGCTTTTATCTCCGCCTTGACCATATGACTGTTAAAGCCTGTGATCACCGTTGCGGTCTCAACACCATGGGCTGCCAAGGTATCTAGCTGCATCCCCAACACAGTCGTATTACCTATAGGCAAGAGGCATTTAGGCAAATCTGTGGTCAGCGGCAAAAGACGTGACCCGCGACCCGCGGCAAGAATAATAGCGTGCATATCAGCTCTCAAATTGTTTAACCGCTCAACGCGACCAATCTACGATTTCGAATCCGTAGACATTCGCCGCTTTTAACAGTTTACTATCCCCGTTGACGACCACACCTTTGTCCGCAAATTTCAGAACGGGCAAGTCAGAATGACTGTCTGTATATATGGTTATATGCGCAGCCTCGGGTTTAAAATCATCAAATGTTTCCAAACATTTCCGAAGATGAACTAGTTTTCCGGGGCCGTAGCAGTTGTCGGAGCCGAAATGACGGGCGCAAATTTGGTTTTCACCCTCACCTTTCCAGGCTAATTTGGTGGACACCACGGTTTCAATACCGAGTCGATTGGCGATGGCTTCGACGACTAGGTCTGCGCCGGCAGAGGCAATCAAGATGCGATCACCGGCTTCACGGTGAGCCTTTATCTGCCTGACCGCGCCGGGTCGGAGGCCAGAGCGGACCTCCTCATCCGCGAAATTATCGGCTAAGGCTTGCAGTTGCGCGCGGCTCTGCCCGCTTAAACTCCATCGCAACATGCCGCGTTTGACGAAAATTCGCTCTTTTCGACCGAATTTATACAGTATCTGCCCAATCCCGGCGCGCGCCCAGAGGCCGATCAGCTTATGCGGCTTGCCCTTCACGGATTGGGACACAAATCGTCCCCATGTCCCGCGAGTCGTAATCGTCTCGTCTAAATCGAAAACGGCATATCGCTGCATAATTCTACGCGTCCAACCAACTGGAAATGGGGCGTTTGGCGAAAAGCCCGGCGATGACCGTGACGATGTTCGCCAAGATACAAACCCACGTCCAAATCGCGATAAGCAGGAACGCCCAATATCCCGCACTAGCCCAAATCACTGTGAGCATAATCCCCACCATCATGATAAATGTATTGGGATTGCGCCGCGCGATAAAGAAACGAAGTCCCGAATTAAACCGGGTCCAGACGTGAATATGAAAGCCGTGCTGTCCCAAAAATATACCCTCTATAATTCGGTCGACGACATAGCCCACCCATATCGCGAGCAGCGCTATAAAGAGCGGATCAGCAAAAGCATAGCTACCGCCAAGGCCAATAAACCATGCCCAATACCAGAATGGTGGATGGATAAGATCTATCCCATGGTCATAGATATTCCCCCAGCTAGAATAAGTCATGGTTGTTCGCGCAAGTTTGCCGTCCACTGTATCCAAAAAAGTCATTGTCCAACCACAGAGGAAGCCAAGCGCCCATTGCGCATTCCAGAAGAAATAGGTCGCGGCTAACATCAGGAAAAACCCGATGGTCGTCACCTGATTTGGCGAGAGGCGTAGATGCGCGCAGAACCGCGTGACGTAAAAGGCCGGAACGGGCCAAAACCACTTGGTCACAAAATCCGTTATACCCTTATAGGAGCTTTTGAACTGGCGGCGCATGATGTCGAGAATGGGCGTAGCTTTGGTGTCCAGCACATACGGCACCTCCTGCTTTCGCAGCGATTTAATATATCCGTCATTCACGTCAGAGGGTGCGGCGACCTTAAAATCTGTTCCGGCCAAGGCGGAAGCGTCTTTTCCGATAAGCGCCTCTGCCTCGGTCTGTTTGGCTGATGACAGGCTGACAATCGTTCCGCTTTCGATGAGGGCCAGCCGTTCGGTGGCGGCGAAGGATTTTGAAAGCTCGGCGCTCATGATCCAGTCAATGTGATGCCATAAGCCTCTGTCATCCACAGCCAAAGGCAATGTGACATCCGCGCCGGCTTTCTTAAAGGCGCGTGTTTGCCACTCCCGCACGGGCAGACCCCAAATGCGGGCGGTACTTTCGCCGATCAGGCCAAAGCCCGGAGCAGGAATATCTGAGGACAAAACGCCGCCCTCTTGCTGTTTCACAATCTTATCCAAGGCTTGTTTAGCCAACCACATGACTAAACCGACTGCCACAAGGTTTCCTGCAATCGCGGCCCATCCGGGCGCCATATGTCCAATCGTAGCACTGAGAATAAAGAAGGAGATGATATAGACCAGCACACCTGCGCCGCGCGCATAAATGGCGCGCTCCGGATAGTGGGTCGCATATAAAACCGGATAGAGCGGCGCAGCCATCCCCAGCAGGGCCGCCGCCGGAACCAGCAATGATGCGAGCGGCGCCACTTCGCGGTAATCCTCTGAGAAGAAGAGCCCAAATAACGGGCCGACAGAAATCCAGATAAAGAGCGAGGCCAATAATCCGACGGACAGCAGAATAAAGGCCGAACGCATCACCAAGCGCCAAATTTTAGCCGCTTCTCCCGCGCTTACCATCTTGGCAAGCTCAGGATAGATCACTTGATCCAAGAGTTTGAAGCCCTCGGAGAGGAGCTTCGCGATCTCCTCTGCCCAGCGATATACTGTCACCCAAACAGGTCCAAATACGCCCATAACCAGTAGTACCGGAAGATGCACATTTAGCGCCGCCAATGAGGAATCCACATTCGCCTTCCATACAAAGGGCCAAACCCCTTTTCGCCTATGGAAAAGGCTGGATTTGGTGCGCCAAAAGAGGCCAAGCATATTTCTCTTGGCGAGCTCTAACCCTGCCAAAAAGGGTAATGCCAGATAATCAACAAGAGACCCGGCGAACCAAGCTAAAAGATACCCTTCCAAGCCCGCGCCTGTAAGGGCCGCAATTACAACACCAACCAAGCGCACACCCGTCATAATCATCGCGTGCCAAGCCAGAATATCAAAGCGGTCAAAAAGTCTAAAAACCCCAATGGAGGAACCTCGACAACGTACCAAAAGCAACGAGGAATAGAGAATGGCCATCGGATAAATAGATCGCATGTCCATGCCCTCCGGCAGCTGATCAAAAACGATCGGAAACTTGTCTTGCAGGAGGATAAAAACAGGAAACAGTGAGATAGCTGCTATAAAGGCAATAACGGCAGAAATAACATCCAGCTTGAAGCCAAACTTAATCAGGCTGATCAAACTGCTGGCATCGTCATTTTTGATGTCGTCCATCCCGAAACGGATAATCGTCTGCCACGCTTGGAATGTCGTCAATTGTGCAAATAACAAATGGTAGGAATGCAAAAATAGGACGAGGCCGAGCGTAGCAATACTGATCGACTTTGACGCAATGGCGAGACACAGCAGGCCAAACAATGCCCCCAAGGCTTTCGATCCGAGCATCAGCCCTGTATTTGCCGCCACGCGTTTTTCCACACTTTTCGTGGAGAGGATTGAAAGATTGGGTTGGCTCATGATGTGCGCGACTGCAAAATCGACTCAACCAATTCCAAATCGGCCGGTTTGTCGACGTCAATCGCCGCTTCGGCATAAGGCAATAAAACAGGCGCTGCGGTAATTCCGATGCGCTTGGCCGCGTAGTCAAATGCTCCGCGCAAACTCAAATGCCCTAGCGCATATCTAATGCCGATCATAATGCCGGTTTTTCGCGCGAGCTTTAACGGGTTCTTCCGCAAGTGCTGAACAGATTGCCAAAAGGCGATGGCCTTCAGGCCTTTCGCATTGGCGATATAAAAAAGATTGCAGCCCGAAACCGCTTCATCAGAAAATCGTAGATATGTCCGTTTGGTTTCAGGATACTCCACTTGGATGACGGTCTGTGTGGCGAGGCCCACGCAAATATCTGTGCCCGCAGTTTTCGCGCCGTCGATAAAGGTTTGCACCATATCCGCACTTAAAAGCGCGTGGTCACATGTTGTCACTAAACACGGATATTGATCTATCTCCACAAGACCCAATGCAACACTATCCGCAGGGCCCTTTCCGTTGGAGACCTGCTTTAATTTACTTCCCGAATACCCTGAAATATATAACTTATCTGCCAGGCCAGCGTCTTCCAATGCCGTAATAACCCGATCTAACATCGGCGTTCCCGCAATCGCGATTTCGGCTTTGTGGGACACGCCCGCTGCCTCGCAGAGAGGGTCAATCACGCCCTCCCGCTGGCCTGCTAAAATCAATACCGCCTTGGTCATTAACCGATCCGTTTTTCATACATGCGGTATGTTTTGTAAGGTTTCGCACTAGCTTGTTTGCAGATTGAAATCATACCCTCATTATCGTCGAGTATCCACGACAGCTCACAATGGGTAAAGCCTGCCTGCCGCGCGGCCTCAAACGATTCCTCACATAATGTTGCAATCAGCGCGAGGCCTTTCCGGGTATTATGAAATTTATGCTTCAGCCCCATGAGCGGGATTCGGGCTTGTTTGGCTTTCTGCGTTTTCAAGCGGTATATCAGCTTCGCCCAATTAAACGGCCAGAGTTTTCCGTCGAACCCCCGCGCCAACTCATTCAGGTCCGGCAAGAGGCAGATAAACGCTGCCAGCTCACCATCAATCGACCCCATCAGGAACCGTTCGGGCGCGATGAGAGGCTTCATTTCCTTGGCGAGATGCTGAATGGCTTCATCAGGAAATGGCAGGAATCCCCAATTCTCTGACCAAGCATCATTGAAAATGTGCATGGCGCGTTCAATTTCATTATGAAAATCCTTGGCGTCCAGTGTTCGCCACGTAATCGAGTCAGATCGTTTGGCATACTCCACCATCATGCGGGTCATTTTAGGACGGGGATAACCCTCATTCAGATCCGCTTGAAACGCCAGCATATCGACAACTTTGGTAAAACCTGCGGCCTCCATAGCCGGCGCGTAATAAGGGCGCCCGTAAGACATCAGCACGACGTTCGGGTTTTCAAATCCGTCAACCAGCAGACCAACCTCTTCATTTACACTCCATTGCGCAGGACCGACAATACGAGGACGACCCTTAGCCTTTGCCCAGCTCAGCACTTCATCCAAAAGCGATTTGAGGACATCCGGGTCTTCAATCGCATCGAAATAGCCAAAAAATGCGGTTTCACTATCATGTGCTGCGTCATGGTTCGGATTAATGAAAGCCGCGATACGACCAACATCCTGACCATCGCAAACAGCCAAAAACAACTGACGGTCTAAATTCCGGGCCGCAGGATTTTTCTCAGGATCAAGCTGCTCCGCGCGTTCAAGGCGCAGCGGCGGGGCCCAAGCGGCCTGCCCTCGATAGAGATCGTAAGGCAGGGCCAGAAAGCGTTTGACCTCAGGCGGGGTTGCAACTCTCAGAATTTCAATATTTGCTTTGACGGCTGACACAGCCCCCTCCGACCCAAATTAAGTTCGGACGGCTATCCGCGTGTTGCGGCTAAAGGTCAACTAAATGAATATCGATGTCTACGCCTTCCATCGGGACCGAAAAACCGGTTTCAGAAAACTTTGGGAGTCGCAGAGATTTGATTTCCGGGTTATTCGACAGACCGTAGGGCTCTTTTGGCTTAAAGTTCCAAGCCTTTTTCAGCCGGCGGTCGCCGTCAAGATCATGATAGGTTACAACCGCATATTCGCCCGGGGCAGGAAGATTTATACAGACTTTTTGCGGTCCGTTTGCGGCGGGAACACGAATCCGGCGTAGCTTACCCTCTTTTTTGAGGAAATTATACTCGCCAAATAATTCCAACTTCAATATACCGCCTTCAGACACATTATGCACCTTCACGCGAATTTGCAGAGCGCCGGGAACACATGCATCGGCCTTGTCTCTATCGTAAAGTTCCAAGCCTGTCTCAAGACCTATGGCAGACAGATTATTTTCAAGCTTATTATTGCCATCAATATCGCCGCTTTGGGCGACGGCAAATGCGGGCATTGCGACAGCCGCAATCATGACAAAAGCGTTAGTAAGTTTGCTAATATAGGTGTTTGATTTCATAACCCTATTTTCCTAAGCCTGAATGCGTCCGAAATTGGGCGCACCTGTATTATATGGGAATGACACACTTACTCGTAAAGGCGTAATCACAGACCTGTTATATGGGCCGACTGAACCGTTATATCCTCAAGAATGCCGCAATCAGTATTGGCGGCCTGGTAGTTTTCGCCTGTTGTGTTCTGCTGCTTGAACGTTTGCTGCGCATTTTTGAGATCGTAACGAACTCATCCAACCCCGGCGCGGATGCCTCGCGGATGATCGTAAACCTGCTGCCTTACTATCTCGGTATGGCTGTCCCGATCGCGCTGCTTCTCGGCACAATCATCACCATTGACAAGCTCTCCAAGTCATCAGAGCTCACGGCGGCGCTCGGCGCAGGTGTTTCGCTGTTTCACATGACAAAGCCGTTTCTCCTGCTCGCAATTTTTATGTCCGGTCTGACAATGTTTGTCGAAGGCTATTTTCAACCCGTGGGGCGCTATAAATACCGGCAGACCTTTGACCAAGTAAAACAACAGAGTTTCACCGCGGCTCTGCGCGAAGGTACATTTACTGAGGTCGGACCCCGAACATTTTTTGCCGGAACGGATGGCAAGAATGGCGAGATCGGGCCAATTTTCATCTATGAAACCGTGGACGAAGAGGACGGCACAACAGGGTATAGAATAACAACGGCGGGCATCGGTGAAATCAACGTCATTGAGGGCTCACCAATTCTAAATTTGTCGAAAGGCCAAGCCTTCCCGATCGTCAACGGTCGATTATCGGGTCAGGTTTCCGCTGACAGCACAGCCATATCCAGACCCGCCACCTTGGAAACCTACCGCGTGCGTGGCGAAGATGAGCGGGAAATGACCTCGCTCGAACTCTTTGAAAATCGTCACGGAACGGAGAAGACAGAAGTTGATCAAAACACGAATAACGCAATGTTGCACTTACGCCTGTCCAAAGCCGCATTGCTGCTCTTATTGCCCTTCATCGCAGTCCCTTTCGGGCTTAATTACGGGCGCAATCCGTCTTCTGCCGGCATTTTTGTCGGAGTCGTTTTTTTAGTCTCGCTGCAAAAAGCATTAGAATTTGCGCAATCTCTCGGCGCTGCCGGCAAAATACCGCCCTGGCTCGGGATTTGGGGAATCATCGCGGCAGTCGCTGTTTTCGCTTTCGTCCTATTCTGGAAGAGCGCCTATAAGATGGGCCAACCGCCGCTCACATCTTTCTCACATTGGGTTGGTCATATTAAAGGCGAAATCATCAGCGGATTTCAAAATCTAACCGGCCGGAAGCGTGTGGAACGCGATGTTTAAACTCGCAACTTACATCACCAAGACATTTATACTCACTTGGCTGACATTGGTCTTCGGATTTTTAGCGCTCATTGGCCTTCTCGACAGCCTCGCAAATGGGGCTGATATTGCAAAAAGCGGCGGCGGCTTCTCTGACACTTTCCGCTATATGTTCTTGCGCGCACCCGTCATTTTTGACCGTATCTTCGTTTTCACACTCGTCGTGGCAACACTTATGGTTTTCGTCAAACTTATCCGGAATCACGAACTTGTCGCCCTTCTCGGCTTTGGCATCTCTGCCACAAAACAAGTTTTGCTCATGACGCCCGGCGTGGTCGGCGCGTCAATCATCTCAATATTATTCATCGACATCGCCATGGCTCCGGCTGTCCGGTCCCTGCAAACTTGGGGTATTGGCGAGTATAAGGTAAAAAACATAACCCCCGACAATCCGCTATGGATGGAAGATAAGGGCCGAATTATTCGCGCCACGGAGCGCATTGGTTACGATACACTCGGCGATTTGAAGTTTTTTATCAGAGACGAAAACGGAAATGTTGACCGCATCTGGCATGTCGAGACCGCGGTCTATCAAGATCCAAATTGGCTGCTAACGGGCGTCGAGCAAATCGAAGTCAAAGACGCAGACGGTGAAACACGGCAACTCACCCCGCTTGAGGGTACTAAGATTTGGGAGACGCGCCAGACCCCGACATCCATCGCGCGGCTGACGGCCGAACCTCGCGATCTGTCTCTCGCTGAAATGCGTAATTTTTCCAAGCGTGGAAATAGCGGATCAAAACCGAGCTTTGCGTATAAGTTTTGGCATGCGCACCGCATAACCCGTCCACTCGCCGCCTTCATCCTCCTTATCGCCTGTGCGGCTCTGATGCAGCGGACAGGACGTGAGGATACGGGGAATAAGACCTTGATTTTGGGCATCACAATGGCCTTCGTCTTTCTTATCTTTGACGGCGCTATGGCCACCTTTGCCGCTTCAGGCGGCGTGGCCGTTTGGCCGTCCATAGCCCTGCCGCTTCTCGTATTTGGTATCGGGGGGGCATTTATGCTCTTGCGGACTGAAACGCTTTAGGCGGCCTGCGTGAACCGTCTTTTCATCGTTAACATCTTGTCCGAGCGTGTGGCGCGTAAAGGTTCGGTGCTGGAACCACTAGCGGCTGAGACCGGGACAAACTGCTTCCGGCTTGACCCGTTTGACGCTCTGCCCTCAGCCGTCACTCAGGCTGCGAAAGACGGTGTTGACCATGTTATTATCGAGGGCGGTGACGGTACAGTCCAAGGCGTGATTTCCGCCTTTCTCTATCAAACGGATAAGTTCGACACGTTTCCATCATTTTCAATCGTGCCAGGCGGCATGACCAACCAAGTGGCCAAAAATATCGGCCTGAAATCGGCAAGCGCGCGGTCGGTCAGGCAAGCCTTAAATGGCCCTATGGATGCCGTCGACATGCCGTTGCTGCGTGTCTTCGATAGTGATGGCCCCAAATATGCAGGTTTTCTTTTCTCAACCGGCGCCATCCCTCAAATTACGCGTTACACGACCGGGGAGTTGCACCGCAAAGGGATTGGCGGGTCCGCAGCTGTTCTCGGCGGTATCCTTAAAGGCGTGCGCGGCGATGATGAGACCCTCATGCAAATCACCCCTGTGCGCATGGAAGGCCTCTATGAGGGTCCCCATTTGGGAACTGTCGTGACCACCCTTCCCAGTCTTATCATGGGGCTGGATCCCTTTTGGGGAGATGGCGATGAGCCCCTGAGAGTGACATGGGTTGACGGCAGCTATAAAGGCCTTGCGCGAAATATGGTGCAAGTTTGGATGGGATTAAAGTCCAAAGACCGCACACCGGACGGACTCTATTCCAAGCGCGTCAATGAAATTTCCTATCATTATGAGGGCAATATCGTTCTCGATGGAGAGTTTCTTTCAATTCCGTCAGGTAAGTTTACTATTCGCGCGACCCGTCCCGTGACATTCTTACGCTAACATGAAATCTGTGCTCGATATCATTAAGTCGGAAACGCTCGACCCACCTGCCCGCGTGACGGAAGTCATGAACCTTATTCGGACGCGTCATGATGGCCGCGTACAGGCCATGGTCTATTACGGCAGTTCCCTGCGAGAGCTGGATAATTCCGAGAAAATGCTCGACTTTTATGTGCTCGTCGACAGCTACCGCAAAACCCATGGCACCGGGCCGCGCGCATTTATCAACCGCTTCATCCCGCCTGCCGTTTATTATGTTGAGCACACATCCGGTGACGGAACGATTTCGACCTGTAAATATAGCATCTTGAGCCTGTCTGAGTTTGAGAAGCGTTGCAGCACGCGCGCATTTCTTAGCCAAGTCTGGGGTCGGTTTTCCCAACCTTGTGCCGTGTTATGGGCCAAAAATGATCGCGTTTTAGACCGAGTTTGGGCGGCACGCGTGGTGGCTGTGGAGACTATGGCAGGCGCGACGGCCCCGCTTCTGGACGGCTCCGCGACAGCAGCTGAAATTTGGGGCCGCGGATTTTATGAGAGCTACCGCACCGAACTTCGTCCCGAAAGCTCAACCGGACGCAGTGAGGAAATCGTGGCGCGGTTTGAAGATCGTTACGCCGCGATAACAGCAGGCCTCTATGGCGCGCCGAATGCCGCCGGCATATTCACACTCCCTGTGGCCGGAAAATCACGCGCGAAACGCCGCTGGTTATTTCGGCGCATTCTGGGCAAACCCGCTGCTGCCCTCAGGGTGCTATTGGGCGCGGCTACATTTGACGGCGGCATAGATTACGTCGCGCGGAAAATTGAAAATCATTCAGGCGTGCAGCTCAATCCAACACCCGCACAGCGCAAACATCCTGTGCTGCACTCACCGGTTCTGTTTTGGAAAATCTGGCGCCAAGGCGCGTTTAGATAATGGCGCGTTTAGATAATGCCGCGTTTAAATAAGCTATTCAGCCGCCTGAAGCTTGCTCATCATACCCGTCATAATTTCGGCCTGACTGGCTTTCAGTCTCGCAAAAGCATCAATGATGATTTTGACGTCGGCTTCCGTGTGCGCCGCTGACAAGGAAATACGCAGTAAGCTGGAGCTTTGCGGCGTTCCGGGCGGAACGGCGAGGTTCACATAAACGCCGTTTTCCATGAGCCAATTCCATTCCATCGCGGCCACGCCCTCATTCGGACGACGGACGGCGATAACCGGGCTTGGGTCAGCACAAAGATCAAAGTCCAGCGCTTTCAATCCGGCGTGAAGCTGCTGCGCGCGGACTTTGAGATTATCGCGTAAATGACTGCCGGATTTAATTTTTTCGACAGCAACACGCGCTGCGCAAATGTTTGCGGGCGTCGCAGAAGCCGTAAACATATAAGGGCGCATGACCTTTCGCGTGATTTCAAATTGAGGATGTATGGAGGCGCAAAATCCGCCTACCGAGGCTAGAGATTTCGAAAAAGTTCCGGAAATAAAGTCAACTTTGTCCAAAACGCCCTGTTCTTCCGCAATGCCGCAACCCGTCGGGCCAAACACGCCATAACTATGCGCTTCGTCGATGAAGAGATAACCGCCGTGACGATGAGTCACGTCAACAAATTCATCGACGGGCGCGATATCGCCAAACATGGAGTAAAGGCCTTCGATCACGACCAGCGCGTTGCCGCCCTCAATCTCGCCCTGACGGCGCAATCGTTTATCCAAGTCTTCGGGATTATTATGACGGAAGCGGATGGTGGAGGCATTCGTTAGACGGGAGCCGTCAATGATACAGGCATGCGCATCTGCGTCCATGAAGATAACGTCTTTATCGCCCGCCAAGCCAGAAATCGCGGCCAGGTTGGTCTGATATCCCGTTGTAAAGACAATGCAGGACGGCATGTTGAAATGCTCTGCCATCGCTTTTTCCAGATCCGTATGCTCCGCATATGTACCGTTGGCAACGCGAGAGCCTGTTGTGCCTGTACCATGCTCATCTATCGCTTTTTTCGCAGCGGCGCGGCAATCTTCATCAAAGGTCAATCCCAAATAATTATTCGTTCCCGCCAGCAGAATTTCTTGATTTCCGATGCGTCCGCGCGTGGCAGAGAGAATGTCGTCAAATTCGACCCCCAGCGCATCTGCGCCAATTTTCATCATCATGTCCACACGCGCTTGTAGCGGCGCATATTTATCGAATAATTTTGTCATGCGGTCTCTTTAGCTTCGCAGCCTAAGCCGTCAAACCTTTTACGGCTATCACTAACTCGCCAACGGTTTTAATGTCAGAGACCATCTCCATCGGAATGGAGATATCATAGTGATCTTCAAGTTCCATGATGAGGTCGAAAACGGCCACAGAATCGACTTCCAAGTCAGACATAATACCGGAAGAGTTCTCAATTGGATGGTTCTTCGGGTTATAGGGCTTCAGCAATTCACAAATTTTGTCGTAAATTTCGGAATTTGTCGGTGCATTCATGGATTCGTCCCATCAAAAAATTTGAGGGGCGATACCAAACGAGACAAGGCGCGTCTAGATAAGGGGTCAGCCAGCGTCGCCAGATTTGGACACCACTGTGAGGGTCTCATCAGACTGGAGATCAATGATTCCGCCCTCCAGGAACTTCGCCTTTACGCGCGCGCGGGAGAGTTTGCCGGAGCTTGTAATAATCATTGTAGATCGCGGCACGAGCATAAGCCGCACCGGAACGCCCACTTCGAGGCGAATGGCGGCGGTCACAGCCGTGTAAATCTCTTCGAGGAGTTTCGGATCACGCGTCCGGCATTCAAGCAGCAGCATAATGTCTTTTTCGTCACCGACGCCGCCAATGGCAAAAGCGCAGGCCCGCCCACATCTGTGCGGCGCAGCGGCTTGCGCAGCCCATTCAATGTCTTGTGGCCAAATGTTGCGCCCGTGCCAGAGAATCAAGTCCTTGAACCGTCCGGTGACAACCAACTGATCTTCCAACCAATATCCGGCGTCACCCGTATCGAGCCAGCCATCCTTAAAGAAAGAAGCTTCTGTTGCCTGGGTGTTGCGAAAGTAGCCGGGAGAGACAGATGGTCCGCGCAAGCAAACGCGGCCAACCAATTTTTCCCCGAGAATATTATTATCAAAATCCCGAATTTCAACCTCATGGTTGGGCAAAACCTTACCGCACGCGACGAAAGTCCGGCGGTCCTCTTCGCGAGTCACATCAGATGCCTCGACGGCCTCGGATGTTCTCGTGTAGCGGGACATGTCTATTGTATGCTTGAGGAGTCCTTGGCCAAGCGGCGCAAATGTCGCAGCCAATGTTGTCTCCGCGAGACCATAAGACGGTGTAAATGTCCCGGCTCCAAAGCCCATTTCCCCGAACAACTCTTGAAACTCTGTCAAAGGTTCGGGACGCACCATATCACCGCCTATACCGGCTACCCGCCAGCTGGAAAGATCAAGTTCTCTATCATTGCGCCAGCGACGCACGCAGAGCTCATATCCGAATGTCGGTGAGTAAGAGAGCGTCGATTTATGATCGGAAATCAACTGCAGCCAAGTTATGGGGCGGCGCGTGAAATCCTGCGGGTCGATAAAGTCGACCGTTAACTGGCAAACCACCGGAGCCAACATACACCCGATCAAGCCCATGTCATGATAGAGTGGCAACCAACTGGTCGCGCGATCAATCTCAGTGATTTGCATGCCATGTTCAGTAATGCCGAAGCAATTTGCGCAAACCGAGGACTGGGTTCCGATAATCCCTTTGGGCGAAGACGAAGACCCTGACGAATATTGGATATAGCACAGATCATCCTTGCCAAACGGACGCAGCGTCTCACCCTTCGGTAAATCATCCATGCTTTCAAAGGTCATAACCGGTATAGCTTGATCATTCAGTGCGGAGCGCATGATTGGCTCCATGGATTCAGGACAGAACAAGGCGTGGAAATCGCCGGTATCGGCCATACGCTGAAGCTGGCGCTCATAAGAAGATCGTCCGCCCAATGTCACAGGCAGTGGAACCGGAGCCGCAACAAGACCTGCATATTGGCAAGCAAAAAACATGACCGCAAACTCGGGTGTTGAAGTTGCCGCGATGCCAATTCGCGCGTCCTTTTCCGCGAAAGGGACTAAACGCTTGGCCATCTCTTTGGCTTGAGATTGCAGATCGGCGTAGGATAGCCGCGACTTTAAACGCGCTTTTCCATCAAAATAGTTGAAACCCGTCTTAGCCGTCGCAGCGTAATCCAGAGCGTCGCAAAGTGTATCAAAATCACCGCGTCTGAGCGGGATTCCTCGGCTCGTAGGCAGGGGAATCATATCGATATCGGCGTCCGATGGGGGCATTATAAACTCATTTATTCCGCCGTTTACACGGCTTTCACAAGACTCGGGCTCAATAAGCTATTAACCATAGATGTAAAGACGACCCTAATAGCCGTCTAAACCTTTCCGGTTCATATCATAGTGACCCCTAAAGGCGTTTCACGGGCTGTTACGATATGTGACAGTTTTGTTGCAGTTTATGACAGCCATGTCGAGTGTTCGGTCAGAAAAACCACCATGGTGGACACGGGCCTATCGAGATAGTTTGGCGCAACAATTACAGGTTTGACGGACGATAAGTCTGCTTGGTGGGCGATACTGGGATTGAACCAGTGACCCCTGCCGTGTGAAGGCAGTGCTCTCCCGCTGAGCTAATCGCCCGTCAAAAGCTGACGTGGGCGCCTCTTAGGGGTCTGCGCCGGACTGTCAAGCCGCCGCATATCACGCGGATAAACCCAGTCTCTCGCGGGCAAGTTTATCTGCCATGAGATTCGTAGGCAGGTCCTTCTTTGCCGCAAGCCTGAATACATTTTCGAGTGTGTTTTCAAGGCCTTCCAGCTTTTCTTTTACCCACTTTGGATCGTAACTTCCGCTAACTTCCGCCGCCACATTGATGATTCCGCCTGCGTTTACGACATAGTCCGGCGCGTAAAGAATGCCGCGCCGACGGCACGCCTCTCCCATCTCCGGCGTGGATAATTGATTATTGGCGGCGCCCGCGATGACGACGGCTTTGATGTCAGGCAGGGTGATTTCCGAGATCGAGCCGCCCAAGGCGCAAGGTGCGAAAACATCCGCTTCAACAGCGTGTATCTCGTCAGGCTTCACAACCTTAGCTTCCAATTGCACTTTCGCACGATCTAAGACCGCTTTGTTAATGTCAGTCACAATCAAGTGAACACCCGCACCGTGCAGGTGTTCGCACAAGCCATATCCGACATGGCCCAGGCCCTGAACCGCGACTCGCAAGCCAACTAAAGAGTCGCGACCCATGGCGTGCCGAACGGCCACTTTAATGCTTCGAAAGACGCCTTCCGCCGTAACGGGCGATGGATCGCCCGAGGCTGCGGGCCCGTCATCCAGTCCGGCAACGTAATCCGTTTGGGTTTTAATTATTCGCATATCATCGGGCGATACACCGACATCTTCCGCCGTGATATAGTTGCCGCCGACGGCCTCAACGGCGCGGCCATAGGCTTCGAACAAGGCCTGACGGTCAAACTCTGTGTCGGGACGCAATATAACAGCTTTCCCACCCCCTAAAGATAAGTCCGCCATCGCATTCTTATAACTCATAGCTTTTGACAAGCGCAGCGCATCCGTTACCGCGTCTTTTGGATCAGCATAGGACCAAAGCCGCGTTCCGCCAGCCGCAGGTCCACGCGCCGTGTTATGAACGGCAATCACGGCTTTCAAACCGCTTTTGGCGTCGCTAAATAGGTGAACACCCTCATGCCCATCGAAATCCGGATGATCGAACATATCAGGCCTTTAAGCTCGTGAGACCGGCGCTGGCAGCTTTAAGGATAGCCAGGGCTAAGGCGCCACCTGTGCCGTCGCCAATATTCACGTCAAGATTAACAATCGGCGTGAGCCCAAGACGCGACAACAGCGCGTCATGCGCAGGTTCAGCGGAGAGATGGGAGGCCAGACAATGATCAATCGCGGTCGGATCAACCGCATGCAAAATAGCTGCGGCGCTGCAGCTAATATAGCCGTCCAATAAGATTGGAATACGTTGATGCCGCGCCGCGAGTATAGCCCCGACCAAGCCTGCAATTTCTCGCCCGCCAAAAATCCGTAAGACTTCCAAGGGATCAGACGTTTGCGCATTATGCCGCGACACACCGGCTTCTACGACTTTAATCCGCGCGGCTGCACCAACGCCGCCCGCCCAATAATTCGCAGCCCCGCCGTAAAGCGCGATGTTCATGGCCGCTGCCGCCGTTGCTGCGCCCAGGCCAGCCGCGCCCAAGACGATAATATCTGCCCCTTCGGCGACGACTTCCATGCCAAAGGCGATGGCGGCGGCGCAGTCTCGTTCGGACAGACTATTGGCCCGCGTAAAGTCCGCGCTGGGATAATCAATTCCAAATTCATAGACTTTAAATGCTGATCCAAGCTCACCCGCTATGCCGCGCACAGCGGCCTGCCCGTCGGTCAAGCTCGCCACGCGCGCCTTTGATGCCTCAATAATGTCGTCATAGCCTAGTTGTTCGGCGACGCCATGTGTTCCGGCAAATACCGCGATCAGGGGACGCATCAAACTCGGTAAGTGCGCACCTTGCCACGTCGAAATAAGCGCGAGCGGCTTTTCTAACCGCCCGATAGGCCGCAAACCCCGACCAAGAGAATCGGCTTCCGCAAAAACCTCGGATGGCGGCAGATCTGCCAATTTCGGCATAGATCCAATTAGGGCGCGAATGTCGTCAAAGGGTTGGTCCGTTATCTGCGCGTCAGTCATGTAATGGCCTCAAACGGGTCGAATCAAAAAGTTAACCTTGTTTACAGATCACAGTATATGGCGTCACAAACTTAAATTCTTTTCAAATTCCGCCCTTTATAGGAAATATATGTTGGTCAAGCTTCTTACAAACACTGTTCTCATCGCCGGCGTGGCTATCGCGGGGGTCTTATATTTGGACTATAAAGAGAAAATGTCCGACTCCGCACAAGCTGAAGTTCAGGCTCAAGCCGCTCAGCATCAGGAAGCGACGAATAAATCCAAGCCAAAAATGAAGAGATCCGCGTCGGTTGTGTCAATTCCAAAAAACCCGAGGTCCGGTCAGTATCATTATAAGGGCCGTGTAAATTCGGGCTATGTCGACTTTCTGGTTGATACGGGAGCCTCCGCTATCGCATTGACCCCGGCTGATGCGCGTAAAGCGGGCCTTCGGGACGCAGACCTAGATTATGACGTGGAGATCAGAACTGCAGGCGGACGAAATTACGCGGCACGCGTGACATTGGACCAAGTTGCGCTCGGCGGGATTATGCTGCGGGATGTCGAAGCCTTAATCGTGAAAGAAGGACTCGAAACATCCTTGTTGGGCATGACATGGCTAGGTCAGTTGCAGGAAGTCAAAGCGACGCCAAATGCACTGCTGCTTCGTTATTAAAACAGCCCGGTTTTGCGAGCCATATTAAGCGCGACGAGCGCAAGGCAAATTCCGAAAATTCTGCGCAAAAGCTTGGCGTCCAACTTATGCGCCAGCTTGGCTCCGAATGGCACCATCGGCCAAGCCGCAATGGTGATGAGCGCGAATCCCAACCCGTTGATATACCCCAGCGAACCAAATGGCCGTTCGGCAATCCCCCATCCACTGATGATGAAACCCAATGTTGCGGGCACGGCGATGAAGAGGCCGAAAGCCGCTGCAGTCCCAATCGCTCGGTGTATCGGCACGCCGCAAAGCGTCAGCAATGGCACGGAGAGCGACCCACCGCCAATCCCCATCAATGAAGACAATACCCCCACGCTTCCCCCTGCCAATATTGGCGCTGGGCCGCGCGGAACAGTTGTGCGTAAAACAAAACTTGGCTTTCCAAAAATAAATTGGAACGCGACTAAAATCGCAACACCCGCAAATAATCGCGTCAGCACATCGCTCGACAGACGCGGTGCAATCCAGATGGCGGCGGCGAAAGCTCCGACCCCAATCCAGACCCCGTAGCTCTGCCACCATCTGGATTCTGGCCAAACCAAGGACATATCCACGGCGTCTTTCGCTTGATGAGCGCGGGTAGAGCGGAGCGCGTTTAAAATGATAACCGCAGCGCTCGTCGCAACAGCGCAATGCATGACAATTTCCTCCGGCACGCCAAGTGCGGAGAAAGCGTAGTAAAGCGCGGGAACCATAACGGCCCCGCCGCCAATTCCGAATAGACCCGCCGTCAAACCTGCCACCCCGCCAACCGCCAGAAGCGCAAGGATCAGCGGCCAGTTTTGAAGGAGTTGATCCATCAAGCTGCGGTTTGCAAGCGCTGCATCGCGCTCAAGCCTTGGCGCAAAATCTCGGAAGGCGGAAGTTTCCTGCCCAAGCCTTCGGACAAGGTGCGCCGCCAGAGGCGCGCGCCGGGCTCACCCGCAAATAACCCCATGATATGACGGATAAGCGCTTTGGTTGAGCGGTCTGTTTCTTCACGGCTTTTTGCATAGCCGATAAGGCGCTCTGCGATTTCTAAACGGCACGGCGCGAAAGAGTCTGCACCAAACCAATAGCTGTCAACTTCGGTCAAAATCCAAGGCGTGTTATAGGCCGCGCGACCAAACATCGCGCCATTCAATGTGCCGCCCATAACCTCAGCCGCATGTTCCGCATCCGTCACTTGCCCGTTAACGATGATGTCCAGCTCTGGATATTTTGCTTTCATCGCATGAACGAGATCATAATCGATTGGTGGAATGGTGCGGTTATCCTTTGGCGAGAGACCTTTCAGCCAAGCTTTACGCGCGTGAATAATGAATGTCCCGCAGCCTGCTGCCGCAACGATATCAATAAAAGATGGCAATGTTTCACTGACATCTTGATCGTCAATACCTAGACGGCATTTCACCGTAACTTCGGCATCTGTTGCTCCGCTCATGGCTGTGAAACATGCCGCGACCAAATCCGGCTCCGCCATCAAGCACGCGCCGAAACGCCCGGCTTGGACACGATCAGATGGGCAGCCGACATTTAAGTTGATTTCATCATAGCCATAACTCGCGCCAATCGCTGTCGCCTGCGCCAGCTTGTCTGGATCGCTCCCGCCAACTTGTAACGCGACGGGATGCTCAATGGCGTCAAAACCCAAAAGACGGTCGCGCGGCCCATGGATCACGGCATCGGCCACAACCATTTCCGTATAGAGCCGTGTATGCGCAGAAAGCTGACGGTGAAACCATCGGCAATGCCGATCCGTCCAATCCATCATGGGTGCCACACTCACCTTAACTTCATGTTTTTTATACATTTTATGCTATACTTCAAACAGTTAGAAAGGACACATGTGCACTCAAATTCACTGGAAATCACCTCGATTCTCTGTGGTAATACACAAAAATTGCACACGATATGGCAACTATAGTAAAACTAAAAATGGGCAACTACCGCGTATAGATTAGACGCAAGGGATAACAAGCGCTTTACACTCAAGACGAATATCGACGTGTTATTCCGTGATCCGCAAAGCCTCCGAGAAAGACCCCCGAATATGAAACACCGGCTGAACTGTTCAGCCAAAGTATTGCAATGACCGATTGAAACAGCAAGTGATTTTAAGACACTCGTTATTATTAGTTTTGGCGGCGAGTAGGTCATTTCACTAAGAGGTCAAACCGCTTCAATATTTTTGAACGAGGAATCATTAGTTAGACTAATGTTGACAAACTATCGCATAATGCGTCGTTAGAAATATGAGATAAATAAGAATTTTCAATAAAGCCTAACGCCTACCATCAAGAGTTAGTTTAAAAATCTGAGTACCCTTCTTTAGGCGTTTCAACTCACTCGAAAGAGTATCCAGACCAAAGCACAAATGCAATGTTGTTCATTATAGCTTCAGATGATTGAGTTTAACTTTCTACTTAAGGAGTATGACCTATGGCTGAGAAGAATAGTTTAAAACCGCAACATGAATCCTCCAATTTTTCAATGAATGAAACCACAACTGATCTCAAACCTTGTAATTCGAGCGATCCAAATGAGTGGTGCCCAAAGCATGGGCCGCATCCATCTGACTGAAATGGTAAGTTTTAATCCGCTGGCGTGACGACTTCAAGCATCGAGTAATTAACAGTAATCGCTTCCAGACTAGAGATGCAACAGCAGAAACGGCCTCAACAAGGGACTCGCCTGACCTTAGTTGATCCGGCTTTGAGTCGTTCAGAGTAAAGCTGACAATAGTTGGGAGTTCGATTTCACGCGCCGCAGTTGCAGCAGCAACAGCCTCTCAAATAGTTGCCATTGTTTCGCAGAGCATAAAGTCGATGGCTGACTTTTGGATAGCCACAAGCTCTCTATATTGCGCCAAACAGACGTCCGTATCCGGCACCAGTTCAGGCTTATAACTGGCAACGATTGGCGGCAAACAGCCTGCAATCATCACATCCTCAACCCCTGACTTGCGCTTGGCCGACAAAGCTACCATCTTCGCGGCTTCGTGGATCGGGTAGAGCAAATCAATGCTGGCATCACGCGCCAAACGGATTGGCGTTGCTGTATAGTTGCTTAACACAATGGTTTTCGCGCCCGCTTTGATGAAATCTATATGCAGTTCTTCGACAAGTTCCGGATTATCCAGTAATACTCGCGTTGAGCAAAGCGGCGTCAGCGCGACTCTGGAGCGACGAATTAGCTCTTGCCCCCCATGCCGACATCAAGAAATGTTACTATTTCATATTTTGACAGACATATTGATATGAAGCGGATAGTCTATCAACGGAGTCAAGTCAGCGAAATCAGCCTACGTTACCCTTCGTAATGAGTTGCATTAGACATTCTGAATTTGCGACTAAAACATCGGTGATAGCCTCTGAATCTCTTTGAAACTTTTTCCATAGTCAGGATATAGTCGTCAATATGGTCACCTATGAGAAGGCACTAGAAACTCTCCAAAAAGCAGAGGCCTTAGCCCAAAAGGAGACTTCCGTAGACAAAGCTCTTGGTTATGTTTGTGCCCAGAATATCATCTCATCCACCCAAGTTCCACCATTCCGTAATTCTGCGGTGGATGGGTTTGCAATCGTCGCAAGCCAAGTCAAATCTGCTCCCGCAATACTAGATATTGTTGGCAGAACCGCTGCGGGAGATCTACCTGCATCCGGAACGGGTCATGGCGCATGGGAAATCATGACGGGAGGCCCTTTGCCGTCAGGTTATGATACAGTTATGAGACTAGAACAGGTCAATTTGCTGAACGAGGAAGCACCCAGAGTACCCGCGAAAATTCGACTTAATCAGACCCCCATCTTGGGATCAAATATTCGCCACCCCGGTGAAGACTTTGATATAGGGGATGTCCTTTTGGAAGAAGGCACCCGCATCTCCTCTAAAGAAATCATGGCTCTCACGGCGGCCGGGTTTTCGAAAATTGACGCTTTCTCCAAGCCCCGCGTCAGCGTCCTGAGCACGGGAAACGAAATTATAAATGACACAACCAAAACCCTGAAACCCGGGCAAATTTATAACTCTAACGGACCATATTTAGTCAATGCCCTAAAGGCCAATTTTATAGAGTCACGCTTCCTTGGAACATTTGATGACGACCCCGATAGGTTTGAAGCAGAGCTTCCTAAAGCCCTAGAAAACTCCGACATCATCCTGTCCACAGGCGGCGTTTCTGTGGGACGGTTTGATTTCGTTCCGGAGTCTCTGCGGCGCATGGGCGCAGAAATTCTGTTTCACGGCGTTTCTATCCGCCCCGGCAAGCCAATTCTTTACGCCCGTTTTCCTAATGGGACGCACTATCTCGGATTATCAGGTAATCCAATTTCAGCCTCTGTCGGCCTAAGGTTTTTCGGAGTCCCCCTCATACGGGCTTTGACAGGGTTGAAACCGGAGAAACCGCTAACCGCAAAACTCAAAAATCCACATTTCAAATCTCACCCACATCGCTTTTTCGCAAAAGCACTCGCCGTCCAGTCTAAGAATGGATTGGAGGTAGAAATTCTGAAAGGGCAACAATCTTTCAAAATGAAATCATTTTTAGAAGCCAATTGCTGGGCCGTTATTGAAGAAAATCAATTCGAAATGGACAGTGGAGAGGCCGTCAAAATTTATCCACAAGTCGCAGATCAATGGCAGTTTTAAGTCCGAAAACAGACACAGAAATTATCGGCGCAATCGTTGCTGGCGGTCAACCTTAAAGCATGGGGACAGATAAAACCCGATTAAAAATTGGAGGCAGTCATTATCAGTCATTGAGACTATATCCCCGACAGAATAAGTGACTGGGTCCTCTCGGAGGCATTGACGCAATTCTGGATGCCTCCAATGACAAGTGCTCACACGTCATCTTCCTGCCTGTCGACATGCCCATGCTGAAACCAGATCTTCTGGGTTTCCTAAAGATGTTCAATCCAGACCAACCCGGAAAAACCAAGCTCGTCTGAGATGTTAATTTTGAAACCGCAAAACAGATCGCGGGGTTCATCACACCTGTTCCCGGCGGCGTTCAATAGGCTTGCCCGGCGCGCTATCGGCTGTCTAAGTAGGCGTAAATATCATTGCGGCCCGATCTGCCGAAACCATAGGACTTCGATCACGACTGAATTCATAACTATAGTAAAGATATATATATGTCAGACGACCCTATTTCAAAACATGCGGCTCGGCAGCGCGCGCGCCAAATAAGGGCTTCAATCTCAAATAAAGCTGTAGGTTCTAAGCTGGTAAGTCACTGGCCTATTGATCGTTTCGTCGGAAAGTCAGTGGCCGGATTTTGGCCCATCAAAGATGAAATCGACCCACGACCACTCCTACAGACTTTACGGGATAGAGGCTCAACCATTGCCCTTCCCGCTATTGTAAAGCCCGACCACCCCTTAGAGTTTCGACACTGGACGCCGTCAACGCAACTCGTCGATGGCCCATTCAAAACACTGGAGCCTCCTTCAGAGGCCCCCATAATTTTCCCTGATATTGTTTTCGTACCTCTACTTGCCTTTAACTTTAAAGGTGAGAGATTAGGCTATGGAGGTGGATTTTATGATCGAACACTTGCTCAACTCCGAAAGATAAAGGATGTTTTTGCTTGCGGCATAGCCTTTTCAGCCCAAGAGACTGACGACATCCCTACAGATGAATTTGATCAAAACCTAAATGGTATTTTGACCGAAAACGACTTTCGGGAACTCTAGTTATTGTTTAAAGGTCTTTTCTGATAATCAGAGCGTTTTTGGTTGTGATTTCTGATAACAGATTAGAGCTAGGTTGGCCTTACCTTGCTAATCGATACCCTCTTAACACGCCACAACATTAATCGCGAGGCCGCCTTGGGTGGTTTCTCTTTATTTGGATTGTCGGGAGTTGAACCGCCCATCCCCTAAATGATTTATAATTCTCGAAGCCTTATAAATTGAACGATAATCTTAGCCTTACTGTAATAGAAAACGTAGCAATAAAACTGACATTTAGTTACCTGATATTCCCCTAAAATCACTTCAGTACTTTTTCTTACTGCACATACAGTGCATAAAAAATTTCTAACCTATTAATTTTATCAAACAATCTGTTCAATCCATCATGGCCGCAACTGATGTTCTGGGAGGCGAGCTCATGGGTGTATATAACCGCCCCGCGCAGAAATTCCTATTCGAAGATTACATCCGCTTCGGTTTTGGATTTCACCTCGTCCAAAGCAACGCCGGGGGCCAGTTCTCGCAAGCGGAAGCGTTTCTGCCCCTCGCCTCTGTCAAACACGCCAAGGTCAGTTACGACCATATCGATGCAATCCTGCCCCGTCAGCGGCAGCGTGCAAGCTTTGATAAACTTGCTCTCGCCGCGTTTATTCGTGTGATCGAACAAGGCGATGCAGCGCTTGACGCCCGCGACGAGATCCATGGCCCCGCCCATGCCTTTGACCATCTTTCCGGGGATCATCCAATTCGCAATATCGCCATTTTCCGCGACCTCCATTGCGCCCAGAATAGATAAATCAATATGCCCACCGCGTATCATCGCAAAGCTCGTAGCGCTGTCGAAAAAGCTGGATTTCGGGAGCGTGGTGATTGTCTGCTTGCCCGCATTAATCAGATCCGCATCGACTTCCTCCTCTGTCGGAAACGGCCCCATGCCCAGCATCCCGTTTTCGCTTTGCAGCGTCACAGACATGCCGTCCGGGATGTGGTTCGCGACCAATGTAGGAATACCAATGCCCAGATTGACGTAAAATCCGTCTTCTAATTCCTGCGCCGCCCGCGCGGCCATTTCATCTCTTGTCCATCCTGTCTTATCTTGGCTCATGATCTATGCCTCCCGCACGGTGCGTTGCTCAATCCGTTTTTCGCATTTCGCCTCGACGATGCGCTGCACGAAAATTCCGGGTGTGTGGATGAAGTTTGGATCGAGCGAGCCGACGGGTACGATTTCATCGACTTCGGCAACTGTCACTTTCCCTGCCATCGCCATCATCGGCGAGAAATTTCGGGCTGTAGCTTTGAAAATCAGATTACCTTCCGCGTCGCCCTTCCAAGCTTTGACGATAGAGACATCTGATTTCAGGCCCGTTTCCAGAATGAACGTTTCACCATGAAAATCCTTATGCTCTTTGCCCTCAGCGATCAGCGTGCCGACGCCTGTCTTGGTATAAAACCCCGGAATCCCTGCCCCGCCAGCGCGGATGCGTTCGGCCAGCGTGCCTTGTGGATTGAATTCCAGCTCCAATTCGCCGCCCAGATATTGGCGTTCAAACTCTTTGTTCTCGCCGACATAAGAGCTGACCATTTTTTTGATTTGGCGGGTCTCAAGCAGCTGCCCGAGACCAAAGCCATCCACGCCTGCATTGTTCGAAATCACGGTGAGGTTTCCTGCCCCGCTGTCGCGCAATGCCGCGATGAGATTTTCCGGAATGCCGCACAGACCAAAACCACCTGACATGACCGTTAGCCCGTCATGACATAGCCCGTTCATCGCGTCAGCGGCTGTTTTATAAACCTTGCTCATAATGATCCTCTTTATCCCTTGCTACGCGATATAGACTGCTTTGACATTACAAAAGGCGCGAATGCCTTCCGCTGCCAGTTCTCGGCCATAGCCCGAGCGCTTAATTCCGCCAAACGGTAATGCCGGATGGGACGATGTCATGGCGTTTACAAAGGTTGCGCCCGCTTCAATCTCGCGAATGGCTTGTTCCTGTTCTGACTTTTCCGCCGTCCAGATAGATGACCCAAGGCCGAAAGGGGAATCATTAGCGAGTTCAATCGCGGCGTGGATATCGTCGACTTTATAAAGCGTCGCGACAGGGCCAAAAATCTCTTCGTGATAGGCGTTGGAGTCTTTCGAAATATTTTCCAGCACACCCGGTTCGAAAAACCAGCCATCGCCCGCCATGACTTTGCCGCCCGTCAGCAAATGCGCGCCATCTTTCACGGCGGCGTCGACTTGGGACGCGATCTCTTTGCGCGCCGCTTCATTCACAAGCGGCCCGATATCCGTGTCTGTTTTGGTCGGGTCGCCTACTTTCAGCGCTTCGGTGACTTTCACCAAGCGCTCCTTCACCTCGTCGTAAATATCGGCATGGACGATGAAGCGTTTCGCGGCGATGCAGCTTTGCCCGTTATTTTGGTTGCGCGCCTTAATCCCGGTTTTAACCGCGGCGTCCAAATCTGCGGACGGCATGATGATAAAGGCGTCGGACCCGCCCAGCTCCAGCACTGTGGGCTTAATCTCCTGCCCGCAGATAGACGCAACAGATGCGCCAGCAGGTTCGGACCCCGTGAGCGTCGCGGCCTTTACGCGGTCATCGCGCAATATGCGTTCAACCTTTGCCCCTGAAATCAGCAGTGTTTGAAACGCGCCATCCGGGAACCCCGCCCGTCTGAATATATCTTCTATATATAAAGCGCATTGCGGGACATTGGAGGCATGTTTCAACAGCCCCGTATTCCCCGCCATTAGCGCCGGCGCGGCAAAGCGGACAACCTGCCAAATCGGATAATTCCAAGGCATTACGGCCAGCACAGGTCCCAACGGCAAATATGTGCGGTAGGATTTCGCCGCATCCGTTTTAACAACGTCATCTGCGAGATGCGCCTCAGCCGTGTCGGCGTAATACTCCGCGCCCATTGCGCATTTCTTAACCTCGGCGATGGCGGAGGTCAGGGTTTTACCCATTTCGAGCGTAACGATAGCGCCGAGCGCCTCGGCCTCATCGCGGAGGATTTGTGCAGCCTTACGCATATGAGTCGCACGTTTTTCAAAAGACCACCCCCGCAGCGCCTCATGTGCCACAACCGATTTTGCCAGCATCAGGTCGACTTCCGCATCCGTATGCGGCTCGAAGGTTTTGATGACGTCTCCCGTGGCGGGATTTTGGGTCTGGATGGCCATATCGGGGTCCTAAGCGACGATGTGCGGAGCACCATTGCACTGGACCTATCGCCTCTTGGCTCCAAACAAAACCGCTATTGCGCAGAGATTGCGGCATATCCGTTCGTTGAATCGGCTTCGGCCACAAAAAAAGCCCGATCGAATGACCGGGCTTTTTTGTATCTGTTCCACCCTCTAAAAGAGAATGGCGCGAGTGACGGGACTCGAACCCGCGGCCTCTGGCGTGACAGGCCAGCGCTCTAACCAACTGAGCTACACCCGCTAAGATGTGAGCGGGTCTTTAACCACGGCACCCCGCACGGTCAACGCGGAAATGAGAGAAAACTACAGTTTATTTTGGATGGTCACCACGGAGCCGCTAGCCCCATCTTGCAGAGATGTAATTGCCTGCATTTTCAGAGGGAGTGATCAATCGCACAGCTCAGAAAGATTTTGTCCGCTATAACAGCAGAGAGTAATTGCACCCCCGCGCAAAAACCGTATAAGCCTGCCATTCGCAGGCAATGCGAGGGCGGTTAGCTCAGCTGGTAGAGCATCTCGTTTACACCGAGAGGGTCAGCGGTTCGAACCCGTTACCGCCCACCATTTCCTTCCACGGAACATCCAAGCATTAGACCTATAATAGATATGAGATGTTACCCCTGACATTTTTGCGAATTATTCTCAATAACATCTTGCAACTCATTCTCAAGAGCGTTATCCGCCACATAGCAAATGAGAATTACTCGCAAGAGAAGAAATAGCCCTAATGTTTAAAACGACTTCCTGTAGTGCGGCGACACTTCTGTCAGCGCTCGCCTCCTCCGTTTGCGTCTCCACTGCATTCGCCCAAGATACAGCGAGCGAAGATGTCATCATCGCGACGGCCCAAGTCCTTTACACGGACCAAGTCAATGCGCTGAAATCCCCAACGCCAATTCTGGATGTTCCGCAGAGCCTCTCCATCGTGACAGCAGACGAAATTTCCGTGCGCGGCTTTGATAGCGTCGGACAAATCATCGACTACACACCCGGCGTCAGCAATTCCCAAGGTGAGGGCCATCGCGATTCTGTTGTCTTTCGCGGCGTGCGGTCCACGGCGGACTTCTTTATCGACGGCGTGCGCGACGATGTTCAATATTACCGCCCGCTTTATAATCTGGAGCAAGTTGAAATCCTGCGAGGCCCCAACGCTTTGCTATTCGGGCGCGGCGGAACGGGCGGCGTGCTGAACCGGGTCACGAAGAAAGGGCAAATCGCCAAGAGCTTCACCGGATATCAGGCAAGCTTCGACACATTTGGCGGTTTTGGCGGACAGATCGACCATAACGCCGCGATTAGCGAGACGGCGGCCGTCCGGGTTAATGCCATGTATGAGAGCCTGAATAATCATCGCGACTTTTACGAGGGTGATCGCATCGGGTTCAACCCGACTGCACGGATTGAAGTCACGCCAAATACGACAGTTGATTTGTCTTACGAATATGCCGATCACGAGCGCTTTATTGATCGCGGCATTCCAACGGGCGCGGATGGCCGCCCGGTTGAAGCCTTTGAAGAGATTGTCTTTGGCGATGCGGATTTGAACCGGACTTCGCTGCAAGCCCATTTGCTACGCGCCTCTGTGCAGCACAAATTCTCTGATGACCTGAAAGCGAATGTCAGCGTATTTTACGGGGATTACGACAAATTCTACGGCAACTTCTACGCCTCCGGTTATGACCAAGCCAACACGCCGGATGTCGTCACATTAGACGGATATGAGGACCAGACGGATCGTCAAAACTTTATCCTGTCGGGAAATCTGATTGGCGAGGCCGATACCGGGAGCCTGCATCATACGATTGTGACCGGCGCAGAATATATCAGCACCTCGTCAGACCAGTTTCGATTCAACGCATTCTGGGACACGACATCAGACGACAACGAGATCTTCACCGTTCAGCGTCCTCTGAACCTGCTGGAGGGCGTTGGCGTCAATGCGGCGGGCGCGCCTACGACGAATGACTTCACCGTCGATCTGAATGATAACACCCGCGTCGGCATTGATGTTTTCTCTGCCTATATTCAGGATGAGATCGCGATCTCTGATATGCTGGACGTCATCATTGGCCTGCGATTCGACAGCTTTGATATTGATGTGAATAATGCGGCCGCAAATGAGCGGCGCTCCCGCAAGGACAAAGAGTTCTCCCCTCGCCTCGGCCTTGTGTTCAAACCTCAGGAAAATATCTCGCTTTACGGCAGTTATAGCGAGTCCTTCCAACCGCGCAGCGGCGAGCAATTCGCAAATATCAACGGCAACAATGATGCGCTGGATCCCAACATCTTCACCAACCTCGAGGCGGGTTTGAAATGGGACTTTGCCAATGGATTGAGTTTCACAGCCGCTCTGTTCGAAATTGAGCAGGAATCCCCTGTCATATCAGACACGAATGCGGAAAGTTTCGACGTCATTGAGACGTCGATCACAGGGTTTGAAGCCCAGCTACAGGGGCAAATCACTCCGGATTGGTTTGTGTCTGCGGGCTATAGCTATCTGGACGGGAAACAAGCCAACGGAACACTGCGTCCGCGCGAGCTACCTGAACATATGGTTTCGCTTTGGAACAATTATCAGGTCACAAATGCGTTTGGGCTGGGTTTGGGCTTAAGCTATCAAGACGAGAGCTTCGTCAATAACAATAACAGTGCAGTCTTACCGAGCTATACCCGTTTTGACGCTGCCGCTTATTACGATGTCTCGGACGACCTTCGTGTGCAGGTCAATGTCGAAAATCTGACGGATACGCTTTACTTCCCTAGCTCGCACAGCACACACCAAGTCACGGTCGGCGCGCCTCTAAATGCGAGATTTACGGTCAGCGGACGTTTTTAATGCTTCCCCATAGGGGTCATCCATAAAGCCCACCCTGCCATGGCCGTGGGGCAAATTATGTATTTATCGTGAACAAAAGGCTAATAGAGCGTAAACTAAATTTCAAAGTATGTGCGTTAGGGAGGCATATAACAAGGCTGTCTCAAATCGTGTCAACTAATCGAAGACAGCCTCGTTACTGAATGAAGACAAGCTTTGGGAACTTATCTTTTGAGTAGGCGGGCTGGCAAATGGAGTAGGCCCGCCTAACTCAAATACAACCTAAGCGGAAAAGTCTTAAAATATACTTGAAATTTCAACTTAATCTAAAACTCAAACCCAACCAAAGATAATCTGTAAGATAATGCAGTCCGATCAGGCTTGGTAAAGGCGCTGTGCTTCCGGCTCTTAAAAAGATTTCGCGTCCTTTATGAGAAGGCTTATAGGGAAACCCTGCTTCACTATTCATGACACTAAGACGCGACGACGTGCGCAAAATAATATTAAGCCGTTCAATTTAAGGATAAGTGTAACGAGGCCATCTCAAATCGTGTCAACTAACCGAAGACAGCCTCGTTACTGAATGAAGACAAGCTTTGGGAACTTATCAATTGAGTAACCAAGAGGAGCAGGATGTGTGCTCAACTTGTATTACTCCGATACAACTTAAACGGAAATCCTTAACGAATCCTTGAAGCACTATATAGTTTAGAGCTCTGCTTGGAGATAAAACAGTTTTTCGGCAAATAACTTTACATGAGTTCGTATTGTGCTGGGTCATGATCCGCGCGCTTTCAACTCATAATGATCGATAACCGGGCGGGCGTAAACACAATTTCAAGGAAATTAATGTATTGCAAATTTTAACGTGGCTGCCTGAAATCGTGTCAACTAACCGAAGGCGGCCTCGTTAATTAAGACAGCCTTCGGAAAATTTTTATTACGGTTAGACAGGCAAACCCATTTGTTTGTGTCGAGCTGACCTAAAGAAATTCCACGTAGAAAAAGTCTTCAGAAACACCCCAACCTCAAATCAGTTCTGATCGATAGCGAGATGTACTACGTCCGTCAGATCAAAAAAAATGTGCGCTTTCGCGCACTTAAGCTCAGTTGTCGTCGGATGAGACGCGTTATGAGAAAGAAGCCGCCGCAGGATTTGGGAAAACCCCTGCGGCGGCCTCTTTATGTTCGTAAAGAATAGCTTGGGACTAATTACTTCTTGAACAGGTTAGGCATGGCAGCATTTTTAGGCGCGGCCGGGATGAATGTTTTTGTATTCGTATTTTTGGGTGAAGTGAAAACAAACTTAGTGTTTGCACGCATATTGGCCTTGCGGGCAACCGGGATTGCAACAGGCTCTTTAATGATCCGAGCAATGCGTTGCGACGGAGCGCGCTTAGAAAGCAAGATAGGGGCCTTAACTGGCAAGACTTTTGCATATGAAGTAGCAGATGTCATTTCCGGTGCAGGCACATGAGCCTCATCAGCTGCAATAGCAGACGTACTGATTAATGTTAAAAGGCTAGCGATTAGTGCTGTCTTAAACTTGGTCATTTTGTATTCCCCAACTCAACTCCGATGAGATGAGATATAGGGCAACACCCCTGAACCTTTGTTGAAACTTCAACAAAAAGATGAAATCGTTTAAAAACAAGGATTTAAGCGATTTTTTAGTAGAAATATCAAGAAAATCGTTGAAATTAACCATAGTTTTCGGGGGTTTTCTGAACGGATATTCATCTAAACACCCCGAAACACCTGAGAGGGGAATAGTTTGAGCGCCCTCATTCACGGCTCTTACACACCAGCCTGGGCTGATGTGCGCCAAAGTGAGAGATCTAATGCGCTGCTGCGCCGCCTCCCGGCATTGTGACGCCCGGCGTACCCATAATGAGGCCCGCAAGCTGGGCTTCATCTGTGCTGGTCCACTTAACCGGCTTGATCTTTTTCGTCAGGGCGTGCGTCAAAACTTCGCTGACATGATTGACCGGAATGATTTCCAGCGCGCCCTTCACATTATCAGGAATGTCCGCGAGATCTTTCACATTATCAATCGGGATTAGAACCGTTTTCACACCGCCGCGTAGCGCCGCGAGCAGTTTTTCCTTCAATCCGCCAATCGGCATAACGCGTCCGCGCAGTGTCACCTCACCGGTCATGGCAATGTCTTTGCGCACCGGAATTTGTGTCAACACAGACACTATCGCCGTGACCATGCCGATACCGGCGCTTGGGCCGTCTTTCGGTGTGGCGCCGTCCGGCACATGGACATGAATGTCATTCGAGCGGAATTGGCGCGGTGAAATGCCCAGTTCAGGCGCTTTGGCCTGCACATAGGAGTTTGCAGCCGAAATCGACTCTTTCATGACATCTTTCAGATTGCCGGTGACGGTCATTTTGCCCTTACCGGGCATAGCGAGGGCTTCGATGGTCAGAATGTCGCCGCCGACGGAGGTCCAAGCGAGACCTGTGACAACGCCAATTTGATCTTCCTTATCTGTCTCGCCGAACCGGTGCTTCCGCACGCCCAGCAAATCGCTCAAATGCTCGGAATCAACATCCAATTTCTCGGCCTCTTTAGACACGATTGTTTTCAGGACTTTCCGCGCGAGAGAGGCTATTTCGCGTTTCAGGCCCCGCACGCCCGCTTCTCGGGTGTAATAGCGGATGATGTCGCGCAGCGCGTCCTCGGATAGCGTAAACTCGCTGGCTTTCAATCCATGCTCTTTGATCTGCTCCGGAATGAGGTGACGTTTCGCAATCTCTACCTTCTCGTCCTCAGTATATCCCGGAATGCGAATAATCTCCATCCGGTCCAAAAGCGGCTGCGCCATATCGAGACTGTTCGCCGTCGTAATGAACATCACATCGGACAGATCATAATCCACGTCCAGATAATGGTCGTTAAATGTATCATTCTGCTCAGGATCGAGGACTTCCAGCAGTGCAGATGACGGATCGCCGCGATGGTCTTGGCCCATTTTGTCGATTTCATCGAAAAGGAAGAGCGGGTTGTTGAATTTCGCCTTTTTCATCGATTGAATGACGCGGCCCGGCATGGAACCAATATAGGTGCGGCGATGTCCGCGAATTTCGGACTCGTCCCGCACGCCGCCCAGCGACACGCGCACAAATTCGCGGCCCGTCGCGCGCGCGACAGATTTACCCAGTGAGGTCTTCCCGACGCCCGGAGGTCCGACGAGGCAAAGGATCGGGCCCTTCACCTTTTTCGTGCGCGTTTGCACGGCGAGATGTTCGATAATGCGGTCTTTGACCTTATCCAGGCCATAGTGATCCTGATCGAGGATTTCCTGCGCCTTGGCGAGATCCCGCTGAACGCGTTTCTTCTTACCCCATGGGACAGAGAGCATCCAATCAATATAGTTGCGACTGACATTCGCTTCTGCGCTCATGGGCGACATGCGCTGCAAGCGAGACATTTCTTTATCGACTTTTTCCTTCGCCTCTTTGGTCAGCTTCGTCTTCTCGACCTTCTCACGCATTTCGGCCATTTCATCAGGCCCGTCAGAGCCCCCAAGTTCAGTCTGAATAGCCTTCATTTGCTCATTCAGATAATATTCGCGCTGGGTCTTCTCCATCTGGCGCTTGACGCGGCCACGAATTTTCTTCTCGACCTTCAAAAGCGAGGCTTCGCCGTCCAGCAGCTCTAAGATTTGCGCGAGACGGTCGCCGACCTCAGTTGTTTCCAGTAACGCTTGCTTGCGTTCAATATCGGAACCCAAATGGACCGCAACAATATCAGACAGTTTGGACGCGTCTTTAGTTTCGGACACAGAGGTAATAACTTCATCCGCGACCTTTTTGTTCAATTTTCCATAGGTTTCAAAGCCCTTGCGGACCTGTTTCGCCATGGCAGAAACATGAGCCGCATCGGCCTCTTCGCTGTCCGTGATTCGAACATCACCTTCCAGAAAGTCTTCAAAAGTAATATCAGTCACAGCTACGCGGTCTTCGCCCTCGACCAAAACCCGCACTGTGCCGTCGGGCAGTTTCAGCAATTGCAGGATCTTCGCGATACATCCGCGCTCAAACAAATCGCCAGCGGCTGGGTCGTCCGTGGCCGAATCTTTTTGCGTTAAAAGCACAATCCGCTTTTCTGCTTTCATCACATCCTCGAGCGCAGCGATAGATTTATCGCGCCCAACAAATAGCGGCACAACCATATGCGGGAAAACCACGATATCGCGCAGCGGTAAAATCGGGTGGCGTTGGGGGTCGTTCATGACAGAGTCGGTCCTATTATTATTAGGGTCATATCTGGGGACCGCCGCGCAGAACAGCAAGCATTTCCCCTGCATTGAACTGATAAAACTCCCCAGACCTTAATATTTCATCTTTTTTAAAGGATTGGGGGTTGGGAACTAGCTTATCATTTAGCGAACACCAACAAAGGCTGAGTGTTTTTAACGCCTTAGATTAGAGCTTCCGGGATTTTCTGCCTTGGGGCAATGCGGAAGCTTATACAGCATTTCATTTTGTGTCGTTCCAAAGGTGTTTTGGCTCGCCTATATCAGTAGAAGCCCTCAATCTCGTCGCTTATGCAACACTTTTGGGAAACGTAAAATGAAAAGTAGATCCATGGCCCAGTTCGGATTCGACCCAGATTAAA
>Ga0209185_1000075_pt1 | contig 156626 bp, 136 predicted proteins | sample SidtaG_2_FD_187425 | JGI IMG/M metagenome (GOLD analysis project Ga0209185, IMG submission 187425) | Marine algal microbial communities from Sidmouth, United Kingdom - Sidmouth_Asex2 metaG (SPAdes) (version 2) | ecosystem: Host-associated > Algae > Red algae > Unclassified | place: Sidmouth... | reverse complement strand
ACGCGTTGGTCGCGTAAACCAGAGCGAACAAAAGTAAATACCGTATTTAGCCGAGTTTTATGAATTTCAGGGTAGGCATTAGCTATATCTTTGTGTAATATTTCAGTGGCTTTCATGATTATTGGTGTGTTTTTTTGTGGTGAAAAAATTTGATCACAAATAATCATGAAGGTCGATCATTAATTCATATTTTGTGGGGATTCGTCAGATTTTAAAGATTAAGACGCTAGTTAGCGTCTTTTTTCGTTTATATAAAACTCATATATTTTAAAAGCTATTTAGCTCGCATATCTAAAATAGGCATGTTCTGCCCACCTAACATGGTTGAAGGTAATTTACCGTCCCAATTTTGAGCTTCTGTTAACTTAACAATTAACGGGTTGTCGCCTAATGCTTTAGCTTTTGCCGTAATGGCTTCTGCTTCAGCTAAACCTTTTATACGAATAGATTCAGCTTCTGCGATAGCGACTAATTTAATGCCGTCAGCTTTTGCTTTAGCGGTGTTTACATCTCGTTGTGCTTCTAAGTTTTGTCTTGCGAGTTTATGTTCTTCGGCAGCCGCTAAGTTTTTTTCTGTTTGCTTAGTTTCAATAGATGTTAAGTACTTAGCTGGCAGCTGAATGTTTTCAATTTGAATATTATCAACTGTTACGGGGAAGTCTTTCATCTCTTCAATTAAGTTAGCTTCAATAGCTTGAATCGCGCTCGCTCGGTCTTGAATAAGTTTTTCAGCATCAAAGCGTGGGATCACGTCTTTGGTTGCGGATCTAAATCTTGGATCTAATATTCTGCTTTCAAATTGCGAAAGGCCGCCGTATTGTCTAAACAATTCTAATGCTGCGGTTTTATCTACAGTCCAGTTAACAGAAACACTAACCGTAACGGGCATTTGTTCTTTTGTGCTAGAAGCCATTCTTTCTTCGTTCTTGCGTGTTCTTACTTCTATCTCTTCTACGCTATCAATAAAAGGTACTTTAAAATGTAGTCCTGGGTTTACTTGTTCTTTAGCTTCGCTGAAACGTTTAACTATCCCTATATGCCCTTCGTTAACGGTATAAATAGATCCCATTAGTAAAATAAAACCGACGATTAGAAATATAATCGTTTTCACTGGGATATTAAATTTTTGAAAGTTCATTGTTCATCCTTAATGTATTTAAAATATTACTGCTATAAAAAAAGACGCGGGATGCGTCTTTTTATGTTTAGGTTGTTTCACTCTTATTTAATTTAAGTAAGTGCCATTAGCCTAATTTTTCTTCTAACCAGGGTTTAACTTTTTCAAGTGCTGCGGTTAAGTTTTCAGGTTGGCTACCACCGGCTTGCGCCATGTCTGGGCGTCCGCCACCTTTACCACCTACCTGCTGTGCCACTACATTAACTAGCTCTCCAGCTTTAACGGTATTGGTTAAGTCTTTAGTTACACCGGCAATTAAGCTTACTTTATCGTCGTTTGCCGTGGCTAAAAAGATAATGGCTGAGCCCATTTTATTTTTAAGGTCGTCTACCATGCCACGTAGCGATTTGGCTTCAGCATTTTCGAGGTTAGCGATAAGTACTTTTATACCATTAATGTTAATGGCTTGGCTAACTAAGTCAGAACCTGCTTGCGCCGCTAACTTTTGTTTTAACGCTGCGATTTCTTTTTCTAGTTGTTTACCTTTACTAATAAGTAACTCAACTTTATTTGCTGCGCCATTGGTATCAGACTTAACCATAGAAGCAATTTTGTTTAATGCGTTAGCTTGTTCATCAACAAAGTTTAATGCACCATTTCCTGTGTAAGCTTCTATACGCCTAACACCAGCGGCAACACCTGACTCTGAGGATATTTTAAATAAACCAATATCACCAGTGTGGTTTACATGTACGCCACCACACAGTTCAGTAGAAAAGCTACCGAGTGTAACTACACGTACTTCTTCGTCGTATTTTTCACCAAACAATGCCATAGCGCCTTTTTCTTTTGCTTGCTCTATTGCCATTAATTCGGTGTTACGTTGGTGGTTATTGCATATTTCATTGTTTACTAAGCGTTCAACGGTATGTAATTCTTCTGTGGTTAGTGCTTCAAAGTGAGAAAAATCAAAGCGTAGTTTTTCAGCATCACACAATGAACCTTTTTGCGTTACATGATCACCCAATACCATACGTAATGCTGCATGAAGTAAATGCGTTGCGGTATGATTTTTTACGATATTACTACGCTTTTCAAGATTTATTTCAGCATCTACTTTTTGATTTAATGAGAGTGTTGCAAGGGCTACACCTTGATGAGCAAATGCGTTACCTACTTTAACAGTATCTTTAACTTCAAATATTCCGTTTTCAAAACGTAATAAACCTGAATCACCTACTTGACCACCAGATTCTGCATAAAAAGGTGTTTCATCAAGAATAACAATCCCTTGCTCTCCCGTTTGTAGCTCGTTTACTGATTGTCCGCTAGAAAATAGCTCAACCACTGTTGAAGACAAATGATACTGTGTGTAACCTTTAAAACGACTTTTTTGTTCAGATTTTAATTGCTCATTATAATTTGTACCAAATTGGCTTGCTTGTTGTGCCAATTCACGTTGGCGAGCCATAGCTAAATCAAAGCCTTCTTGATCGATAATTAAATTACGTTCACGCGCAATATCAGCCGTTAAATCAGCCGGAAAACCATAAGTATCATAAAGTTTAAAAACATCGTCACCTGAAATAACAGTGCCATTCATGTCTGTTAGCATGTTTTCAAGTAGTGCTAAACCACGATCTAACGTTCTTGCAAATTGCTCTTCTTCAATACGTAAGATTTTTTCAATAATAGCTTGTTGGTCATTTAACTCTGGATATGCACTGCCCATTTGCTGGGCAAGTGATGCAACAATTTTGTAAAAGAAATTAGTTTTAGCGCCTAATTTATGACCATGACGAACAGCCCGACGAATTATGCGTCTTAATACATAACCACGACCTTCATTTGAAGGCATAACACCGTCAATAATTAAGAAGCTACACGAGCGAATATGATCGGCAATAACACGTAATGATTTATGAGCTAAGTCTGCACAATTTAGTTCGTTAGCAATGTCGCCAATTAATCCTTGAAAAATATCTATTTCATAATTGCTATGCACGCCTTGTAAAATAGCTGCAATACGCTCTAAACCCATACCAGTATCAACTGAGGGCTTGGGAAGTAGCTCCATTGTTCCATCAGCCTGACGATTAAACTGCATGAAAACTAAGTTCCAAATTTCAATGTAGCGATCACCATCTTCATCAGGAGATCCTGGAGGACCACCGAAAATGTCTGCACCGTGATCATAGAATATTTCAGAACACGGTCCACACGGGCCAGTGTCACCCATTGACCAAAAGTTATCAGACTCGTATTTTTTATCTGCTGACTTGTCACCTATACGAATAATTTTATCAACAGGTATACCTATATTTTCAGCCCAAAACTTGAAAGCTTCATCGTCTGATTCATAAACAGTAACTAACAGTTTTTCTTTAGGTAGTTTTAATATTTGTGTGAGAAATTCCCAAGCATATTGAATAGCTTCTATTTTAAAATAATCACCAAAGCTAAAGTTACCCAACATTTCAAAAAACGTATGATGACGGGCTGTGTAACCTACATTTTCTAAATCGTTGTGCTTACCACCTGCTCTAACACAACGTTGTGAGGAAGTAGCACGAGTATAACTGCGTTGCTCAGCACCTAAAAAAACATCTTTAAAGGGCACCATTCCAGCATTAGTAAAAAGTAAGGTCGCATCGTTACCCGGAACTAAAGAGCTACTTGGTACAATTTGATGTTGCTTAGATGCATAAAAATCTAGAAAGACTTGGCGTAATTCAGCACTCGTTTTAATCATGAGAAATCCAATTCGTTAGCATTAAATTTATTAAATATGTATTTGGTTTATTTATAAAATAGAGAAAATTTCATCTGTGGTAAAACCTCTACTTTGTAAAAATCGTACACGCTTTGCTTTATCTTTTTGATCAATAATAGCGGCTGTACCAAAACGCTTATTATACGCAAGCTCAGCTTGAAGATACCAATCAATTTGTTGATTATTCTTTAATTGCATAATTATAGATGAACTAACGCCTTTTTTATTGAGTTCGTTTTCTATAAATAACCAGCCGTAACCTCGATTAACACGTGTTCTGAAAATGCTTTCAGCAAAACGGTCATGGCTTAAGTAGTTTTGCTCAATAAGGAATTCAATTACAGGAGGAATTTCGTCTAAGTCAAATTTTCTTAATAAAAGCTTTTGAGTTATCTCTTTAGCTGAATGCTCTCTTCGAGATAGCAGGCCAATGGCAGAATGTAAAATACGTTTATTCAATGGAGGATAGACCTTTACAATAACTAAGGTTATTTTACTTTATATTTGAAGTAATTAAACAAGAGAATACAATGATGATTTATGCTATTGCCAATCAAAGTTCTTTACCAATAAAACTTAATTTACTCAGGCTAACCTAAGGTTATATGGGATAAAGTAGATGATACTAAAATAGGCATTATGATTAAGGTTAGTCGTTTGTAACATTGAAGTTATAAAATACGCTACATCGCTACCATTCAAACTCATATTGCTGCTGCTCATTAGCTTGCTCTGCAAGACCGATATGCACACCTAATAACCTAACTGGTTTACCCTCTCCGCGTGATAACGCTTCTTGTAATAACTTTTCAAATAGAGTGTCATCAAAATGATCTTGTTTATATTCTTTTGTCGTTTGATGGAAATCGTTGAATTTTACCTTAACACCCAGTTTACTAATGTTTCGGGTTTTAAGGTGATGCTCAGCACGATTTTTTAATTCTGGGATCAGTTTTTCATACATATAAGTACTAAGCTCTTCAAACGAATTAGTATTTTGCGAGAATGTTCTTTCAACCCCAACTGACTTACGAATACGACTAGTAATAACTGCACGATTATCTATTCCTTGGCATTTATCCCATAAAGAAATACCTAGCTTACCAAATTGATTAATTAAGCTCGCTTTATCATAATTAATAACATCTAAACCACACACTAATCCCTGCGCTTTTAATTTTTCAAAGGTTACTTTACCTACGCCAGGTATCTTACTTAACGGCATTTTTTTTATAAATTCATTTACTTTGTCGGGCGTAATAACACATTGCCCGTTAGGTTTATTTTCGTCACTGGCAATTTTTGCTAAATACTTATTTGGAGCAATTCCAGCAGAAGCAGTAAGATTTAATTCGGTATAAATATCTTGTCTAATTTGTTTGGCTATAAGTGTAGCACTACCATAAAAATGAGATGAGTCGCTAACATCTAAGTAGGCTTCGTCTAAAGATAAGGGCTCAATTAAGTCAGTGTATCTTTTAAATATTTCTCTAATTTGGATTGATGTTTCTCTATAAACGTCCATTCTGCCATTAACGATAATAAGATGAGGGCAAAGTTTTAATGCTTTTGCGTTGGGCATAGCTGAACGTACACCAAATTGACGCGCTAAATAATTTGATGTAGATAAAACGCCTCTAGCTCCTTTGCTACCAACTGCAATGGGCACGTTTTTTAATGATGGCTTATCTCTCATTTCTACAGCAGCATAGAAACAATCCATATCTATATGAATAATTTTACGAACCATAGAAAACCCCAAAAACTGTATATAAAAACAGTCTAAAGAAGTTGTATAATATTATCAATCAAGAAGATGAGTAATGAAGAAATATGTGGTACATGTTGCACCACTTATTTAATTTTTGAAGTAGATAAAGGCTGTGAAGCTATTAGGTCGTAAAAAATAGCCGACTATTATTCATAATTAGATGTTTTTAATATCTATAGAATTTTCGTTCAAGGCAGCGGCTTTTTCACGTTCCATTCTTTTTTCACACGGCTTCTCACAGTCACACGCCTTTTCAATGCCCATTGAAGATAAACCACCACAAGAGCCCGCAAGGGTTTTATGCTGAAAAATATAACCTACTGCCATTGCTGCAAATATAACTAAGAAAAAAAATAATGTAATTAAAAAAATACCCACAATACAACCTTAAATTTTCGTTAAATGTTTAATTTATCTGAAATTAAAATACGCTAGAATTAAAATACTAGACTTAAAGTATATACTGAGTATACCCGTACAAAATTCTCAGAATATCAATCTTTTATCTCAATCAGAACAAGTACCATACTCGTCATTTAAGATATTTCGCAAATTTTAGCGTGCTTTGCTCTACAAATCCATTTTCTGATTTACTAATAAAGTAAGCAGCTATTTCATTTTTTTCTGCGAAGGTTAATGCTTCTGTTTCCCCCATTACCATCATTGCAGTAGATAAACCATCGGCAGTCATTGATGATGGATGAATAACCGTAACAGAAACAAGTTTATGATTAATTGGTTTTCCTGTAGCGGCATCAATTATATGAGAAAAACGCTGTCCGTTTAATTCAAAATAATTTCTATAATCGCCAGATGTTGCTACAGCGTTATCTTTGGGTACAACAACCTGTTGAACAGACCTTTCGGTTGTGATCGGCTTTTCAATAGCGACATGCCACAATTCGCCTGTATGCTTAAAGCCTTTCACACGCATTTCGCCACCTATTTCCACTAAGTAGTTGTTTATACCTTTGCTTTCGATTAATTCAGCAATAAGGTCGACGCCATAACCTTTAGCGATAGTTGACAAATCAACGTACAAGTTAGGAATTTTTTTACTTAATTTGTTCCCATTTAATACAAGATGATGAATACCAACCGCTGCTTTAGCCTTATTAAGCAAAGCCTCAGTAGGTTCTTTTTCAGGTCGGTAGCTAGGTCCAAACCCCCATAAATTAACTAAAGGACCTACGGTTACATCTAGCTTACCTTGGCTTAATTTACCTAAGCGAATTGACTCTTTAATAACACGTGTTAACCCTTTAGAAATGGTGACAGGCTCTAAAGAAGTTGATTGGTTAAATCGTGATAATTCGGAATCAGTAATATAGGTGGACATTTCTTGGTTTAGATTCACTAAGGCGCTGTCTATTTTCTTTTTAAGTGCTTCCATATCAATGGCTTCGTTTTCTAAAATAACTTTTATATTATAGGTTGTGCCCATGGTTCTACCTTGAAGTAAAACTTCTTTTTTAGCAAAGTTTTTACTTGGAAAACAACCACTAAGTAGCGATAGTAACACTAGGGTAAAAATGAATTTAGTCATGATAGCGTCCAAAATTATTATTTATGTAAATGCACTTCTATTAAATAGTAAATTGCACTTATATAAATAATAAAAGCGACCTAAGTCGCCTTTAAATAAAATATTAATTAAACATTTTAGTGTGCATTATATTTTAAAGTTAAGCGAAGAATAGTGGTACTAATTTAAGGCGGATGCACGGAGTCGACGATAGTCAATGAGTGCATCCAACGCTGAAGTAGTGCCAATAGGCAAGCTTAAAGTAAAATATTAGCCACCAAAATCATCTAACATAATATTCTCGTCTTCTACACCGAGATCTTTAAGCATATGAATAACAGCTGCATTCATCATTGGAGGACCACACATGTAGTACTCACAATCTTCTGGCGCTTCATGATCTTTCAAGTATTGTTCATGTAATACGTTATGAATAAAACCTGTTAAGCCATCCCAGTTATCTTCAGGTTGTGGGTCTGAAAGTGCAACATGCCATTCAAAGTTGTCATTATCAGCAGCTAAGCCGTTATAATCATCTTCATAAAACATTTCACGTTTTGAACGAGCACCATACCAGAACGACATTTTACGTTTTGAGTTTAAACGTTTAAGTTGATCAAATATGTGTGAGCGCATCGGAGCCATACCAGCACCACCACCAACAAATACCATTTCATTGTCGGTTTCTTTAGCAAAAAATTCACCAAATGGACCTGATATTGTCACTTTATCGCCAGCTTTTAAACTAAATATATACGATGACATTTTACCTGCTGGTAAATGTAACCTTCCTGGAGGAGGCGTAGCAATACGCACGTTAAGCATAATAATGCCTTCTTCTTCAGGGTAGTTAGCCATTGAGTATGCACGTAAAGTATCTTCATCAACTTTTGATTCAACATCAAAAAAGCCAAAATGCTCCCAATCACCACGGTATTGATCATCAATATCAAAGTCGCTATATTTTACGTGATGTGCAGGTGCTTCAATTTGAATATAACCACCGGCTTTAAAAGGTACTGATTCACCGTTTGGAATTTGAAGTTTAAGCTCTTTAATGAACGTTGCTTTGTTATCGTTTGAAATAACTTCACATTCCCATTGTTGAACACCGAAGATTTCATCTTCAACTTCAATTTCCATATCCTGCTTAACAGCAACCTGACAAGCTAAACGACAGCCTGTTTTAGCTTCACGCTTGGTAATATGCCCTACTTCTGTGGGTAAAATATCCCCACCACCTGAATGCACTTCTACACGACACTGGCCACAAGTACCACCACCACCACAAGCTGAAGGAATAAAAATACCTTTATCAGCTAATGCGTTTAATAACTTACCACCAGCAGATGTTACTACTGCTTTATCAGGGTCGCCATTGATACTAATAGTTACGTCGCCATCTGCAACTAGCTTTGATTTAGCAAATAAGATCACTAGAACCAGAGCTATAACGATCGCAGTAAACATGCCTACGCCGAGAATAATTTCCATCGACTTTTCCTTATACTTTTCTAGGGGAATACAAAAACATATTTGTATTCCTAGTTAATCTTATTATAACGAAATACCACCGAAAGAAAGAAAGCCAAAAGCCATCAATCCAGCAGTAATAAACGTAATACCCAAGCCTTTAAGTCCATTTGGTACATCTGAATATTTCATCTTTTCGCGAATACCAGCAAGCAATACAATGGCAAGTGCCCAACCAATACCAGAACCTATACCATAAACTACCGACTCACTAAGTGTTAAGTTTTTAGATACCATAAACGATACCGCACCAAATATTGCACAGTTAACCGTTATTAATGGTAAAAATATACCTAATGCTTGGTATAACGCTGGAAAGTATTTATCCAGCACCATTTCAAGAATTTGAACTAAAGCAGCTATAACACCTATAAAGGTAATAAATGATAAAAAGCTTAAGTCAATTGAGTCTTTAGGATCAGTAATGTTCATCAAGCTATCAAGCGTACCGGGCGCTAATATTGCTTGGTATATAATTTGGTTTACGGGTACCGCAATACCTAAAACCACTATAACTGCAACACCTAAGCCAATAGCTGTATCTACTTTTTTAGAAACCGCTAAAAAAGTACACATACCTAAGAAAAACATTAGGGCAATATTTTCAATAAATATTGCTTTAATTAAAATTGCTAAATAATGTTCCATCAAATTAATCCTTCTCTACTTGTTCTGGTTTCCATTGGCGAATTGCCCAAATAATGAAACCAATCACGAAGAATGAACTGAACGGAAGCACTAATAAACCGTTCGCTTGATACCAACCACCGTTTTGAATAAGTGGTAAAATTTCAATATTGAAAATAGTACCAAAACCAAGTAGCTCACGGAAAAAAGCAACCGTCATTAAGATAAATCCATAACCTAAACCGTTACCAATACCATCTATAAAACTTACAAATGGTTTCTCTTTCATAGCAAACGCTTCTGCACGACCCATTACAATACAGTTGGTAATAATTAAACCAACAAATACTGATAGTTCTTTTGATAATTGATAAGAAAAAGCTTTAAGCACTTGGTCAACTACAATTACTAAAGAGGCAATAATAGCCATTTGTACAATAATACGAACACTTGAAGGTATTTGATTACGAATAATCGAAATAAACAAGTTTGAAAACGCCGTTACCGCTATAACAGCAAGTGACATTACCAAAGCATTTGCCATTGAGCTTGTTACTGCTAACGCAGAACATATGCCCAGTATTTGTAATGCTATAGGGTTATTATCAAAAATAGGTCGAGTTAGAACCTTATTAATTTCTGATGCCATTAGTTAAGACCTCCCTTAGCTATTGATGCGCGATGTTTTTTAATAAAAGGTTTGTACCCTTCATCATCAAACCAAAATTGTAAAGTGTTAGTAACACCATTACTAGTTAGAGTGGCTCCCGATAAAGCATCAACCGCGTGGATATCATCTGCTTTAGCACCACCTTTAACTAGTTTAATTTTAGGTTCGCCCTGTTCACCGTAAATTTTCTTACCTTGCCAAAGTACCTTCCATTTAGGGTTCATCACTTCTGCCCCTAAACCGGGAGTTTCCTTATGGTCAGAATATACAAGACTACGAACAGTATTTAAGTCAGACTCTAAACCTACATACCCGTACATTAAGTCCCATAAACCTGAACCAACAATAGGGAAAACAACTGTTTCAACATCATCAGCATCGTTATGAACTAAAAATACCACCGCTGTTTTAGATTTGCGATTAATACCCGCCATATCATTTTGGGGGATCTCAGACATAGACACATCACGCGAATTACGTCGTTCGTCAAAGTTTTTAACTTTGACATAACAAGTATCTGTATCGTCATTCCTAACAACAGTACAAGACACTTCGCCAGTATCTAAATTAACGATTGAAGCAAATACATATTTATTATACGTAGCAACAATACTTTTGGATTCACCGCCAGCTGCTTTAACATTTTCAGCTTCTAGCGCAACATCTAATAATTTAGAGGTTTCTAAAATTTTAGTTTGTTGATCAAGTAATTTATTTGCAACTTGTAAGGGTTTAAGTTGAACCGCAGAAATAGATACTAATGCAGCACAAACTAAACACACAATTAATACAAAACCAATGGTTTTGATAGGAGTTTCTTTATTACTAGACATTACGAGCAAGCCTCCTTTTAACATTACTTCGTACAACAAAGTAATCGAATAAAGGTGCGAACAAATTAGCGAATAAAATAGCTAACATTACACCCTCTGGAAATGCAGGATTTACTACACGAACCAGAACCACCATGATACCAACTAAAGCACCAAACCAGTATTTACCCGTATTAGTGAATGACATGGTGACAGGATCTGTCGCCATAAACATCATACCAAAAGCAAAACCACCTACAACTAAATGCCAATACCACGGCATTGCAAACATTGCATTTGTATCGCTGCCAATAAAATTAAAGAGTAATGAAGTAACAACCATGCCACCAAATACACCTAAAACAATACGCCACGATGCAATACCCTTGTAGAGTATGTATGCTCCACCTAATAAAATCGCAAACGTTGAAACTTCACCAACTGAACCTGGAATAAAGCCCCAAAATGCATCCCACCAGCCAGCATTTATTGCGTAACTAATTTCACCTACACTAGCTGCCGCGCCAGCTGCAAGCGCTGTAGCACCTGAGTAACCATCTACAGCAACCCATACAGAGTCACCTGAGATTTCAGCTGGATAAGCAAAGAATAAAAATGCACGTCCTGCTAAAGCTGGGTTTAAAAAGTTTTTACCTGTGCCGCCAAATATTTCTTTTGCTACGACAATACCAAAGGTTATACCAATAGCAACTTGCCACAACGGAATAGAAGCAGGAACAATAAGCGCAAATAAAATAGAGCTTACAAAAAAACCTTCGTTAACTTCATGTTTGCGCACTGCGGCAAATAATATTTCCCAAAAACCACCAACAATAAAAGTTACTGCATAGATGGGTAAGAAAAATACGGCACCGTAAAGCATCATGCCAAAAGTACTTGTTTCAGCAGTTAAGCTGCCTCCTAGCATTTCAAACAAGCCAACTTGCCATGTATCAGGTAATGAATAACCCGCAATTAATGCTTCAGTCGCTTGGAAACCAATATTGTACATACCAAAAAACATGGCAGGAAATACCGCTAACCAAACTGTGATCATAATACGTTTAAGGTCAATACTGTCACGTATGTGAGTTTTGCCTTTGTTAACATAACCAGGAGTAAATAAGCCTGTTGCTACGGCTTCGTATAGCGCAAACCATTTCTCATGTTTACCGCCTTTTTCAAAATGCGGTTCTATATCTTCTATAAACTTTTTCACACCCATGACTAACCTTCCTTCTCAATTATGGTTAGGCAATCACGAAGTAGAACGCCGTAATCTGTTTTGCCTGGACAAACAAACGTACAAAGCGCTAAATCTTCTTCATCTAGCTCTAAAGCACCAAGTTGTTGTGCACTGTCGGTATCACCAGCAGCTAAATCACGCAACAATAACGTGGGTAATATATCTAGCGGCATCACTCGTTCGTAGTTGCCAATTGGAACCATTGCGCGTGAACTTCCGTTAGTCGTGGTTGTCATATTAAATAATTTCTTTGGAAAGAAATGTGACATGTAAGCACGAGTTACTGAAAATTTATTCGGTCCAGGATACATGTAACCAATAAATTCTTTTTCACGACCTTCTAAAATTAACGATAGTTGAACATGATAACGACCTAAATAACCATGAACACCTTTAGCTACACAACCCATTAATAATGAGCCAGAAACTACACGTAATTCGCCTTCATCGACTTCATTTGCTATTAACTCGGCAGTTGAAGCACCCAATATAGTTCTTACTAAACGTGGGTTTTTAGCAGCAGGACCTGCTAACGATATAACGCGTGAGGTATAAAGCTCACCCGTTGTAAATAATTTACCAAAAGCAATAACGTCTTGATAACCCAAGTGCCATGCAAACTTATCTGCACTTACTGATTTTAAAAAGTGCATGTGCGTACCAACAAGACCTGCTGGATGCTTACCGGCAAACTCGTTAACTTTAACCTGAGCTTCTACAGGAATATTAGCTCCTGGTGCCTTACTAACAAAAACATCACCTTCGGTTAAGCGAGTAAGAACAGTTAAACCGTGCTTAAATGCTTCAGATTGTTCATTAATAATAATTTCTGGATCAGCCGCGTTTGGGTTTGTATCCATCGCACTAACAAAGATTGAAACAGGCGTTGAATCAATTGCCGGAATTTTGCTGTAAGGACGAGTACGTAACGCTGTCCATAAGCCAGAATTAACTAAATTGTCAACAACGTCTTGGCGAGCTATGGTAGAGAGTTGATTAGCCGCGTAGCTTTGAAACGTTTCTTGTTCGTTGCCGTCTATCTCGATAACAACTGATTGTAAAACACGTTTTTCACCACGGTTGATTTGTGTAACAACACCTGATGCTTGAGCTGTGAATTTAACGCCGGGATTCTTTTTATCTTCAAAAAGAACCTGACCTTTTTTTACGCGATCGTCCACTTTAACAAACATGGTCGGTCGCATACCCACAAACTCTTCACCTAGTGTTGCAATGGTTTTAATGGCATTGCCATCGTGGATCACTTGTTGGGGCGAACCAACTACAGGTATATCCAGACCTTTTTTTATTGTAATCATAAACACATGCACTACTTTTGATGGGAGTATTAAAATCAAAAAATATTGAGCTTATTTTTATATTAAGAATAATAAACGCGAATAAAATGATGATTTCAGTGTATTTCAGCAAGAAACATAATTGAAATTGTTTCCACTGGCTCTAGGTTAAAATTTTTTCTGGCGCGATTTTAGCACAATAATTCTGTGTCATTCTATGGGTGCCACAACTTTTCATTATAATTTAGACTAAAAAATACTATTTTGCTCGAAATTCGTACGTGAAAGTTTATTTAGCACATAAAAAAGCCGATAATTTCTCTATCGGCTTTTAGTTGGTTTTAGTGATTTTTAAAAATCAATCTAAGTGGTTAATGCCTACCACTGGATTAACGTCAGCATCGTAATCAACCCCTTCAACGCCAAACCCAAACAGTTTCAAAAACTCTTTGTGATAGCCATTATAGTCGGTTAATTCATCTATTGTGTCGGTATCAACCGTATTCCAAATATCTGTAATACGTTGCTGAACACTGTCTTCCAATTCTTTGTAATTTTGTCGTAAACGACCAGCTTCATCAATACGAGGGTTTTCACCGTAGATATTTTCAAGGAATAGATTTTGAATTTGCTCAATACAACCTTCGTAAGTGCCATCAGTTTTCATTACTTTAAACATTGCTGAAATGTATAACGGCATAATAGGAATAGCAGAGCTTGCTTGAGTAACCACTGCGTTTAAAGAAGTTACATAGGCTTCACCTTTAATCGCTTGAGTAGAATCTTTAATCGCTGAAGAGGCGCGATCTAAATCTTCTTTGGCTTTACCGATAGTAGCTTTACCATAAATAGGCCATGTTAATTCTTTACCTATATAAGTGTATGCAACAGTTTTAAAGCCGTCAGCTAATACGCCTGCATTGTTAAGCGCTTTAATCCATAGCTCCCAATCTGCGCCACCCATTACATCTATTGTGCCTTGAATTTCTTCTTGGTTAGCTGCGTCAACCGATACAGAATCAATAATGCGTTTAGAGGTGTTTAAATTTTTAGTCGTTACGCTTTGCCCAATAGGTTTAAGCGTTGATGAGTAGACTTCGCCGGTATCCGGATCAGTTCTACGTGGTGAGGCTAAGCTGTAAACTATTAAGTCAATTTGCCCTAATTCATCTTTGATGGTGTTAATGGCTTTGGTTTTTATCTCGTGTGAAAAAGCATCGCCATTAATATTTTTTGCCCAAAGACCCGCTTCATCTGCTGCTTTTTGAAATGCTGCCGTATTATACCAACCTGCTGAAGCGGTTTTCTTTTCGGTGGGTGGTTTCTCGAAAAATATACCTAACGTTTTAGCATTATTACCAAATGCAGCCGTAATTCTAGAGGCTAAACCGTAACCAGTTGATGCACCAATAACCAGTACGTTTTTAGGTTTGTTGTTAGCTTGTTGATGCTGTTTAACATAGGCAATTTGTTCGTTTACATGAGTATCGCAACCTACTGGGTGCGCATTGGTACAAATAAAACCACGGATCTTTGGCTTAATAACCATAAAAAAACCTTATATTTATATATGTTATCGATTAATGAGCTCAATATACCTCTCATTTTTAAAAGCATAGTTTACGCTGCTAAAAAAAATAAGAGGTACGAGCAGTTAATGGTGGCAAGTTATAACGGCAACTTACTTACCTGTTTTGTAAATATTCTTTCAGTGTTAGGTCATTATAATCACGAGCATTTTCGAGAAACGCTTGATAAGAATTTAATACTTTAGCAAAATCTTTATCTTTTTGTGCAGCCTCGTTTAGTACGTGTTTAGTATGTTCTTTTAAAGTTAATAGTACTTCACTAGGGAATTGCTTCAATTCAACCTTATGTTCATTTATTAATACTTTTAGGGCGTTACTGTTACGTGCGGTATATTCATCAAGCATGTCTTGATTTACTGCTTTAGCTGCAACACGTACTATTTCTTGTAAATCGCTTGGCAAGGCGTTAAATGCTTTTTCGTTGATGATAAATTCCAACGTGGTTCCGGTTTCATGCCAAATAGATGAATAATAATAAGGAGCTACTTGATGAAAACCAAAAGCAAGATCATTATAAGGTCCTACCCATTCAGATGCATCTAAGGCGCCACTTTGTAATGAAGAAAAGATTTCACCACCGGCAAGGTTAATAGGAATACCTCCAGCACGTTTAAGCACTTCACCACCTAAACCGGGTATTCTCATTTTTAAACCTTTAAGATCTTCTACTGAATTTATTTGTTTTTTAAACCAACCAGCAAATTGCCCACCAGAATTACCACCAGCCATAGGAATAAGTCCAAACGGTTTATATAAAGAGCTCCATAGCTCTAAACCGCCACCATAATGCAACCAAGCATTCATTTCAGTTGCCGTCATACCAAAAGGAATGGTACTGAACATTTGCGCAGCAGGTATTTTCCCTTTCCAATAATAGGCACCACTATGTCCCATTTGAACAGTACCTTGCGATACGGTATCAAATACCTCCAAAGCAGGTACAAGTTCGCCGGCACCAAATACTTTTACCGTTAAACGCCCTGCACTCATTTTTTCAACGTATTGAGAAAATTTTTCCGGTGCGGTACCCAGTCCAGGGAAATTTTTAGGCCATGATGTTACCATTTTCCATTGGTAAGTTTTAGCTTCGGCTATATCTGTTTGAGTGGTTGTTTGATGATCTTTACCACAACCGGTTAACACCAATGAAGTAAGAATTAACGCTAAACCTATCTTCATCATTTTATTTTTACCTAATATCATTTTTTATCCATATATTTTTTGAGGTAACCACGTTATAAGTTCTGGCCAAATAGCTAAAACACCTAACAAGAATAATTGTATTAATATAAAGGGCATAACCCCTTTATAAATTTCGATAGTTTTAAGGCTTTTATGTGCAACACCTCGTAAGTAAAACAATGCAAAACCAAATGGCGGTGTTAAAAAGGAAGTTTGTAAATTAATAGCAATCATAATACCTAACCATATTGGGTCAAGCCCCATAGCTAATAATATTGGCGCTACAATAGGAACAACAACAAAAGTAATTTCAATAAAGTCTAAAATAAAACCTAAAAAGAATATAATTAACATTACTACGATAGTTGCACCAATAACACCACCAGGAATATTTTCAAATAATCCATGAATTAACTCCTCGCCACCAAAACCTCTAAATACTAATGAAAATAAACTAGCTCCGATTAATATTAAAAACACCATTGATGATATTTTCAAGGTACTTTGCATAACCGCTTGTAAATTAACGAGGGTTAATTGCTTTTGCCATGCAGCGAGCATTAAAGCCCCCACCGCGCCTACTGCAGCCGCTTCGGTCGGGGTTGCATAACCCAATAATATAGAGCCCAAAACACAAGTCATTAATAACAAAGGTGGAATAAGCGCAGACAAGAAAATACGATATTTGGGTTTTCCATCCATTAATTTTGCAATTTCACCATTATCAAGCGCAGGTACAATAGATGGTTTTATTAATGCAAAAGTAAGAGTGTAAATAATATATAGGCCAACTAAGATAAAACCGGGGATAACTGCGCCAGCAAATAAATCGCCAACTGAAACTGTTTTAGGGCTAAAAATACCCATATTTAATTGTGCCTTTTGATAGGCACTGGAAAGCACATCGCCTAATAAAACAAGTGCGATAGATGGAGGGATAATTTGCCCTAAAGTACCGGTTGCACAAATAATACCTGATGAATATTGAGGGCAGTACCCTCTTTTTATCATGGTTGGTAAAGACAGCATCCCCATAGTAACAACGGTGGCACCAACAATGCCGGTACTTGCAGCCAAAATCATTCCAACAATCGTAACTGAAATACCTAAACCACCCCTTAGTTTACCAAATAACAAAGTCATGGCATTTAATAAGTTTTCAGCAATTTTGGAGCGCTCTAACATTGCTCCCATAAATACAAATAAAGGTACAGCAAGTAATGTTTGATTATTTACAATACCAAATAATCGGCTTGGTAAGGCTGATAATATACTCGCGTCGAATACATTAAACAGACTACCAATGCCAGCAAAAATTAATGCTGAACCGGCTAAGGAAAGTGCAACAGGATAACCAATGAGTAATATGATACATACAAAGACAAACATCCATAAAGCTAAGTATTCCATTACTTAATACTCTTTATAGGAGTATTAGCAATATTTTCTGTTATTAAAACAGTGTCTGTTTTTAACAAAATTTCACTTTCTCCATGTAGATAAATAGAGGTATTTTTTATAATCGCTGAAAAACCCTGTAGGATCAAAGTGATTGAAAATATTAATAAAAAGGTTTTACTCACATAAACAAAGGGTAAACCACCTGGTTGTGCTGACGTTTCCATGATTCGCCAAGACACCGAGACGTAATCCCAGCTAATGTAAAAAATAAATACACAAACCGGTATGAGTAAAAAAACCGTCCCTAGTACATCAACTAGAGCTTTAGTTTTTACAGAATATTTTTGATAAAAAACATCAATACGAACATGACCGCCTTCTTGTAAGGTATAAGCAGCACCTAATAAAAACACTAAACCATGCATATACAACACAGATTCTTGCATGGCAATCCAACCTATATTAAAGCCATACCTGAGTACAACAATAAGAAAGGTGATCAGCACCATAAATAAGGTAAACCAAGAGATTATTTTTCCGGTTATTTGAGTGAATATATCAATTGAATTGGCAAAAGTTGCTAGAAGCTGATTTCTCATTACTTTGAGAACCCATAAATTATAATTATTTTATCGGTGAAAAATAACAGAATTTTAAAAACGGAAACATCATTATTTAATAAAAATGATGTTTCCGTACTTTATATAAGCTTTTATATCGACATTAAATGGGTTTTAACATTAATGTAAGGTTTATACCCGTTACCATTCAAAATGCAGGTTTGTGTGAATTAAAAACAATTTAGGCACAGATTTCAAGTTCCAGACGAAATCTAAGTACAGACATCCATGTATGCAAGGCATTAAGTTTATGTCATGGTTGTTCTCGGTAATTGCTCCTGCGTTACCCTAATGTTCTACATCCATGGTGAACATGACTACACTTAATAACGACGCATAAATTGTTTTTAGACCCATCGAAGAAGCGCTTGAGCGTTTATTCCTTTAAAAAATGACTTCATCGTTAATACTTTTTCTAAGGAAACAACCATTGCAATAAAGTATTGCCTTGAATTACTTACTATAAACATTGACGCCCACACGCCCTGAAACAAGCATTTTGATTGGTAATGGGTATAGGTATAATTTACAACTGCTTGCTAAAAAAAACGCTGCTTAATTATACCATTTTACTATTTGTAATTGATGTTGTAATTGATGGATTCATAAAGAAAGGTAAAGATGAATAACGGTAAAGCCACTCTTTTTTGGTGTAGGTGTGTAAGGTTAACATTGAAATTTTTTCGGTTAGTTCGTTAGCCAAAATGCTGTAAATGGCTTTGTGCCGTTGCTTAATTTTCACTCCCTCAAATAATGTTGAAATCATTACAATATTAAAATGAAATTGATCAGAATTAAGTAAGCTAAATGGTAATTTCTCCTTGGTAATATCAATATGTAACGGAGAAAAAACATCAATAAGTTTTTCTTCAATAATTAATTCAATAGCCATATATTCCCTCATGTTATTTTCATTAACATTACAATAAGCATAAGCTTATAAAATCAATTAAGCTACCAAATAAAGTGTCTAAATTAACTGATTTTAGCTAAACATGTGTTTATCAAAGATAAATAGTTTTAAATATTTTTCTTTATTGTGACTAGCAGCAATCAGTAATATTTGACACAATACTCCACCTTATTATTCACCTTTTGATGCCTTGTTTATTATGATTAGCCCTTTCTTTTTTAACGATAAAAATATTTTTTTAGACCGTTTCCCAGCAGGGCAAGTTAACCGAAGTTTACAAGCGTGGGATGCTGCTGACGAATACATAATAAATTATATAAATGACCATGAGTTACTAACAGACAACAAAAAAATATTAGTGGTTAATGATTCTTTTGGCGCTATCAGCTGTAATCTATCTCAGCATAAGGTTTATTGTATTAATGATTCTTACACCAGCCAAATGGGTATAAAACTTAATATAGAGCAAAATTATATTAGCGAGGAAAATTTTACTTATCTGACCAGCATTGATGAACTACCAGAAAACATAGATCTTATTTTATATAAAATCCCAAAGAGTAAATCGCTACTTATTGATCAGTTAAACCAAATAAGTACTCAATACAATCAAAACACGATTTTTGTAGCAACAGATAAAGCTAAGGATATTCATAGCTCAACTTTAAAGTTATTTGAAAAATATTTAGGTGAAACCACCACATCTTTAGCCGTAAAAAAAGCTCGGCTGGTATTTACAAAAATAGAAAAAAAAATTCAACCAAAACCTTTATTTCCAACCTGCTGGCAATTGCCCTCTATTAATAATAAAGAGTTAATTTTTACCCTTTCTAATCTCTCAAATGTGTATTCAAGAGAAAAGCTTGATATTGGAGCTCGCTATTTTATTGATAATTTACCTGAGGTAAAAGCCGGTGCTACGGTGATTGACTTAGGCTGTGGTAATGGTGTTGTTGGTCTATCTGTATTGGATCAGCAACCTAACGCTGAAATTCATTTTTATGATGAATCGTTTATGGCGATAAAATCTGCCCAAGAAAATATAAAAACTAACTTCCCTCATTTAACAGAAAAATGTACATTTACTGTAAATGATTGTTTAAGTGGTGTTGAAGGTGCTAGCGTAGACTTAATTTTATGTAACCCTCCCTTTCATCAACAAACAGCCACTACCGACCATATCGCATGGCAAATGTTTAAAGATAGTCATAGGGTTTTAAAAAAAGGCGGCGAGTTACGCATTATAGGTAATCGTCAATTAGCTTATCACATAAAGTTACAACGAATTTTTGGTAATGAGAAGCTCATTGCAAGCAATGATAAATTTGTAACCTCAGCGGCAATAAAACGATGAAACTCACATTATTTTTAACACTTGTGTTGTTAATAACAATAGTAGCTTGCACGACACTACCGCGGCACATTGTTGTTTCACCAGAAGTAATTGGTTACTCTAAAAACATCTATTTTGATAAAAGCATTCAACTTAATATTATTGATCAACGTTCTGCGAACCATGTCGTTCAGATCATAAAAGATGGCGAGCCTGCTAAGTTATTATCAAGCCAAGACAGTCTTAATAATATTATTAGTAATGCGTTAAGCCCTGTATTACGTAAGCAAGGTTTAGCGCTTAACCAATATGCTACTACCAAACTTAATATTATGATTGATTCTGCGCTCATAAATGTTCAGCAAAGTATGATGAACTATACCGCGAGTAATACCATTGCTTTATCAGTTTCCCTAACAAATACTAATAAAGTCATCTCGAAGTCATTTACAGCATCAGGTAATAGCTCAGGTCCTTTAGTTGCTGATATTGCAGTTTTAGAACGAGATTTTAATCATCAACTCGCTGGGTTACTTGCCAGAATTTCAAACGATAATGAAATACAACATGCTATTAAAGAAAAAAACTAACTTTTAGTTGTTATCTTATTAGTATTGAATTGTAAGTTATTTGATTATATTTTTATAATCATCTGTTTTTAAAATATTATTATTTAATTAATTTGTTAAATCTATACCCGTTACCATTTAAAATGCAGGTTTCAGTGGGAACTAAAAACAATTTAGGCACAGATTTCAAGTTCCAGACGAAATCTAAGTACAGACATCCTTGTATGCAAGGCATTAGGTTTATGTCATGGTTATTCTCGGTAACTGCTCCTGCGTTACCCTAATGTTCTACATCCGTGTAGAAACATGACTACACTTAATAACGACGAATAAATTGTTTTTAGACCCATCGAAGAAGCGCTTGAGCGTTTATTCCTCTAAAAGAGGACTTCATCGTTAATACTTTGTATAAGGGAGACACCATTACAACAAAGTATTTCCTTGAATTGCTTACTATAAACATTGACGCTCACGCGCTCTGAAACGAGCATTTTGATTGAAAACGGGTATATAATCCACTCAAGCTTGGGCGTTCGTTATTATGTTAAAAATTTTCTTGTTACTTAATTTTTATTTTTTATCTGTTTTCACCTTGCAAGCTAAAAGCTTAACAATAGACCCAGACAACTTATATCCAAAAGTTAAATTTGAAACATCAATGGGCAACATTATTGTTGAATTAGATCGTGTAAAGGCTCCTATCACTGTCAATAATTTTTTAACTTATGTGATCAATGGTGAATATGACGGCACTATTTTTCATCGAGTAATTAAAGACTTTATTGTGCAAGGAGGTGGGTATGATAAAGACTTAAATATTAGGAAAATTAATCAAGATATTATTAATGAGTCTGGCAATGGACTGAAAAACGAAATCGGTTCTATCGCTATGGCTAAATCGTCAAAACCTCATTCAGCTAACAGACAATTCTTTTTTAATGTTGTTGATAATAAAAACCTAGATCCTGGAAGGAATTGGGGCTACGCAGTTTTTGGTCATATTACACAAGGACAAGACGTACTAAATAATATGGCAAAAGCTAAAACTGACTATCATGACGGCTTAGGTTGGAGTGATGTTCCCGTTGAACCTATTACAATAAATAAGGCTACTTTACTTCCAGCTGAATAATAGAGCTAACCTATTAAAATATTAATAATAATTGCTATTATTCAACTTACAACACTGACCTTTAGTCAAATAATCTTCAATAGTACAATTACCCTTCCCCCTGTTTTACGTAATAAATTTATCAATTTATTACGTAAACTCTTTTGACTTTTCTCATATTTTAAACGATACCTATACTATCCATTAAAAATTACCAACGGGTAAATAATTATTTATCGATATAAATTAACTATTAATAAACCATCAATAACTCATAACGCTAAAAAACAACAAAAAGTTTAATTATCAATAATTTATAATAAAAAACAACCTGTAAAGGCATGTAATAGCATAGTATTAAAGAGTAAACATATGATAATTGAACAATTCATCAACGAAAAAGTCACACAAACAATTTATTACATTCAAGCGGTGATAAATAAAACTTTACATCACACTGAATTAGATCAATTTATATTGCATGCTATGGAAGAATGGACCTTACTTGAGGTAAAAGATGAAGTACCCAACAACGCCAAAGAAAGAGTATTTTGGCATGTTGTTCATGAAATAAGCTTACATGGCGCTCATTCATTAAGTGATAATTTATTCTTCAAAAGTGAGATTAATACCTGTCTTGATTTTTTTAGTGGTACGGGCAGTTACCCTGTAGATTGTATTGGTTGGAGACCTATAGCTTAACGGTATTACATGGTTTATTACGTGGATTATTACATGATGGTATTATGGTGAAATTTGATTATACCTCTTAAAAATAATCCTCCAAGTTTAAATTAGCAATCAATGTTAAAAACCTAGTCACCACAAAATAAATCCTTAATCCAGTTATCTCTAAAGCACTTTTATTGGCGTATTACTAATTCAAACACTTAATTAATTTAACCACAGCCTAACAATAGTCATAATTAACTTCTTTCATCAGTAACAGTCTGATAGGCTTTGTTTATCTTAAATAATTTGAATACTTTGAATGCCAAGTTCCAACTCTCTTTTTGACACCATACGTTATTTTAAAGACAAACGTTTACTCAGTATTTTTTGTTTTGGTATTGCGAGTGGTTTTCCTTGGGTTATGACTGGCTCGGCGATGAGCGGTTGGTTAAAGGATGAAGGATTAAGTCGGTCAAGCATTGGGCTTTTTGGGCTGATTTTTGTTACCTATAGTATTAATTTTTTATGGTCGCCTTTTGTTGATAGAGTTAAAATTCCGTTTATAACCTCACGTTTTGGACAACGTCGTAGTTGGATTATTTTCACTCAACTCTTTATGGTGTTTGCCACCTACCTATTAAGCCAAACTAATGTATCAAGCCAACTTAGTATGGTCGCATTTTTAGGGCTCACAATTGCTTTTTTTGGTTCAAGCCAAGATATTGCTATCGACGCATACCGAATAGATATTCTATCGAATGATGATAATAACTACATGGCTGCTGGCTCTGCAATGGCAACAGCCGGATGGTGGACAGGTTTTGCAGGTTTAGGCAGTATTCCGTTTTTATTAGTTGATCAACCCAACTGGACTTGGCCTGAAGCCTTCTTAATTTTATCAGTTATTATGGCGATACTCATGCTAACGGCTTTTGTAGTTAAAGAGCCTAGCACCAACCGAGAAGTTGAACTTAATGCAATTCAAGCTAACTACCTTAACGTTTTACCTAAACAAGGCAATAAACCTCTCTTTATTTTATTGATATTACCTACCATTTTTGCTGCAATTATTTATGCAAATATAGGCTACCCTGCTTGGCCAAACAATATAATTTCATTGGATTATCGTTTTACATTCTTAACAATTTTTATCGTTTTTTTACTTTTTATTTTTGTACAACAACTAAGTCAATTAAACTTAAGTATCAGGCAAAATAACACACCTTTGAACACCCAAACACCTAGCCTTATTCATAAAATTACAGCATGGTTACTCACTACTTTAGTTGCGCCTATACAAGAATTTTTTGATAGGAACGGCGTTAAGTTAGCACTTTCAATTTTATTGTTTATCTTCTTGTTTAAGTTAGGTGAAGCCTACTTAGGACGAATGTCCATCGTATTTTACCGCGAAGTGGGGTTTTCTAATAGTGACATTGCTTATTATTCAAAAATGATTAATTGGGCTACGACCATCGTTTTCTCTTTAATAGGTAGTGTTTTTACTATTAGATACGGCATATTAAAAGGTTTGTTTATAGGCGGTATTGCAATGGCGGCAAGTAATTTACTTTTTGCTGTAATGGCGTTAGTAGGACCTAATAAATTACTTTTTGCCGGAACCGTTTTTGTAGATGGCTTTACCTCAGCTTGGGGATCAGTTGCCTTTGTTGCCCTAATTTCAGTGTTATGTAATAAAACGTTTACCGCTAGCCAATATGCATTAATGGTTTCTTTAGGTACTTTTGGACGAGTAATGTTAGGTTCTTATTCGGGCATTGTGGTTGATTGGCTTGATGGGAATTGGGCGCTGTTTTTTGTACTTACAGCCATTATGGTGATACCGAGTTTACTATTTTTGTATTTAATTAGAAAACCATTAACCAAATTAATAAATACCAATTCTTCAAAGGTTTAAGTGCGGTTAACTAATGGTTAAGTTATGATATTGAAATAACAATTAATAATGAAATTTTATTATGATCAAATTATTTTTTTTACTACCACTCATCACCTGCCTAGTTTGGTGGTTTTATATAAATTCGAAAGGTTATACGATTAAACAAACATGGAAAAGCTTTGCTTACATTATTGGCTTTAACGCGTTTGTTATACTTTTTTTTGTGGTGATGATGTTTATCACTCACTGACCTTTCATTTTTAGCTATCAGCTATAAAACATCAGTATTAACTAAAATCGAAAACCTCGAACATTTTATATTATGTAAAAATAAAACCTAACACATAAGCCCAATCACCTAAAAGTTTATATACCCGTTATCATTCAAAATACAGGTTTAAGTGGGAACTGAAAACAATTTAGGCACAGATTTCATGTTCCAGACAAAATCTAAGGACGACATCCATGTATGCAAGGCATTAAGTTTATGTCATGGTTATTCTCGGTAACTGCTCCTGCGTTACCCTAATGTTCTACATCCGTGTAGGAACCAGACTACACTTAATAACGACGCATGAATCGTTTTTAGACCCATCAAAGAAGCGTTTGAGCGCTTATACCTCTAAGAAATCACTTCGTCGTTAATGCTTTTTACAAGGTAACCACCATTGCAATAAAGCATTGCCTTGAATTACTTACCATAAATATTTACGCTCACGCGCTCCAAAACGAGCATTTTGATTGGTAACGGGTATAACTAGGTTAGTTTTAGCGCAATAATAAATAAAATATATCAAATAACAGAATAACATTTGCAGTTATGGGTAGGTTCAGGTCAAAATGATTGTATTTTCACACCCTATCTTTTCTAAACGGAGTAATTATGTCATCTCGTCAAGATCTCGCTAATGCAATACGTGTATTAAGTATGGACGCTGTTCAAAAAGCAAAATCAGGCCACCCCGGTGCACCCATGGGCATGGCAGATATCGCAGAAGTTTTATGGCGTGATTTTTTAAATCATAACCCAACAGACCCCAACTGGGTAAACCGAGACAGATTTGTATTATCAAATGGTCACGGTTCTATGCTTATATACTCTTTATTACATTTAACAGGTTATGACTTATCAATTGATGATTTAAAAAACTTTCGTCAACTTCATTCTAAAACACCAGGTCACCCTGAATATGGCTACACTCCAGGTGTTGAAACAACAACAGGTCCATTAGGTGCAGGTATTGCTAATGCTGTAGGTATGGCAATTGCTGAAAAAACTTTAGCAGCGCAATTTAATCGAGCAGACCATAATATTGTTGACCATTTTACTTACTGTTTTGTAGGTGATGGTTGTTTAATGGAAGGTATTTCTCATGAAGTATGCTCATTAGCTGGCACGTTAGGCTTAGGCAAACTTATTACTTTTTGGGATGACAACGGTATTTCAATCGACGGAAAAGTAGAAGGTTGGTTTACTGATAATACTCCAGCACGCTTTGCTTCATACGGTTGGCATGTAATTAGTGTTGACGGTCATGATGCTGAAAAAATTGCTGCTGCAGTTGCAGAAGCTAAATCGGTAACAGATAAACCTTCAATGATTTGTTGTAAAACCATTATTGGTTTTGGTTCACCAAATAAATCAGGCAGTCATGACTCTCATGGTTCTCCATTAGGCGACGACGAAATTGTAGCAACACGTAAATTTTTAAATTGGCCACATGAAGCGTTTGTTGTTCCTGATGATATTTATAGCCAGTGGGATCAAAAAGAAAAAGGTCAAACTAAACAAACTCAATGGAACAAAGCCTTTGCTGAATATAAATCAGCTTACCCTGAATTAGCTACCGAATTTGAAAGACGTGTAGTTAAAGGCGAATTACCTGTTGAATTTGAAAAAGCAGCAAATAACTACATTACTGAATGTCAAAACAAAGCTGAAAACATTGCTTCGCGTAAAGCCTCACAAAACACTATTGAAGCATTTGCACAACTTTTACCTGAATTATTAGGTGGCTCTGCAGATTTAGCAGGGTCTAACTTAACATTATGGTCAGGTTCAAAAGGTATTAAAGATAATGCCGACGGTAACTACATATACTATGGCGTACGTGAATTTGGCATGAGCGGTATTATGAATGGTATTTCTTTGCACGGTGGTTTTATTAACTACGGCGCAACGTTCATGATGTTTATGGAGTACGCTAGAAACGCTGTTCGTATGTCTGCGTTAATGGGTATTCAAAACATTTTTGTATACACCCATGATTCTATTGGTCAAGGTGAAGATGGTCCAACACACCAACCTATTGAGCAGCTTGCTAATTTACGTAATACACCCAATATGGTTACGTGGCGTCCAGCAGATGCTACCGAATCTGCGGTTGCATGGAAAAACGCCATTGAACGTCAAAAAGGCCCTACTTCGCTGATCTTTTCTCGTCAAGGCTTGCCGGCTCAACCTAGAACTAGCGAGCAAGTAAATAACATTGCTAAAGGTGCTTACATATTAAAAGACAGTGTAGGTACGCCTGATGTTATTTTAATGGCTACCGGTTCAGAAGTTGGCATTGCCATGCAAGCAGCTGAAAAACTTGGTGATAAAGTACGCGTAATTTCTATGCCATCAACCAGTATTTTTGATTTACAAGATGAAGCTTATAAAGAAGAAATATTACCTGCAAGCGTTACTAAACGTGTATCTATTGAAGCTGCTCACACTGATTTTTGGTATAAGTATGTAGGCTTTGCTGGGAAAATGGTAGGTATGACTACATTTGGTGAGTCTGCTCCTGGTAATGTACTCTTAGAGCATTTTGGTTTTACAGTAGATAATATTGTTAAAACAGTTAAAAGCCTTTAATTGTAAATTTTAATCAAAAGAACCTGTATTGCAGGTTCTTTTTAATTTTGTAGTTTATATGCCTGTAAATATTGCCATAAATGGTTTTGGTCGAGTCGGTCGTAATGTTGCTAGAGCCTTGTTTGAATGCAATAGATCGAACGAATTTAATTTAGTTGCCATCAATGAAATAGCACAACCCGAAGGCATAGCCCATTTATTAAAATATGACACCACCCACGGTCGCTTCCCCTTTCCTGTTGAACTTGTCAATTCTGCTCCTAAAAGTAATTTAGGTCAAAGCACTCAACTCCTTATAAATGGTAAATTAACACATTTATCCCATGAGAAAGCTTTAACTAATTTACCTTGGGCTGAACATAATGTTGATATAGTACTGGAATGTACGGGTAAATTTGACCGCTACAAACAAGGTCTACAGCACCTAAAACAAGGCGCTAAAAAAGTATTATATTCTCACCCGGCCTATAGCGATGCAGAAGTTGATGCCACAATTATTTATGGGGTAAATCAGCATATTTTATCCGCTCAACATAACATTGTGTCTAATGGATCTTGTACAACTAACTGTATAGTGCCGGTAATTAATGCCATAGATGATGCTTTTGGGGTTGAAAGTGGCACAATCACCACCATACATTCTTCAATGCATGATCAACAAGTTATTGATGCTTATCATCCTGACTTAAGACGTTCAAGAGCGGCAGGTCATTCCATTATTCCTGTAGATACTAAACTTGCGTTGGGGATTGAAAGAATATTACCTAAGTTTTCAGGACGATTTGAAGCAATAGCGGTAAGAGTACCAACACTGAATGTAACCGCGATGGACTTGAGTGTAACCTTATCTCAAGATGTTGATATAAAAGCCATCAATCAAGCAATAAAACAAAGCCAAAATAATGGCTTACAAGGTATATTAGCCTATACCGAAGAACCATTGGTATCTGTTGACTTCAATCATGATCCTCATTCATGTATTGTTGATGGTAACCAAACGCGGGTAAGTCATAAACGTTTAGTTAAGCTGTTAGTTTGGTGTGATAACGAATGGGGTTTTGCTAATCGTATGTTAGACACCGCTAAAGTGATGGCTCAACATCTTTGAGGATAAAACTAATTCAATTTAATGTAGCTATGTTAATTTAAAATAAAGATTTTAATTTAACAAACGATTTTATACCAAGTACATTAATGAATTGATCTATTTTATGCTAAGAATAAATCATCAATTACAAGGTGTTTGTTTTAATCACAAGTGTTCTAATGATTAAATAAATAACGACGTCATTGGCTATTTAAACAAGTATAAATGATCAATCGATTATTGCGGTTGGTATTATTTAACTTATCAAATATAAGGATCCACAATGTCAATTATTAAAATGACAGATCTAGATTTATCACAAAAAAATGTATTGATCAGAGAAGACTTAAACGTACCTATCCAAGATGGAAAAATAACATCTGATGCAAGATTAAGAGCTGCATTACCTACTTTAAAACTAGCATTAGAAGCTGGTGCTAAAGTTATGGTTATGTCTCATTTGGGTCGACCTACTGAAGGTGAAGCCAATGAAGAACTTACCCTACAACCGGTTGTTGATTATTTAGCTGCGGCATTAAATTTTCCTGTTAGATTAGAAAAAAACTATTTAGACGGTGTAAAAGTTGCCTCAGGTGAGTTAGTTGTTTTTGAAAACATTCGTTTTAACTTAGGTGAAAAAGCCAATGATGAAACACTTTCTAAAAAATTAGCCACATTATGTGATGTTTTTGTAATGGATGCTTTTGGTACTTCTCATCGTGCTCATGCTTCAACACACGGTGTGGCAAAATTTGCACCCGTTGCAGCAGCAGGCCCTTTATTATCAGCGGAATTGGAAGCACTAGGAAAGGCGCTTGATAACCCTGCACGCCCTCTTGTGGCTGTTGTTGGTGGTTCAAAAGTTTCAACTAAATTAACCGTACTCGATTCATTATCTAAAATTGCTGATGTACTTATTGTTGGTGGTGGTATTTCAAATACCTTCGTTGCGGCAGCTGGTTTTGAAGTAGGTAATTCGTTATATGAAAAAGACTTGATCCCTGAAGCTCAGCGCCTTTGTAAAGAAACAGAAGTTATATACGCAGAAGATGTAACAACCACTAAAGATGGCTTTAAGGAGTGGAGCGATAATTCAGCGACTACCGTTAAACACCCTAGTGAAATAACCAGTGATGAAGAAATTATAGATTATGGACCTAAATCAGCAGCTAAAGCGGCTGATATTTTGAAAAATGCCAAAACCATTTTATGGAATGGTCCGTGTGGGGTATTCGAATTTAAGCCTTTTGCTAAAGGCACTGAGATTGTTGCCCGTGCGATTGCAGAAAGTGAAGCTTTCTCAATTGCTGGTGGTGGAGATACCTTAGCTGCTATTGATAAATTTGATTTAGCAGACCAAGTATCATACATCTCAACCGGTGGTGGAGCATTTTTAGAATTTGTTGAAGGTAAAGTATTACCTGCAGTAGAAATTCTAGAACAACGCGGTAAATAGTAAAGTACTGCTAAGTAAAATAAAGAATATAATAGAATAGAGAATAAAAACTTCCCACTAAATAATTATTTAGTGGGAAATAAAGCACTTATATTAGTGCTGGCGCATTCTTAACAATATTTCATTTGTTAATGTAACCTTCAAATTTAATCCCAAACCAACATCACATCAGCATGAGTATTTATTCAAGACTGATATTGAAAAGGTTTTAATTAAGCCATTTTAAATATTTATACCCGTCAAATTAACCTCTTCAGATTTATAATCAGCTAAAAAGCCTTCTTTTGAGTTATCTTAAAGCAACTCATCATTTATTTTAGATATATTTTCTTACAACAAAAATATTATAAAATAACATTTAAAAACAAAAGTTTAAAATTAAAATTCAAAATAATTAATATTTTAAAAACCAAAATTAAAACTTATTAGTAACAAAATATTAACATTTTATCAGCCCAAACCTTTTTATCATAAAAAACATACTATATAATCCTCCCGATCTACATTTAAATAATATTAATAAAAAAGGGTGAATAAGATGGAAATGATTAACGAATGGTATGCAGCAAACCAAGGTTTACTTCTTCAATACATAATTGATTTTGCAATAGCAATTGCCATAATCATTGTGGGTAAGTGGGTAGCTAGATTAGTTAGTAACACTATAATTAAAATACTTAATTCAAAAAATATTGATACAGCAGTATCAAGCTTTGTTGGTAGTATTATATTTAGTTTAATATTTTTCGTATCGATTATTGCTGCCATTTCGCACATGGGCTTTAATACAACTTCACTAGTTGCCATTATTGGTGCTGCTGGTTTAGCCGTTGGTTTAGCACTTCAAGGTTCTTTGTCTAACTTTGCCTCAGGTGTATTACTTATTATTTTAAAACCATTTAAAAGTGGTGACTTTGTAGAAGTAGCAGGTAGCGCAGGTGTTGTTGAAGAAATTCACATATTTTCAACTCAGTTACGTTCTGGCGATAACAAAACGCTTATCATCCCTAACTCAGCAATTACTAGCGGTACTATTATCAACTATTCAACTAAACCTACGCGTAGAATAGATTTAGTTATTGGTGTAAGCTACGACGCTGATCTTGCCAAAACTAAAAGTATTTTGGCCTCAATTGCTAACAACCATGAGTTAGTATTAAAAGATCAAGCAGTTACTATTGGTGTAAGTGAATTAGCCGATAGCTCTGTAAACTTAGTGCTTCGTCCTTGGGTTAAATCGTCAGATTACTGGCCTGTTTACTTTGAATTGTTAGAAACAATTAAAGTGGATCTTGATGAAGCAGGTATTGAAATTCCTTACCCACAAATGGGTTTACATATGAATAAAGAAGACTAATATGAATCATAAATTAATTGTAGCCGCAACACTCGGCTTAGTACTAACAAGCTCAGCATTAACAAGTTCAGTAGTATTAGCAGCTGAACCAGTTGAAGATCCAATATACACTTCTTCTGCTGAATTAGGTGTGCTTTTTAAATCAGGCAATACCAGAAGTACCGATTTAAAAGCCGGTTACGATTTTAAATATGAAAAAGATCTTTGGCGTAGCACATTAGCTTTTGACTTATTAGTAAAAAAAGCTGATAAAACTCAAACTGACGGTTCTACTGACTTTGAAACAACTGACCAAAAATGGATTGTTGAATCTAAAACTAATTACACTTTAAATAAAGCTAATAAAAGTTATATTTATGGTGATTTAGCTCATGAAGACAGTAAAACAGGTAACTTCGATACTCAAAGTTCAATCTCAACGGGTTGGGGTCGTGAATGGTATAAAAATGAAGTTGCTTCGTTCTATGCCGATTTTGGTCCAGGTTACAAACGTGATGTATTAAAAAATACTAACGAAACTAAAACCGCTTTTATTATTCAGGCTCAAGTACTTTATTTAAGAAACATCAATAAAAATGTTTTATTTAAACAAGTCTTAAGTGCTAAATATGCTCCTAAAACGGGTGCTAATAGTAAATACAAAGCTGAAACTTCAATTACAACTAAGTTAATTGAAACTTTACAGTTAAAGTTCTCGTTTAAAATTGACCATAATACAGAAGTTGCTGCTGGCAATGAAAGAACAGACACACAAACAGCCATTACGTTAGTGTATAGTTTTTAATCTTTTAATGTAATAAACACAAAAACCGTACATTTGTACGGTTTTTTTTACCCAAAATTTAACTCGTGTTTACCAAATAACTTAAACGGTTAAAATTTAAAACTAAAACCTTATTTATTTAATCAAACTAAGGCTTAGCTTTCACAAATACAATATACCTGTTACCAATCAAAATGCTCGTTTCAGAGTGCGTGAGCGTCAATGTTTATAGTAAGCAATTCAAGGCAATACTTTATTGTAATGGTTGTTCCCTTATAAAAAGTATTACGATGAAGTCATCCTTTAAAGGAATAAGCGCTTCTTCGATGGGTCTAAAACAATTTATTCGTCGTTATTAAGTTTGTCAGGTTCACCATTGATGTAGAACATTAGGGTAACGCAGGAGCAGTTACCAAGAATAACCATGACATAAACTTAATGCCTTGCATACATGGATGTCGTCCTTAGATTTCGTCTGGAACTTGAAATCTGTGCCTAAATTGTTTTAGTTGCCACTGAGACCTGCACTTTGAATGGTAACGGGTATATACTTCATTTATTATTTAACTCTTGTTTATTGATATCATGAATATTTCCAAAATCGACTTAAACCTTCTTATCTACCTAGACGTACTTCTAAGAGAAAAAAATGTTACCCGAGCGGCAAGTCAGTTAAACATAACTCAACCTGCAATGAGTAATGGTTTAAAAAGATTAAGAACCCTATTTAATGACCCTATTCTTGTTAGAACATCTGATGGTATGGTGCCCACAGAACGTTCCAGAACACTAGCTCCAACCCTTAGAAAAATTTTATTAGAACTTGAAGAAGCATTACACGGCGAAGAAGAGTTTAATGTAGAAAGTAGCCAAAGAGTTTTTAGGATCATGGCAAGTGATTATGCAGCTTCAACCCTATTGCCCAATTTATTAAGAAAAGTTAACCGACTAGCGCCAAATGTCATTATTGATATTATGACTCCTAGCGACGTTACTTTTCATGATGTAGAGGCAGGGAAAATCGATATGGCAATCAATCGTTTTGATGAATTACCACAATCTTTTCATCAAAAAACAGTCTGGCGCGATAGCTTTTCATGCTTGTTAAGTGCTGATAATCCTGTAGTTGAGCAATTTGATTTAAAAAATTATTTATTATCCAAGCATGTGTGGGTATGTAAAACAGGTTTTGGGGTTGGTATTGGTATGGATCCTAAAGACGTGCAAAAGCTTGGTTGGGTAGATGAAGCGCTCGCAAAATTAGGAAAAAAACGTGACATTAAAGTATTTACCCGTAATTACCACGTTGCCATGCAACTGGCGTATGAGGATGGATTAGTAGCAACATTACCTACTAAAGCCGCAATGTTACATCAACACGATCAAAGTTATAAAATAGTAGAACCTCCATTTAAAATTCCTGATATTGAACTAAAAATGATTTGGAGCCCTCTTATTCATCACGATTCTAGCCATATATGGTTCAGAAAACTCGTTATAGAAGCAGCTTCAGAATGTTAAATATTAAGAAATTAAACCATTGAAAAATAGTATTTATAGCCTCTTATACCCGTCACCGTTTCCTTTGGCTGATGTTAGTACTGTTAGTCACGTTAACTAAATTAAAATATTCCCAACTGTGGATCAAATAAATGCCTCCAATAAACAATAACGATACTTTTCAACATACTACTATTCAAAGTAATCGCTCAAATAGACAAGACATAGAATTAAATTACACATTTTTGAATAATTTATACGTAGATAATAAATTTTATGATTTTATTAATAACGAAGTTTTACCGGACACAGAATTAGAAACAGATGATTTTTGGCTCAAGCTTTCAATACTATTCTCCGATTTAAGCCCTATAAACAATAAATTATTGGCGAAACGTGAAGAATTACAGCAAAAAATAGATCACTGGCATCTCCAAAATTCAGGTAGCGCTTTTAATTTTAGCGCCTATAAGCAATTTTTAATCTCTATTAATTATATTACTCCTCCCTCACCAGATTTTACGATCAGTACCTCAAATGTTGATGAAGAATTAGCTACAATTGCCGGCCCTCAACTTGTTGTACCTGTTATGAACGCTAGGTTTGCTTTAAATGCGGTTAACGCTCGATGGGGAAGTTTATATGATGCGTTATATGGCAGTGATGTTATTTCATTTGATGGAGGAGCAGAAATTACAAAACATTACAATCCTAAACGTGGCAAAAAAGTTGTGGCTTTTACAAAACGTTTTTTAAATAAAACAATTCCTTTAGTCACTGGTGAACACAACAACGCTGTTAAATATCAAATTATTAAAAACACCCTTATAGTGACACTTGATGATGGTCGAACGTCCCAACTGGCATCTCCAAATTTATTCAAAGGTTATACTGGCGATCGCAATTCTCCAAAAGCCTTACTCTTTGTTCATCATGGGCTTCATTTTGAAATTAACTTCGATGCCAAAAATCATATTGCTAAAACAGATGCCGCAGGTATAAGTGACATTACAGTAGAATCAGCCTTAACCACAATTATGGATTGCGAGGATTCTGTTACTGCTGTAGACGCTGAAGATAAAATTGTTACTTACAAAAATTGGTTAGGGTTAAATAAAGGTAATTTAGAAGAGACGATTACTAAAAATAATAAACATGTAAAACGAGTTATGGCGAAAGATCGCGCATACACAACAATTAAAAACGAAACAATTTCACTTAAAGGTCGTAGTTTACTTTTTATTCGTAATGTTGGTCATTTAATGACAACCCCTACATTGTTAGATAACAATAAAAATCAAGTTCCTGAAGGGATTTTAGATGCTGTTATCACCTCCTTAATCGCTATGCATGATCTTAAAGGCAATAGCTCTATTCAAAATTCACGTAAGAAAGCAATTTATATAGTAAAACCTAAAATGCATGGACCTGATGAGGTTGCTTTCACTAACACCTTATTTGAACGTGTAGAAGAAATGTTATTACTACCTAAAAACACTATAAAAATGGGTATAATGGACGAAGAGCGTAGAACCAGCGTTAACTTAAAATCATGTATTTATGCCGCTAAAGAACGTGTAGTGTTTATTAACACCGGCTTTTTAGATAGAACCGGTGACGAAATACATACCTCAATGAATGCAGGTGCTTTTGCTCGTAAAGCCAACATTAAAAATAAAGTATGGATAAACGCCTACGAAAATAACAATGTGGATATGGGTTTAGCATGCGGGTTTAGTGGTAAAGCGCAAATAGGTAAAGGTATGTGGGCAATTCCAGAACAAATGAAAAACATGCTAGCAACTAAAATAGTACACCCAAAATCGGGCGCAACAACCGCTTGGGTACCGTCCCCTACCGCCGCAACCCTCCATGCGTTACATTATCATGAAGTTAATGTGTTTGAGGTACAAAAAACGTTATTAAAAAGACCTATTGCTTCAATAGATGACATGTTAACAATTCCACTTGAAAATAAAATAAATTGGTCACAAGAAGAAATTACCAATGAAATTGATAACAACGTACAAAGTATTTTAGGTTATGTTGTGCGTTGGATAGACCAAGGTATTGGTTGTTCAAAAGTACCCGATATAAATAACATACCGCTGATGGAAGATAGGGCAACCTTACGAATTTCTAGCCAACACATTGCTAATTGGTTAAAACATAATATTTGTAACAAACAACAAGTAATGCAGAGCTTTATTAAAATGGCTAAAGTCGTTGATCAGCAAAATAAACACGATCCGCTTTATACATCTATATCCGACAATATAGAAAATAGCTTAGCATTTGAAGCCGCTACCAAACTCGTATTTTTAGGCGCAATTCAACCTAGCGGCTATACAGAGCCATTATTGCATGGCTACCGAACACTAAAAAAAATCAACTAACTAACCACATACAAGCGTGATTTTAAGTGTAGTTATTTTATAAATAATTATTTTGTAACATTATTAGGTCTTTTAAAAGATAACGCCTTGTAGGCTTTAAACTACTTGGTTTATTAAACACGTTAATTTGATAGCCAAGCAAGTGGCCTTGTTGGAAGAGTAATAAAATTTATGAGAATGCATTACACAGAGGTCAAAATTAGTTACAATTAAAACATTCCCTAAATAAGGTTAGATTAAATAATTAATGCGCCATAACGCATTATTAGTGATCAATAAAGATTTTATAAACGTATGGCTATGAATATATAGCACGGTATTTAATTATCTTTGTTCATTACGTGGCGCTAATAAATTGGAAATTTATAATGAAACCTAAAATCACCTCTATATTCTTCGCGACTTTACTTTGTACAATCGGCTTGTGCACTACAATTTCTCACGCGGCTAATAACCAATTCGATGTGCAAAATAAAATTAACACTCCTATTGATAACTCGTCAAATCAAACAGTTAAATTCGTGCAGTTACGTTTAAATAAAATGAATACTGTACAGATGACTGGTGCAAAACAATTAGTTAACCGACCTTTATTTGCATTATCTCCTGTCATTAAAACGGATTACCTCCCTTCACAAAAGTTTGTAAAAAAAAATGAGGTTTTCGAATTAGCGACAATTTTTAACGATAAACTTCAACAATTTTTATCAAAATTGTCTTTTGATGATGATCATCATAGCTCACCCTCATTTATTCAAGGTGACCATTTACAAGATAATGACTCACTAAATTGTAAAATTGATAGTGAACTAGTTACTGATACGTACTAACTAATAATTTATCAATAATATTTTAAAAACATTAACCAAATTAACTCTTTGATATTCCTAGTATTTTTAAAAGTTATTAAAGTTATTCCTGATGTTTTTCAAATTACGCTACATGATAAAAAATGTACGTTATTCAATCGTAATAATTGCTGGAATTAAAGCCAGTTTCAATTTCAATTTTAGAGTAAATCGGCAATTAAATCGGCAAGCTTTAAAAATAGCTGCTGCCTTACGGTAGTTTCTCGCCACACAATGCCAATATTCCGATACATACTTTTATCAAGCTTTGAAATGGTTAGGTTTTCACTAACTCCTACGCCTTTTTTTACCGCCATGCTGGGTAAAAAAGTGATCCCCTTATAATAGGAAGTCATTTGAATGAGCGTTGAAATACTTGACGCTAAAAAATGATTAATCCGACTCTTGTCGGTAAAATGACACGCCGATACCGCATGATCTGTTAAACAATGCTCATCAGATAACAAGAATACGCTTTGTTCGGGTAACCCTTTATAATCTTTATTCTGGGTATAATAATCCACTAATTTTTTATTACCAGCCAAATAAAATGGGTCTTGACCTATTATTTTACTTTTAAAGTTATGGCTGGCTGTTTTTAGTGGTAATGGCAGAGGTAATGCCAATACAATTAAATCAATTTCGCCATTAGCGAGCATTAACATTAAATTTTCGGTTGAGTTTTCGATTAAATACAAACTCAACTCAGGAATATTTTGCTGACATAAGTGAACAAAGTCAGCCAAAAGATAGGGTGCAATGGTATGAATACAGCCAATGCGTACAGTGCCTCCGTTAGGATCTCCCTGTTGGTGAGCATAAGTCACTAACTCATTCGCTGAAACTAACAACTCTCTTGCCATTTTTACAATAGCCAAGCCTTGTACCGTAAAAATAAACGCTTTATGGTCTCTTTCAATCAACTGGCAATTAAGCTGCTCTTCAAGCTTTAATATGGCACTACTTAAGGTTGACTGGCTCACATAACAAGCCGCAGCAGCGCGATTAAAATTTTGATGCTGGTGAAGTGCCAAAAGATATTGTAAGTGTTTTAAATTAGGTAGGTTCATTCAATTTACTCGATTATATTTACCCATTTAGTTTATCATTAACAACTTATTTAGCATCTTTAACAGGCATAATTTTTCATAAAATCACTAAAAAAGTTCATACTCTAAAGTTAAACAGTTCATACTTAAAGTAACTAAAAATATAAAAGCTGGTAAATCTAGGTTTAACTTTTAAAAAAATTGCGATATGGTGCTGTTATCTATTCACCCTCCCGAAATAAAGATCAAACAAAAACTGAGTAATAAATCATTTAGGGCTAAATAGAGCTTATACCTTTGGTTATTACGATTAGTATAAAATACACATTAAATATAAATTAAGGAAAAATTATGAGTCAAGCATCTGCACGTCACCTTTTAGTTGATACTGAAGAACAATGTTTAGCACTTAAAGCAGAAATTGTAGCCGGTAAAGACTTTGCAGACGTTGCCAAAGAACATTCAAATTGCCCATCAAAAGCACAAGGTGGCGATTTAGGTTCGTTTGGTCGTGGTCAAATGGTACCAGAGTTTGATGAAGTGGTTTTTACTGCCGATGTGAATACGGTACAAGGCCCCGTTAAAACACAATTTGGTTATCATTTATTAGAAGTTACTGAAAGAACATAAACCATTATTTAATGGTTAGATAGTACTCCAGTAACTGCTCAAATATTGTGAATAAAATAGCTAAACAATAAATATTTAAATAATAAAAAGCCCCGATAATTCATCGTTATCGGGGCTTTTTTAATTTATCTACTTTCAATAATATTAATGGTATAAGAAAAAGCAGTTGTATAAATTATATTCGTTTACTTAGCTAAGTAATTACCTCAACTAAAGTAAGCCTTTAAACACCAGAAGAATATCACTGAAAGTCCAGCACCTATAGGTAAGGTAATTACCCAAGAAATAACAATGTTACGTACCACACCCAAGTTTATAGCAGCAATACCACGCGCCATTCCTACACCTAAAACTGCACCAACAAGAGTTTGTGTAGTTGAAATAGGTAATCCCGTACCCGAGGCAATAACTACCGTACAAGCGGCGGCAAGCTCGGCAGCAAAACCTCTACTAGGGGTTAAATGGGTAATACCATTACCAATAGTAGCTATAACTTTATGACCAAATAATGCTAAACCAGCAACAATACCTAAACCACCTAGAGGCAATATCCACCAAGCTATAGCCGCTTTCTTAGCAATTTCACCATTGTTACTAATAATGCTTTCAACAGCAGCTAATGGCCCAATTGCGTTAGCAACATCGTTTGAACCATGCGCAAATGCCATACAACAAGCGGTTACAATCATTAAAAGAGCAAATACTTTTTCCACGTTTGCATAATGTGTTGTTTTAGCTGCATTCTCATCAAATTTAAGGCGAGATATAAATATTTTACCAATAACAGCAACAACTAAAGCAACTAGAATGGCGTATAAATACCCCTCTTGAGCACCAATATCTAAACCAATATGCTTTAAACCTTTTTTGATCGTTACTAACGCTAAAACAAAACCGGCTAAAAACATGTAAAAAGGTACATAGCGTTTAGCTTGTTTTAAGGGGTTTTCGGTATCAAAAATAAGTTTTTGTGCGCTATTAAAGATAAGAAATGCGATAACACCAGATATAAGTGGTGTGACTATCCAACTGCCCACTATACCCATTACCTTGCCCCACTCTACTGTATCAGGGCTTACACCAATGGCAGCAAAGCCAATAATGGCACCAACAATTGAATGTGTAGTAGAAACAGGCCAGCCAAGCATTGATGCAATTAACAACCATGTAGCTGCTGCAAAAAGAGCCGAAATCATACCAAATACAAGTAACTCGGGTGAATCTACGAAATAGCTCGCATCTATAATACCTTTACGAATAGTTGAAGTTACCTCACCACCGGCTAAATAAGCACCAGCAAATTCGAAAATCATAGCAATGATAATAGCTTGCTTAATTGTTAATGCTTTTGAACCTACTGAGGTTCCCATCGCATTAGCTACATCGTTAGCACCTATGCCCCACGCCATGAAAAATCCGACTAGTGCCGCCATAATAATCAGGATTGAACCGCTTGAAATTAAAATATCCATAATTAGTCCTTAGTTTCTCGCCAGCATTATTTCTAAACGAGCACCAACACGCTCAGCTATATCAGCAAGTTCGCCTACCCAATCAATAATTTGATATAAAAACATTACATCGACAGGGTTTAAACTACTCTCGATGGCTAATAATTCTTGTCTAATTTTTATTTGCATACTATCAGTGTCGTTTTCGATAGAGTCTAATTGAATGATCATTTTTTCAACTAACTCTACTTCAATACCTCTAAAACCAGTTTCTAATAAGTCGTCTAATTCGTTAATCGCTTCAGTTGCTTTTTCAATAGCATCTAAATTACGCTCTAAATAAATAATAAAAGAACTTTGCAAGCTCTCAGGTATAACAATTTTACGTCCTAAAACACGACCGGCTATATCTTTACTTTTATTAGCGATTTTATCTTGCTGAGAAAGCAACTCAAGTAGATCAGTACGTTCAACAGGCATAAATAGCCCACCAGGAAGCTCTAATCTAAGTTGACGCTTTAATAAATCTGCTTCTTTTTCAAAAGTAGAGATTTTAGCGCGTATTTCGGTCGCCTTATCCCAATCGTTATCCGTACAAGCATTAAAGAAGGGAATAAGTTGTTTACTACATTTAGCAACTAACTTGATGTGTTTTTCTAAAGGTTTGATGGGTGACTTGGCAAAGACACCTAGTATTGTATTTCTGGTCATAATCATTCCAGTAAAGGGTTCTCTTTATTGTTATTCGTCGCGGATATTAACGCATTTGTTATAATTAGCAAATGCTTTATGACGAACGGTAATAAATCAAAGGTCACAGATTAAAATATGCCGCTACCTTATGTAAACTAAGTTACCAAAATATGAAATAAGTAAAAAAATTATATTTTTTTCATCTCTGCAGGGCTGGTATGACGTACAACCTTTCCTTTTACGAAGTAAATAATATATTCGCATACATTTTGACTGCGATCACCGATGCGTTCTAATGCTCTTGCTGACCAAATAACCGCCATCACTTCTGGAATTGAACGAGGGTCTTCCATCATATAAGTCATCAGTTGGCGCATTAACGCTTCGTATTCGCGATCTATTTTTTCATCCGTTTGGTGAATTTTTAACGCCGCATCAACATCCATTCGAGTAAAGGCATCAAGTGTTAACTGTAAACCCTCCAACACTCGGCGCCCTAAATTATCTAGATTTAACAATAAATCTTTATGTTTACTACTTAAACTTTGCATGGTTACGTTGGCTATTTTTTTAGCTTCGTCACCTATACGCTCTAAATCGGCAATTGTTTTTATTATTGCCATCACTAAACGTAAATCACCTGCAGCTGGTTGCCTTTTAGCAATAAGTCGTGTGCATTCTTCATCAATAACTACTTCAAGATTATTAACTTGGTAGTCGTTTGAAAATACCTTTTTTGCTAGATCTTCGTCTCCTTCACTTACCGACTGGAGCGCTTCACTTAACTGTTTTTCAACTAAGCCCCCCATTTGCATTACAAGATTAATAATGCGTTCTAAATCTTCGTTAAATTGTCCAGAAATATGACGACTTATATTTAAACTGTCCATGCCTCACCTATTAATAATATTTTTATTGTGTTTTAAGTAGTATTGATCAATCTAATGTGGGAGTGATCACTGTAAACGTTAACTCATTTAGCCGTAACGACCGGTTATATAGTCTTCTGTTTTCTTTTTAGAAGGTGTAGTAAATAATGTATTGGTATCGCTATATTCAATTAAATCACCCATGTACATAAAAGCAGTTTGATCAGACACACGAGCCGCTTGTTGCATGTTGTGCGTTACAATCACTACAGTAAACTGTTGTTTTAAATCATGAATAAGCTCTTCAATGGTTAACGTTGAAATAGGATCAAGTGCAGACGTTGGCTCATCAAGCAATAATACTTCAGGTTCAATCGCAATGGCACGCGCTATAACTAAACGTTGTTGCTGACCTCCCGATAAACCTAATGCGCTTTCATGTAGCCTGTCTTTTACTTCATTCCATAATGCAGCACTTTTTAAAGCTCTTTCAACGGCCTCGTCTAAAACTCTGCGATTATTTTCACCTTTTATTCGTAAACCATAAACTACATTTTCGTAAATACTTTTTGGAAAAGGGTTAGGTCGTTGAAAAACCATACCTACTGCACGGCGTAGCTCAGCTACATCAACATGTTTGCCATAAATATTTTCACCATGAAGGTTTATTTCACCAGTAATTTTACAAATATCGACTAAGTCGTTCATGCGATTAATACAACGTAGTAGTGTTGATTTACCACAACCACTGGGTCCAATAAATGCTGTTACTTGACCTTTTGGAATAGCCATAGATATATTTTGTAGTGCTTGTTTTTCACCGTAAAATAGATTCAAATCTTTAATTTCTAACGCGATTTGCTCTGGCGTTAGGTTATTTAAATCGACTTTATTTGGACTATCTGCAATTGCAGTAGGTGTTACAGAGATCATAATTTTCTCTCATTTGAAGGTTTCCCTTCATTTATCATGTAAATAAGTATTTAGGGTGCTAACGGTAAATTTTAGCAAACCTAAGGATCAGTATTATATGTTTAATATTAAGTGAACTAATGCTCTAACATTCTGTATTTCTCGCGTAATTTATTACGTACAGAAACTGCGGTCATATTCAAACTAACAATTATAGTCACTAGCAATAAAGCGGTTGCATATACCAATGGTCTTGCGGCTTCTACGTTAGGGCTTTGAAAGCCTACATCGTATATATGAAAACCAAGATGCATAAATTTTCGGTCTAAATGTAAGTACGGGAAGTTTCCATCAAGGGGTAAATTAGGTGCCATTTTAACAACGCCAACCAACATAAGCGGTGCAACTTCACCAGCGGCGCGTGCAATAGCTAAAATAATTCCTGTCATAATCGCTGGGCTAGCAATAGGTAAAATAATACGCCATAAGGTTTCCACTTTGGTTGCACCTAGTGCCAAGCTACCGTGTCGCATAGCTGAAGGTATGCGCGCTAAGCCTTCTTCTGTTGATACGATAACTACTGGCAAGGTTAATATTGCTAAGGTAATGGCTGACCATAATACACCGGGTGTTCCAAACGTTGGGCTAGGTAAAGTCTCGGGATAAAATAACTGATCTATACTGCCACCCACCATATATACAAAAAATCCTAAACCAAATACTCCATACACTATTGAGGGTACGCCAGCTAAGTTAATTACCGCAATGCGTAATAATTTGGTTAGTGCATTTTTACCGGCATATTCATGTAAATAGATCGCAGCAATAACACCAAATGGCGAGACAATTACTGTCATTAACAATACCATAAGCACGGTACCAAATATTGCTGGAAATACACCACCTTCTGTATTTGCTTCACGCGGATCATCTGATAAAAAAGCACCAATTTGTTGTAAAAAGGTAATAAACTTATCAATAAAATTGAGTTGATTGTTGTAAGTTACTTTTAATATGTATTCAAAGTTAATGGTAACTTTTTGACCGTCCATCGCTCTAACAACAAGCTGATCACGCGCTATTTTTTTACGCAAGCCCATAAGTTCAGCTTCAAGCACTTGGTATTCAGCTTCTAAGTTGGCCACTTCGCTCGATAATTCATTAGCTTTCTCTGCAGTTAATTCATTATCAAGTTTATATTTACGCTCTTTTAAACGTAGGCGTTCAATTTTGTAGTTAATAGCGCCGATGTGTGAACTTTGTAAGGTGTCAATTTCATCTTGAAACTCGTCAACACGCTCAAGTAATTCAGGCAAGCGCGATAAATCAACAACCTGACCGTCCATGATCACCGATTCTATGTAACCATAAAAATTTCCGTTTTTTCTACGCTCAATAACAACAACATCTTCAGGAATAGTAGTTGTTTGAATTTCAGGTACTAGTAACCACCTAAAATCTAGGCTAACAAGTTCTCGGTTACCTGTTTTAACTAATAATCGCTCAATTGTTTCTTGACCAGGTTTTAATTTAATATCGGTATGTGCTAGTTGCGAAGCAGGAATAAATTCACGGTCGTATATTTCACCAATAACTGTACCATGCACACCTTTATCGTTTATTGATTTAAATTCGTAAATATCAGCAGGCCAAAAATAAGATAAACCTCTAGAGGCGATTAACCATAATAGTCCTAATACAGAAATTAAACTGATGCTTACACCACCAGCTGAAAGCCATATCCAAGGAGATCCCGATTTAAACCATGTATTCATATTGTGTTGCTCTTTATTACTATTTTTCATCATATTTACCTAATAACCTGCCTTTACATTGAGCTATATTTGTCACGTAAACGCTGACGAACAAACTCTGCAAGTGTGTTAACCACAAAAGTAAACACAAATAAAACAAAGGCGGCTAAGAATAAAATTCTATAGTGTGAGCTACCTACCTCAGACTCTGGCATTTCTACTGCAATATTGGCCGCAAGTGTTCTCATACCTTGGAAAATACTCCAATCCAATATAGGCGTATTACCTGTTGCCATGAGTACAATCATGGTTTCACCTACGGCTCGACCCAACCCCATCATCATGGCTGAAAATATACCTGGGCTAGCAGTTAGTAAAACCACTTTAATTAAAGTTTGCCATTGCGTAGCACCTAACGCTAACGACCCGCTAGTTAAATGACGAGGAACACTAAAAATAGCATCTTCGGCCATAGTAAAAATGGTTGGAATAACAGCAAACCCCATAGCAATACCAACTACTAGTGCATTACGTTGATCAAAACTTATCCCTAACTCATTAGTAATGTATTGCCGTACATCTCCACCAAACATGTGTGTTTCGAGTATTGGAGATAATGAAAAAGCTAAATAAACAGAAAGCAGTACCACCGGCACTAAAATAACTGGTGCTAATGTTTCAGGAATTTTAATTTTTATATCTTTAGGAAGTTTGTACCATGCAAACGCAGCAATTAGAGTGGAAAGAGGCAAGAAAATCACCATTAAAAATATTGCTGGTAAGTAGTTTTCTATTATAGGAGCCAACCATAAACCCGCTAAAAACCCTAAAATTACTGTAGGTAAAGCTTCCATTAATTCGATTGTGGGTTTAACTTTTTTACGTAAGCCCGGTGTCATAAAGTAAGCAGTATAAATTGCTGCAGTTATTGCGATAGGTACAGCAAATAACATTGCGTAAAATGCAGCTTTTAATGTACCAAATGATATAGGTACAAGTGAGAATTTTGCCTCAAAGTCATCAGACCCTGATGTAGATTGCCAAATGTATTCGGGTTCGGCATAACCTTCATACCAAACCTCTTCCCATAAAGCAGACCAAGTAACTTCCGGATGTTCGTTATGTACAGAAAATATGGTGAGTTGATTATTGTTAACAGTAATAATAGCGTCTGAACGAGGAGAAATAGCAAAGGCACTAGGTTGTATGTCGGCTAACTTGCCATGCCATAATTGTGCTTCGCTGGTAGTATAAAAAATATCAACAATACCGTTGGCTGTTATGCTGTAAAAGCTTTTACGAAATTGTTCGGTAAAAATTTTAGTCACAGCTTCGCCGCTGCTATTTTTAAACGAGCGAATTTTTTGGAAATCTCGACCACTCTCTCCTGCCACTTCAAACCATTGGCTTATATTACCTTTGTTGTCGCCAATTAATACTGAACTACTACCCGACAATAACGCCATTGAAGCAATTTGAGTTTTTGGTTTTATTTCTGCTTTTAAATTAACACTGTATTCATCATCTAACTCAAAAACTGAAATGGTATTACCACTTTGTACAAAGGCTAAAGATTGATCAGGCGTGATAAGAATTTCGTTAACATTTTTGTTATAAAACTCAATTTCTTGATAAACTGCCTCAAAAGCTGAGTCGTAATCAAAGCTATCATCTGCGAGTAAAGTGGTTTTAATTAACCTGCCATCAGAGGTATGTGCAACAAAAACTGCTTTTTCAGCACCCATTGCAAAAGCAACATGGGTAAGTTCGTCGTTGTTTTCATCTATAACAATAGAGTCTTGACCAAGTGGGTATTCAATTCTTGGTAATATTTCGCGACTATCGTCGGTGTAAATAGCTTGAAATTTAGGAGCAAAAACAAGGTTATTTTTATTACTATCGACTAATAATTTATAGTGAACGCCTGAATCAAAAATATGTTTAACTTGACTTAGAGAAGCGCTTGAAGCTTTATTAAAAGACGCTGTGAGTTGTTCAGAAAATAACTGACTGCCTATTTCATAACCATTGTTTTCAGTTAAGCGATAAAAACTAATATTACCCAAAGCATTAACTTGATATGAGACTTCTTTTAGCTCATCTACACCTACACTGATTGTATTAGCCGAAGAGGTGAATGTAATTTGCGAGGTTTGCTCTACTTTTGCCGAATCAAAAACAGGTTTAATGACATAAAGTAAATACATAAAGATTAACACTAAGGTAAATAATACACTGATACCGCCCAGTGTAATTAACCATTTTGCTAATGAGTTTTTCATTTGGCGCGTGCCAGATGATTTAAATGCTAGAGTCACTACAACTGCCTTTATAAACTATGAATAACATATTGAGTTAAATTATATGCTTTATATATTACAGTTTTGTGACAGCTAGATACTGGAACAAGTGAAGGTTGCTACAAATTAAATGGTATGTATTTTTCCACAAACATTAAAAATAAATTAAGTTTATTTAACTATGAGGTGCTTATTCTAAAGCTCTACACTCATGTTTAACCCACATGCTTATTTATACATCTACCTATTTATTAATCAACTATTAGGCTGGTAAGGAAATTAAACATGCGGATAAACTTCTTATAATTATTACACTAAAGTTTATTTATAAATTTCAACTTGTGATAACAATTGAGTAAAATCTGCTAGTTCAAGCTCTTCACAATGACCCGTCTCTGGCCAATTTACCCCAATAATAATATTGTCTTCGTTTAAATCTTCAATCCAAAACTCCATCCATTCACTCACCGAAATTTCAGCTGGCTGATAATTTTGCCATTCATCTACACAAAGACTTTTAGCTAACTCAATACTTGACCACAAAGGCATAACATCGGTATTTTCAAAATTAACTGAGTCTAATACAACATAATTACCTGATTCTGGCTCTTGCAATGCCCATAAGGTTTGAGAGGATTTCACATCGTTTATAAAGGTAGTGGTAATAGTTTGTTTATCAGTCATAAAATGATTTTCCTGCAATTATTTAGTCTATATTTTATAGTATGCTTTTAATATAACGTAAAGTGGGATTAATGAATACTATAAACCATTGAAAATATTATGTAATTAACTCAGCTTAACGGATAATCAATTGGTTTAAAGTCAATAAAAATATGATTTATGCCTGATTTAGGTGAAATGAACAATATTTAAATTAGTGTAGGTTAACATTGTTACACATTAATTAAATTTAATGAGATTAAAAGAGTGGGTTTATATGAGTGTCGAAACAATAATGTCTCGTAATTTAATTACTTTAGATATAGATAACAGTTTAGAACAAGCAAAAAAAATATTTGATCAATCTAATATTCATCATATTTTAATCACTGATGATAAAACACTAATAGGTATTATTACCGACAGAGACCTTTACAAACATTTAACTCCTTCTGTAGGAACGCGAAAAGAAACCCCAAAAGACACTTTTTTGTTAAATAAAAAAGTGCATTTAATTATGAGTAGAACATTGATCACGAGTAAAGTTGAAACCTCACTAAACGAAGCTGTATTACTGTTTGATGACAATCATATTTCATGTTTACCCATCATCAATAATAAAAATGAGCCGATTGGCATTATAACGTGGCGAGATATTTTAAAGGTATTAGCCAATAATTATAAACAAAAATTAACGTTCAATAAGTAGCAACGCTCTTTATTATATTTAACAAAAAGCGATACTTTTAACGAGTGAAAGTTTTAATATAGGTTAAGGGTATGTAGATTTTAAGCAAATATAAAATATAAGAAAAATAATTAAACTGAACTGCTTATTTTAAATTATTTTGCTTATTTAACTTATTTAACTTATTTAACTAAAACATAGCTTTTAATTCAGGCAAGCATGACCCACAATTAGTACCACATTTAAGTTTTTTCCCTAAGTCTGTAGCAGATAAACAACCCGATGCAATAGCTTGTTTAATGGACTTTTCACCTACTTGAAAACATGAACATATTATTTCACCCACATCTAACGAGCCGTCCGAATCTAACGCTGAAAGCAACTTAAATCGTGTTTTAGGGTTTTGTTGTTGCCCTATTTGCTTTTCAATAAACTGCGTACTGTACTTAACAGATAAATCTGTGCCGCCAGCAAAAAAACACACTAAAATATCATCAATAAAGCCTGCTATTCTTAATATTTGGTTTTTATCGTCTTTTAGTACCACCCAATCAGAAATATTTGGGAAGTAACCTTGCATAAAAGTTTCATCTTCGGTGCAATGTAATGTAGGTTTGATTAAATTCGCTAATTCATTCTTATCTTCAATTACATACTTAACGCCCTGCGCTAATGTCGCCATAGTCCAATAATCAGTAGTTAACTTTACTGGTGTCATACTAATAATATAACCTGACCATTTGGCTTTAAATGCGCTGATGTTAACGGGGCATTGTTTAAACTCCGGTTGACCAGATAAGGCATCGGTGATCGGGCTAATTAACGCAGATACTTTGGCTGATTTTGAAAAACTATCGTTCCAGTGAATTGGTACAAAAACCTCACCTACTCTTTGCTCATCAGTAATTACCGCTCTACCTATGTATGAGGAACCTAAGTTATCTAATTGCAGTAATGCTTTGTTGTTAATATGCAAACGTTTAGCGTCTTGAGAATGAATTTGTATAAATGGCTCACTTAGGTGAGTCATTAATTTTGGTACTCGACCAGTACGTGTCATGGTATGCCATTGGTCGCGGATACGACCAGTATTCATAATAACTTGTTTAGCTGTAGGTGCTACTTGTGGATATTTAGCAATAATAGGGATCAAGTTAGCCTTACCTGTTTTAGTGGCAAAGCCGCCTTGGGTAAATAAGCGTTTAACCCCTGTAGGGTGCTTAACATTAATCGGCCATGATGTTGGCGTAAAGTTTTGGTAGTCTGCTAACGATAAATCAGTTAAGCCTGAAATATCAAAAGCGCGATGTACCTTGCGCTCAGTGTCTGACCGATTAATATTTTCATCAGCAGAGAGATTTTCAAAGCCAGAAAGTGCCGCATGCTCTACAAATATTTGATGAGCATGGGTATAATTAAAAGCATCTTTAAAGCCCATTTTTTGAGCAACTAAACTCACAATTTCCCAATCATTTTTAGCTAAACCTGGTGCAGTTACTAAAGATTTTTGTAAAGAAACCGTGCGCTCAGAACTGGTTACCATGCCTTCTTTTTCACCCCAAGTTGTGGCTGGAAATACCACATTAGCATAATTAACGGTTTCAGCGCTTTCGTAGCTTTCACTCACTACGACCATCGGGCATTTTTGTAGTGCTTTTTTAACAAAATTAGCATTAGGCATACTTACCACGGGATTAGTGGCAATGATCCAAATAGCTTTAATTTTACCGCTATTTACGGCATCAAACATATCTATGGCTTTTAAACCCTGCTTTTGTGCCATGTTTGGGGCATTCCAAAAGCGTTGTACTAAATCAATTTCGTTAGGATTTTCAAAATGCATATGCCCAGCTAGTTGGTTAGCCAAACCACCCACTTCTCTGCCGCCCATGGCATTAGGTTGGCCAGTAATTGAAAAAGGCCCTGCACCTGCATAGCCAATTTTACCCGAAGCTAAATGACAATTTATAATAGCATTACCTTTATCAACACCAGATGAAGATTGGTTTATCCCCATTGAAAACATGCTCACTACATGTTTGTTTTGAGCAAATAATTGATAACTTTTTAATAAGGTTTCACTGTCAACATCACAGGCTTTAGCTACAGCATCTAAGGTATTACATTGCGACTCTGCTGCTTTTAACGCCTCATCGTAACCCAAACAATGTTGGTTTATGTAGTTTGGATCAATAGCCTTATTTTGGGCTAAATAAGCGAGTAAACCGTTATAATAAAAGGCATCTGAACCCGGCTTTAATTTAATATGCAAATCGGCATTTGTGCTAGTTGCAGTAGCTCTAGGGTCAAGCACTACAACTTTTAATTGAGGGTTATCCTCTTTCGCTTTGACAATACGTTGATAAACAATAGGATGGGCATAAGCAGGGTTTGAACCTACAATAAAAATAACGTCTGCTTTTTCTAAATCTTCATAACAACCTGGTACAACATCTTCACCAAACGCTCTTTTATGTGCCACACTTGCCGATGCCATACATAATCTAGAGTTAGTATCTACGTTGGCTGAGCCTACGAAACCTTTCATCAACTTATTAACTACATAATAGTCTTCTGTAAGAATTTGCCCTGATACATAAAACGCAACCGAGTCGGGACCATGTTTAGCAATAATTTGTTTAAAGTGTTTAGCGACAGTAGATGTTGCCTGCTCCCACGATGAATTTTCACCATAAACTTTAGGCGTTAGTATGCGCCCAGAGCTCGCTACAGTTTCATGTAAAGACGAGCCTTTTACACACAACCTACCAAAATTAGAAGGGTGATTTTCATCGCCTTTTACCGCAACTATTTTATTATCAACCACGGTAGTTAACACCCCACAACCTACACCACAATATGGGCACGTAGTTTTATGGGTAGTTGAAACAGGTGACAATGGAGTCTCGGGTTTATCAGTAAAAATTATATTCGAATTCATTTAATTCTCTAAAATGCGCGTTTTACTTTCAGGGTCGGTTATTTTTCAGGGCTAAATTTAATTTAATTTAATTTAAAACAGATTTAATTGCGGCGTAAGCTTTGTATTATATTTATTCTATTAAAAAAGTGAACACGAGTTAAATGCTCCAAAGACTGACACTTGATTGAAATTTATAGAGCTGTTCGAATGTTCGAGTAGCCTGCTATATGTCACCTGCTTTGTCTTGCCTAAGTATTAAATAAGTTGCTATAAAAAATAGTCTTGCAAGGTAAAAACTTAGTGAAAAGAGATTAATTTAAGCCGCTTGACTGCACTTTTTTTCTTTATCTGTTTCATCTTTAAGGAACTCATGCCCCATCAGTAATTCCGGCATGGCATGGATTATTTTTTGTTTGTTTTGCATCATATCAAAATAAGCCATCCCTGAACTTACATCTCCAAATAAAATGACGCCAACAATCACGTCATTCTGCACTATAATTTTACGATAAATAGACGACTTTTCATCAGTAATAACAAAAGACTGGGTATTATTGGACGACTCAACCACACCAGCAGAAAACAACTGAACACCCGATACTTTTAATTTAGTTGGTACCGGTGCATTTTTAAAAGCAGATAATCGACCTAAACATAAACGCTCTGCAAGAGATTTACATTGATTCCAAATGGGATCAACCAAACCAAAAGTAGCATTATTGTGTTGGCAGCATTCACCTAACGCACTAATATGCGCATTACTGGTTTGCATAAAATCGTTAACCACAATGGCACGCTCTACAGTAATATTTGCGCTGTGAGCTAATTCTTTATTAGGGGTAATACCGGTCGCTATAACCGCCATTTCTGCCGCTATAACCTCGCCGTTAGTTAACTCTGCGCCAATAAGTGTTTGCTCGCCATCAATACTGGCTTTACTTTCAAATTTTATTACTTGATGCCCTAAAACAAATTCTATATTTTTAGCCGCCATAATGTTTTGTAACATGGTGCCTGATACTTGATCTAACTGACGATTTAAGAGCCATTTATTACGATGAATTAACGTAACTTTTACGCCTCTAATTGCCAAGCCGTAAGCTGCTTCCAAACCTAACAAGCCGCCACCAATAACCAATGCTCTTTTTGATGAATGAGTATCTTGTATATTTGCTGCCATTTTTTCTGCAAAATCTTGTATGTGCTGAGTATCCGTAATATCCCTGAAACTAAACAAACCTTTAATATTTTGATTGGTCGCAGGTATTTTTGCAGAGCGTGAACCTACAGCAATAACCAATTCATCGTAAGATAATATTTGCTGTTCTTGCAGGCAGTTTTCATCAAAATCTTTTTGTAAAACAAGGCTTTTTTTAACACTATCTATATGAGAAACCACAGTACCACTAAGTAAAGTGATGCCTTTATCCTTATACCATTGCGGAGTTTTTTGAATAATACCGTCAATACTTGAATCACCCGCTAATACTGACGACAGCATAATACGGTTATAGCTTCCATACGATTCTTTTCCTATAACGGTTATTTGATACTGACCTGGCGTACGATCTAAAATTTCGTCTAACAACCTTCCAGTCGCCATTCCGTTGCCGATAATTACTAAAGAGGGTTTTTCAAACACTGAGGTGTTTTGATTGCGATACATAGTAGACCTATAATTGTATTAATAAATACGTTGAAATTGATAACAGTTATCAGTTAGCACTATATATGCCATTATAAATTTGCAGTTATAAAAAGGAAGATACAAACTACCTATGCTTTCGTAAGCCATGCAATGCAAGCGTAAACCTACATATAGGAAGATGATATAAAAAGGAATTTAAAGTTATTTTTAGTTTAATTTATAACTGTGCACCAATTGAACGCACCAGAAAAGTGCGTTATTTATTATTAATTTGGTTAAGCAGCATAAAACGCGTTAGGTAAACTAATATTATTGTTTAGTCGATTTTATTCCTTTAACTGTATTAAAGGTTCGTACTAACTATCAGGTGGATCGTGTATTTTAAGCGTATTAGTGAAGTTTATACCTGTAGGAACACTATATTTATACCCGTTACCATTCAAAATGCTCGATATTTAAAATTTAACCTGACACAGAATTTTGAACGCCCTCTATTTAGCTGTTTTATTACTTATCGCGATGTTAGCGCAGTACGTATTGTTTTTAGTTGCAATGGCGATAAAGCTGGATGGTCAGCACCTTGGTTACCAAGCTAATTCCATTAAAAACAGTGCCGTTTTGTCTTACCAATTATTGGTTTAAGAGCATTTAGAGGTAAGTATTTACGTATAACAAAGCGACAGTGGGAAACGGCTTATCAGAAAAATACAATTATTAATGCAGGCGCCGCTTCATGTATAAAATATTCTTGGGGATCTCTCAGTCTCTGACCCCTTGATATTCCTTGTCAATTTAAATAACGACATTCCATTTCCTATTGCGTAAAAAATTAACAAATAAAAATAATTAACCGTGGACTACTGATGTTTTATCGTTCTCTTATATACATTTCGATTGGAAGCTCTAAACAAGTATCAAAAAAATTACGTACACTCTCCGCTCCCTCGATGCTCCCAACCTTTTTTTAAAAACAATTGTAGATGTGCTTTATTTTTATGACTGCTGTCATTTACCGAAAAAGGGTAATCTACGTTATATTGTTCCGCTCTAGTTGCCATAAGTTCATCTTTAGTCATGTCGCCTTTCTCTGTAAAGTTCTTAAAAACACTTGCCAGAGGAATAAACGATAACACTACACTTTGACATTTTTTAAAACGCTCTCTTTTAGCCAATAACAAGTTTTCTTCGTAATTCAATTTTTTTTTGCCTTTACCCCAACGAATACCTTTGGTAAGAATAGAGTAAGGATTTTTCATAGCCGATAACGCAGAACTTTCACGCTTAAATTGATTAAATGCAATATTATATTGTTTGTTAAATTCATTTTGTTCAGTTGTTAACATATTGGTAGAACTAACATCTGGCAATTCTGTTTTATTCGAATTAGCACTCAAACTATTAAACGCTAATAACGACATAGCTGTATAAATAAATACATGTTTTATCTTATCAAACACCCTAATTTTCATATTTACTCTCATTAAATAATGGTTACTTTGTTATTTAATATCTGTTCTAATTTTTCTTAAATCCCCATGGTTATGTGCTTTATACTATTGAGTTTTTTACTACTATTAATAATTATATTTACTAGCCTAATACACTAACAAATATTACTTTTGTACCAACTCAACTCTACGGTTAAGTTGACGCCCTTCACTTGCTTGGTTTGTTGAAACAGGCACTAACTCGCCCACTCCCCTTGCTTGAAGCCTTGCAGGTGCAACATTATATTGTTGCACTAATTCTTTTATTACCGCCTTTGCCCTTTTTTCAGCCAGTTGTTGATTGTAAGCTTCTTCACCTTGGCTGTCGGTATGCCCAACTACGTAAAGGTTTAATGTAGGTTGTTGGGTAAATAGGTTAGCAAGTTGCTTAAATGCTGGTGCCGATGTGTCCATTATTTCGTCGCTATTACTGGCAAAGTGAATACCATAAATAGCCACCTTACCTTTTGCTGCTATTGCACTTGCCATTTCGTCGGTCGATAATTGTATAGCCCCCGTTTTTAAAGGCTTTTCTTCAATAATGGTTTGAGAAACCGTTAAATAAGGTGAATTAGATACACAGATAAACAAATAAGCATTGCGTGCGGCAGACACCACTACTTTCGCTGTTATAACTGCTACATCCATATTTTTACAGAAATCGCCTACCCTTAATTCAGGAGCTATTGACGATATACTGCTTAAATATTCCATACCCGTATTACATTCTCTACTACCTCTACAGGCCAACAGTATTTCTATGTTGCTGGCATTTAATCCAGCTATATAATTTTCGTACACTTGATATTGACTGAGCCCTGTTTGTCCGCGGTATTGAATAAAAGTAACTTTTCCCGAAGGTTTAATGGTGTAATCGTCAGGTAAATCATTACGTAGCTGTTGCTCTGTAAATGCTTTTACAGGTAACCTTGCTTGGGTAAAATCAATTGCTTTATATGCAGCTATTGTGCTGTTTGGGAAACGATTAAGTAATGGGTGGTCTTTGGAGCCCTTAATATCTTTTCGTGAGTTTTTTATTAATCCTGAAAGCGAAGCATTGGTAGGTGAATATTCTGTAGCGACTTTAATTTTATTAGCGGTAAATGTTTTTTCTTCAATAATGGTTTGATTTACTTTTCGGTTTTGAACACAAATAAACACATACGAATTATTACCCTCTGCTCGAGCCAATTTAGCACTCGCAATATAAAGTTCACCTGTATTTGTACATGAACTTTGAAAGCCGTTTTCAACATCATACTTATGGCTAAACTCACCAATACTTTTACCACAGGTGTTAATTTTTTTATTTTTTTCACATTCAAAAAAATCGGTAAATATTGGCGTAGTTAACTTATTTTTAAGCGACTCTTTCATTTCAAAAAAAGACATTGAATTAGGTAACATATAAGTAACAAACGACCCTTTACCGGCTACCTTTAAAACGCTATTTTCAGGAGAGGCTTTATCGTAAGGCGCAGTTAAGATATGTGAAGGTATATAATCAAAACGGTGATTATAGAAATACATAGCGCCTTCAAAACGAGAGATTAAAGGATGGTCTTTGTCTGTTTTGCTACCTGAAAATGCCGAAGCTGGAGGTATAATTGCTGTAGCAAGAAGAATAACTGAAAATACTGTATGCACACTGATAGTGTATTTTGTATAAAGTGTGTTTAAAAAAAGCAAAAAAGTACTTCTTTTAGTATGCTGGGTATTTGATGTAAACATTTATCTTCCGTGAATTTATAAAAATGTACTTATTCCTTTTATAGGCTTGCACTTACTTAAATGTTAATAAAATATAAACCCATGAAACAATAATAAAATTCCTATGTTGTGTCAATAATAGCTGAAAATAAAATAATACCACTCGTAATATGCAATTGATCATTACAATAATGTATTGCCTCGAATTGATATCGCTCACGCACTCTAAAACGAGCATTTTGATTGGTAACGGGTATGTATTTATTCAACTAATTTATTGTAATTCCTTTGGCGCGATCATAACCAGTCACATTAAAATAGATGAATTTTTTTATTTAACACTTCGTTGAACCTTAGTTCACTAAAAAACTTTTTTCATCAATAATTTAAAAACAGAAGTATTTTTACTCGATTACTTACTTGAAACAAACATTCTTTAAAATAAAATTACTATTTAAATTACGAAGTGTTAATATAATGTAAATTATTTATTACACTATAAATGGAACTTAACGTGTTTACTATTAATACTCATCGTTTTTTATTTGCCGCCTTTTTTTTCGTACTAGCCTCTTCATTGTTTTTTATGAGATTGGCTTCATTTTCTATCGCTCAAGCCAACGATGCTGAAATTGAGCCAGCTAAAGTTATCAACAAACATTTCAAGGTAGTTAGTACATACACCGGTATCGATTGGTTACAACAAAAACCTGTATTACTGCCTAAAAAAAATGTCATATTAATTATTGATAAAAATCGAAATCTAGAAAGAACAAAAAATAATTTACGCGATTCTAGCAAAGACTTTTATACCGTTGATGCTATTGATATTTCAAATATTAACAATCCTGTGTTTTTAAAAACACTTGTTAAAACAGCTTTTAGAGAAAAAATATTTGATATTGTCGTAACAGATGATGAAAAACAGCTATTGGTAGCTTATGGCGGAGCTATAGAGGTTTATGATATTTCCAATATTAGCAATGTTATATTAAAAGACACTATTAGGTTACATGGTAGTTTTTCTTTGGCGCTATCGGCTGACAGTAAATTACTTTATGTTTCAGGGTGTTTGAAGAAAAAGTCCTGCTCTAATATTAGTGTATTCAAATTAACCCCCTCACTAGAGTTTGTTAGTGAAATAGAGACCATCCAAGATTACCGTATCGCAGTATCTAAAGATAATTCAAAAATGGCCTTTTTTTCAAATGATCCTTCAAGAGTGGTATTTGGAAAAATTTCCCCCTCATTTAAATTCACACAACTTGGTTATGACGCTAAAACCTACAATACCCGAATGACTTTCAGGTCTCCGGCTAGCGTTGGAGAAATGACATTTTCTGCTGATGGCGACACACTTTATGTATCAGGTGGGCAAGGTGGCGTTATTACGTATGATGTATCTGATAATGGACTCGATAAAATTCAACAAACGGCGGGTAGAAATTGGGGCGCACTATTTAACAATACAGGCCATATAATTTCTTTAGATAGGGTTGGTGATACACTTTATATTGCAGGTTCAACCAGAAAAAAAGTATCAGACACACCAAGAATAAAAAACACAAAAAAAACGTTTAGATTTTCAGGTTCTAATATTAAAGCCTCGCCCGAAAAAAACCTTGTTATGGTCTATACAAGTACACCACCTGAGCCTAAATCTGGGGTTATCACCTTCCTGCAACCCATTAAAGAAGAGCATCGCATCCAAGAAATAAACAATTAATCAAACTTGACAAGGTATTTAGTGATTTTTTCTAAAAAAATGGTTATTTATACGGCAACACCTTTTATACACTTAACAATACAAAATATTAATTCAACACAAGCATTTAAAAAGGAATTTATAATCAAATTTACTGCTGTGGCAGACGATTATTAGTTACATTATGTAATGATTATATTACCACAAGTCCGCATAGGTACGATGTAAGATTAAGTCCAAATGAGTAAGAGAAAAATTACTAGCCAAAGTACAAATCTATGTACAAATCTATGTACAAATCTAGGTACAAATTAACTATGCCATTTCAATTATATTTTTATAAATAAACTCACCTTCCCTTTTTAGCATATTTAATTGAAGTAAGAGGCATAATCATATTTGCTTAACCTCCCTCGAATACCCTAAAATACTGGCAATATAATTTCATTTATAAGCATAAGGTTTTTCTATGGCTCAACCATTACCAGATAAATTTATCATGTCGATGAACCGCGTTTCAAAAGTGGTTCCTCCTAAGCGTACTATTTTAAAAGATATTTCGTTATCATTTTTTCCGGGTGCTAAAATTGGTGTTTTAGGTTTAAACGGTTCAGGTAAATCCACCCTAATACGTATTATGGCAGGTGTAGACACTGAATTTGAAGGTGAAGCAAAAGCATTAGCTGGTACTAATATTGGCTACTTACCGCAAGAACCTCAGTTAGATGAAAGTAAAACCGTGCGTGAAGTTGTTGAAGAAGCTGTTTCTGAAGTAAAAAATGCAATGTCTCGATTAGATCAAGTTTATGCTGAATACGCAGAACCAGACGCTGATTTTGACGCGTTAGCTAAAGAACAAGGCCAACTTGAAGATATTATTAACAGCCAAGATGGTCATAACATTGATAACGTTTTAGAGCGCGCAGCAGATGCACTTAGGTTACCTGAGTGGGATCAAAAAATTGCTGTACTTAGTGGTGGTGAACGCCGCAGGGTTGCTTTATGTCATTTGTTATTACAAAAACCTGACATGTTATTACTTGATGAACCTACCAACCATTTAGATGCAGAATCAGTGGCATGGTTAGAGCGTTTTTTATTGGAATATTCTGGCACGGTAGTAGCAATTACCCATGATAGATACTTTTTAGATAACGTAGCTGGCTGGATTTTAGAATTAGATAGAGGTCATGGTATTCCTTGGGAAGGTAATTATTCGTCTTGGTTAGAACAAAAAGATGAACGTTTAAAACAAGAAAGCAAAGCAGAAAGTGCTTTACAAAAAACCATCAAACAAGAGTTAGAATGGGTACGTTCAAACCCTAAAGCTCGCCAAACCAAAAGCAAAGCTCGTATGGCTGAATTTGAAAAATTAAATAGCCAAGAATCTCAAAAACGTAATGAAACTAACGAGCTATATATTCCACCGGGTCCACGTTTAGGTGATAAAGTTTTAGACGTTAAAAATTTAACTAAATCGTTTGGTGATCGCGTATTAATTGATGATTTGAGTTTTAGCGTACCTAAAGGGGCTATTGTAGGAATTATTGGCGCCAACGGTGCAGGTAAATCAACCCTATTTAAAATACTCTCGGGGGCTGAACAAGCTAACGCTGGTATTGCTGAGTTAGGCGATACGGTCAAGTTAGCGAGTGTTGACCAATTTCGTGATGATATGGATGAAAATAATACTGTATATCAAGAAATATCTGAAGGTCACGATATAATTGAAATTGGCACTTATCAAATTTCAAGTCGAGCTTATTGTAGCCGTTTTAACTTTAAAGGAAATGATCAACAAAAGTTTATTAAAGACTTATCAGGTGGTGAGCGTAACCGCGTACATCTGGCTAAACTGGTTAAAACTGGCGGTAATTTATTATTACTTGATGAACCAACAAACGATTTAGATGTTGAAACACTACGAGCATTAGAAGAGGCTATTTTAGAGTTTCCGGGTTGTGTAATGGTTATTTCGCATGACCGTTGGTTTTTAGACAGGATAGCGACACATATTCTTGATTACCGTGATGAAGGTCAGGTTAACTTTTTCGAAGGTAACTTTACAGAATACGACGCATGGCTGAAAAAAACGTTAGGCTCGGCTGCAATAGAACCTCATAGAATTAAATACAAAAAAATAGGTTAATAGTTTAGGAGAGTGATCTTTGAGGTTTTTCCAGTAATAGGTTTAGTTTTTTTTACAAGACATTGTAATTGACGTGTGGTTATCCCCCATAAAATTACGATAACTACTTGAAATTATTTAACTTATTACTGAAAAAGGATCCCTTTAAAAGCGATTTAGTCTTCGTTAAACGTAGTTTATACCCGTCATTTAATTGCTTAATACCTATTTAAAATCAATGATAAAAAGTCTATGCTAAAGTTATAAGAACTTTATAGGCTAACGTAATGGAAAATCGACGCATATTTACCCGAGTACTATTTTCAATTAAAGCTAAATTATCAATAGGCCAAATAGATTATCCGGTTACCTTGCATGATATTTCAATGTCTGGTGCATTAATCAAGTGCACTTCTTTGCAAACGTCATTACTCAATAAAACCGGCTTACTACACTTTTCACTTGATGATAAAGTTTCTAAAGTATCGATGCAGGTTATTGTTATTCATCAGCAAGGTGATGAAATGGGTTTACATTGTAGTTCAATAGATCTTGATAGCATTTCTGTTTTAAAAAGATTAATAGAATTAAACTTGGGTGATAGTGAGCAGTTAAGTAAAGAGCTCTCACAACTTAGTTATTCATAGTAGTAATAGACTACTTATTAGTATATTTATTACTTAAAAATCTGTTGTTCATAGGATTATACATATACCCGATATCTATCAATATGCTCTTTTTAGAGCGCATGAGCGCCAATCTCCTTAATAAGTAATTCAAGGCAATATTGTATTGTAATGGTTACACCCTTATAAAAAGTATTGTTGATGAAGTCAACTTTTAGAGAAAAAAACGCTCAAGCGCTTCTTCGATGGGTTTAAAACAATTTATGCAACGTTATTAAGTTTGATCATGTTCACCATGGATGCAGACTTCAGATTTCGTTTGTAACATAAAATCTGTATAAATTGATTCTAGTTTCAACCGAAACCTACACCTTCAATGCTAACGCGTACACACAATAATAAAACTTATAACAAAGGAAACAACGTGAAAAATGTAATTATATCTTTTATCAGTATCGATCGCCCCGGTTTGGTTGACGCTATTTCAAATGTTGTACGCCAATATAAAGGAAATTGGCAAAGTAGCAGCCTACATCATATGTCGGGGTTTTTTACTGGTTCAATTGAAGTTGTGATCGATGGCACCAAAAGCGCAAAATTGATAGCAACACTAAAAGAAATTGAAGGGTTGGAATGCATTATTAAAGCAGCTGACCATGCTTTGCATTTGAAGCAACCCAGTGTAACCCTAGAGCTTACAGCAAACGATCGTGAAGGAATTATTCAAGAACTTTCTTCAGTAATTCATAAACAAGGGGGTAATTTACTTAAAGTTGTTAGTAAAACTGAAACCGCAGCACATAGCGGGCAAGAACTATTTAAAGCAATAGTTACTGTTGCGGTAGACCATCAGCACATTGATGAATTAGTTGCGGCAATTGAAAGCTTAGCAGACGACCTAATTGTTGAGGTATCTCGTTAACTCTTATACCCATTATAAATCAAGATGCTGGTTTTAGAGCGCTTGAGCGTCAATATATGTAGTAAGTCATTCAAGGCAATACTTTGTTGTAATGCTCGCTCACTTATAAAAAAGTATTGTTAACCAAGTCATCTTTTAAAATAATAAACGTTTAAGCGCTTCTTTGATGGAGCTAAAACAATTTATGCCCCATTATTAAGTGTAGTCAGGTTCACCATATATGTAGAACATTAGGGTAATGCAGTAGCAGTTACCGAGAATATCCATGGCATAAACTTAATGCCTTGCATACATGGATGTAAACCTTAAATTTCGTCTGGGACTTGAAATCTGTGCCTAAATTTTTTTTAGTTCCCACTGAAATCTGCATCTTGAATGGTAACGGGTATAGACCCTGTCGTCATAAATTAGTAACACGCTATTAATATAATCATATTTTTTATTATGAGGTTTTACAATAAAAATGAATAGTATAACTACCTATTTTGATAAAGAACTCAGCTGGTTATCTTTTAATGAGAGAGTGTTACAAGAGGCAGCAGACGAATCTGTACCTATTATTGAAAGAATACGCTTTTTAGGAATTTACTCAGCTAATTTAGATGAGTTTTTTAAAGTTCGAGTTGCCAATATTCGTCGTAGTGCTATTTTAGAATCAGCGCAAGATGACAATAAAAAAGAATGGACAACGCTTCATAAAAACATTCTTACTAAAGTAAACGAGTTAACACTTCGCTTCAAATCTTTAGCTGATAATATTTTTGATGAAATAAAAAAGAAACGTATCAACATTATATTTAACGACTCAAGCAATACAGCATTTAAAAATAAACTTACAAAAGATCAACAAGTGTGGTTAGACCAATATTTTGATAACAGAATTATTCGCCACATAACTCCCATTATTATTAACAATAAAACCCAACTATCTTCATGCATTGACGACGACGCAATATATTTTTTAGTCTCATTAAATAAAGCTGAAAACAATTTATTTTGCTTAGTTGAAATTCCACGTTACGACGTTGATCGTTTTATAATTTTACCTACCACTTCATCCGATAAAGAAAAACAAATAGTGATGTTAGACGACATTGTTCTGTTTTTTATTGATAAACTTTTTAGGGGGGTATTTGAGTACGACACAATTGACGCCTACTCAATGAAACTTACGCGCGACGCCGAATACAACCTAACCGATGAATTAGACGAAAGTTTACTTGATCAAATGTCTAAAGGTATTAAACAACGTTTAAAGGCCGACTTAGTTAGACTAGTTCACGATGAAAAAATGCCCCAATATATGTTACATTTTCTTCGTAAAGCTCTAAAAATAAGAGAACTAGACAACCTTGTTCCGGGGGTAAGATACCGTCACTTTAAAGACTTTATTAAGTTTCCAAACTTAGGTGATAAACACTTAGTTAATAACAAACTTGAAGCCTTAGATTCACAACGTTTTGCGAAATTTCCCTCGGTGTTTGATGCTATTTCACATAACGATATTTTACTGTATTACCCGTACCATAAATTTAGACACTTTACAGAGTTCGTTCGTCAAGGCTCTTACGACCCCCTTGTAAAAGAAATTAAAATCAATATTTATCGTGTTGCTAAAAATTCTCGTATCATTCAATCGCTCATAGAGGCAGTAAAAAACGGTAAAAAAGTGACAGTAGTCGTTGAGTTAAAAGCGCGTTTTGATGAAGAAGCCAATATTGAATGGGCGAAGTTAATGAAAGATGCTGGCATTCAAGTCGAGTTTGGTATTGAAACCTTAAAAGTACATTCTAAACTTTGTATGATCACCCGTACTGAAAACGATAAATTAGTAAAATATGCTCACATAGGTACGGGTAACTTTCATGAAAGTAACGCTAGAATTTATACCGATTTTGCACTTTTTACTAAACACAAAGAAATTTGCCAAGAAGTAGATAACATTTTTTCCTTTATATCACACAGTTACAAACGCTTTAGGTTTAATCACTTAATAGTTTCTCCATTAACTTCTAGAAGGCGCTTAAACCAATTAATTGAAAATGAAACTCAAGCAGCTAAAAGCAACCAAAAAGCTGAAATTACATTAAAGCTTAATAACTTAGTAGATGAAAGTTTGATTAATAGGCTTTACGCTGCAAGTGAAGCTGGTGTAAAAATAAAATTGGTTATTCGCGGTATGTGTTCATTAATACCCGGTGTAAAAGAGTTAAGTAGCAATATTAAAGTTATTTCAATTATTGATGCTTATTTAGAGCACCCACGTGTGATGATTTTTCACAACCAAGGCGATAAATTAGTATTTATTACCTCAGGTGACTGGATGGAACGTAACATAGATCACCGTGTAGAAGTAGGCTGCCCTATTTATGATGAAACCTTAAAAAATCGTATTATACATACCATTGATTTACATTTTAAAGATAACGTTAAAGCTCGCATTATCGATAAAAGAAACAGTAATAAATATGTATCTAATGATAAGCCAAAGATTAGATCACAAATCGCCATTTATGATTATTTAGTTGACGAAGAAAATAGTGATATGATGGATAGAAGACCTGAAACTTAATTAAAATGGACAATGAATGAATAACTCAGAACCATCTCTAAATAACACCACAGACAATTATTTAGCCGCTTTAGATATTGGTTCGAACAGTTTTCATTTTGTTCTTGCTCGCAGTGTTAATAATCATATTCAAATACTACATACCGAAAAATACCAAGCTAAACTCGCAGATGGTTTGTCTTCAGATAATACTTTATCTGAGGAAGCCATATTGCGAGGCGTAAATATTTTAGCTAACTTAGCATCTGCAACTGAGCATTTAACCAAAGATAATTTTAGGGCTGTAGCTACTTTTACTTTACGTGAAGCTAAAAACGCAAAAAAGTTTTTAAAAGAGGCCGCTAAAGTTTTCCCCTTTGATATTGAAATAATATCAGGCCATGAAGAAGCACGACTTATTTATCAAGCGGTGAATAATTTTACCCACTCTCAAAATACACGGTTAGTAATAGATATTGGTGGCGGTAGTACAGAGTGTATTATTGGCACAGGCAATAATATTTCAGTATTGGCTAGTTTAACTATGGGCTGCGTTAGTTTTACTCAAAAATATTTTATTGATGGACTAGTTTCAGAGGCTAATTTTAAAAAAGCAATTAAAGGTGCAAAACGCGAAATTGATTCTATTGTTAAACGCTTTAAAAAACATCCATGGCAGGAAGTTGTTGGTACATCCGGTACACTCAAATCTATTTACAAAGCAATTAATCACGAAGAGCACATAGCACAGCCTGTTACTTTAAAAGAGCTTCATGAATTTAAAAACCAGTTAATTGAATATAAAACCATTGAAAACATTTCCATTAAAGGTTTAAAAGAAAATCGCGTACCTGTTATTTGTGCGGGTTTAGCTATTACTATCGCTTTAGTTGAAACTTTACAAATAAAAGAGTTTAGTCATTGTCAGCATGCGCTAAGAGAAGGTGTTTTATTTGAATTATTAGATAACCATTCTAGTGAAACGGGTAATATCCGTAGCCGCACCATTAAAAGTTTAAGTGAAAGGTTTAATATTGATGAAAATTATACCAATACAGCTAAAGAACAAGCACTCGCAATATTTAATCAAGTAAAGTCCCAGTGGAAAATAAATAAAAATATATACAAAGAATTACTCACAGCGAGCATTAAACTCCATGAAATAGGTTTAGATATAAACCCCTCCGGCTATCATAAACATGGCGAATATATTTTATCCCATGCAGATCTGCCCGGTTTTAACCAAGAGCAACAACAAGCTTTAGCATGGTTAGTGGGTAGCCAACGTAAAAAAATTAACTCGCTTGAAAACCTTCAATGGTATTTATTAGAACCAAAAAAACTTGAAAAAGTTTGTATTATTATTCGGTTAAGTATTCTACTGACTCAACAACGACATATTAACGAAACTTATACCTTAATTGTTGAAGCGACTGATAACTCCCTGACCTTATTATTAAGCAACGAATGGCTAGTTGATCACCCTATTGTTGATACCGAGTTATTTTATGAAGCTGAGCTTATGAAGCCTCTGGGTATTGAATTATTAATTAAATCTTAAGCTATAAAAATTCTATGAAACTAAACCTATAAAAATTCTATGAAACTAAACCGATAAAAAAACCTGACAATGTCAGGTTTTTTTATCGGTTATATAACAACAACTTTTATTAGTTAACTTCAAGGTTAGTTATTTAAATTTAGCTAGATTGTTGTCTCTAATTATTGAGCTTTAGTACTTTGAGCTAAGCTTTAAACCAAGCTTTTTAAATTCTTTTGATACTACCGACATAGGTAATGGAATATAACCATCTTTTTCAACAATTTTTTGACCTGATTTCGATAAAACCATTTTCAAGAATTCAGCTTCCATAGGCGCTAGTGGCTTATTAGGGTGCTTGTTAACATAAACATATAAAAAGCGCGATAGTGGATATTTTTTAGATACAGCGTTTTCCATATTTGCTTCTACGAAGTTATCACCTTTTTTTGCTAAAGGTAATGCACGTACACCCGAGGTTTTATAACCTATACCTGAATAACCAATACCGTTTAAAGAAGCAGAAACAGACTGTACTACAGATGCAGAACCGGGTTGTTCGTTAACCGTATTTTTAAAATCACCTTTACAAAGCGCTTTCTTTTTAAAGTAACCATAGGTGCCTGAAACTGAATTACGACCGTATAATTGAATATCTTTACCTGTCCAATCACCTGTTAAGCCTAAATCACCCCAACGATCTACATCTTTGTCAGCGCCACATTTTCTGTTATTTGAAAAAATAGCATCCACTTGATCAATACGTAAACCTTTTATCGGGTTATCTTTATGTACAAAAACAGCTAAAGCATCTATTGCAACACGCACAGCAGTAGGTTTGTAGCCATATCGTTTTTCAAATGCCTCAATTTCTTTTGATTTCATGCCGCGGCTCATTGGGCCAAGGTTTGAAGTAGCTTCGGTTAATGCTGGAGGCGCAGTAGATGAACCCGCAGCCTGAATTTGAATATTTACGTTAGGATAGGTACGTTTAAATTCTTCAGCCCAAAATGTCATCATATTAGCTAAAGTGTCTGAACCTACTGACGATAAATTGCCCGATACACCACTTACTTTTTTATACTCTGGTAAGGAATCATCAATTGCTAATGTAGAAAAGCTTACCAAGCTCGAAATACTTAAAATGCTTAAAGCACGTTTTAAACCCATGTTATTCTCCAACGAATTTCGTTTAGGTAGTTATGCACTATATTATTTGAATGTAAAAACTATACTCATTAAATATTACATTTACATGACAGTAGACATAAAAAAGACACATAAAAGAAATAAAAATGTCATTTAACTTATTTTAAATGAACCCCTGTTATAAAAATTAATTACCTATACCCATTACCATTCAAAATGCAGGTTTCAGTGGGAACTAAAAACAATTTAGGCAAGGCATTAAGTTTATGTCATGGTTATTCCATGAATAAACTTAATAACGACACATAAATTGTTTTTAGACCCATCGAAGAAGCGCTTGAGCGTTTATTCCTCTATAAAATGACTTCATCGTTAATGCTTTTTACAAGGGAACAACCATTACAACAATGTATTGCCTTGAATTGCTTACTATAAACATTGACGCTCACGCGCTCTGAAACGAGCATTTTGATTGGTAATGGGTATAATAATGATTTGTACTTGTTATAAGAGAGCGACCATTACAACAAAGTATTGCCTTAAATTGATATCGCTCAAATGCACTGAAACGAGCATAATAATTAATAACAGGTATAAATAATTTGGTTAGTTAGTTAGTGAAACCATAGATTTAGGATCGAAATAAATAATAAATTCGCTGCCTTGCTCTAGTTCACTTTTAATTTTAAGCTCTGCATGATGGTGATTAAGTACATGTTTTACTATGGCTAAACCTAAACCAGAGCCACCCGTGTCGCGTGATCTCGATTTATCAACTCGGTAAAAACGCTCGGTTAATCGACTGATATGTTTTTTAGCAATGCCGGGACCATCATCTTTAACACTGTATTTCATCTTACTACCTTCTTTTTTCCAAGTAATATGAATATGTCCATTAGGAGAAGTGTAACCAATCGCGTTAGATAACAAGTTCGAAAATGCACTTTTTAATTCAGTATCAAAACCTAATAAGCCAATTGAGCTGTCAATTTCCGAGGTTATGGTATGTTTTTTCTCACTATTTAACCATTGTGAATCTTCAATTAAATCTTCAACAAGTTCAGGCACATTAACCAATTGCTGGTCATGGTTATCAATATTAATTTCTGTTCTTGATAATATAAGTAACTGTTCAACTAATCGATCCATACGTGAAACTTGTGATTCAATTGTTGCAAATGTTTTTTGCCAATGTGGATTAAATGCTTCTTTTTCCATTTGTATCATTTCAACATAGCCTCTTACCACCGTTAAAGGGGTTTTCAACTCATGAGAAACATTTGCAACAAAGTCGCGACGCATTTCTTCTAAACGCCTAATTTTACTGACATCTCTAGCGATAAACAAAAAATGCTCTGTTCCATAAGCCATAAATCTGAGTTCTAGGTGGATGTTGTTGTTAACTGGGGAAACAATATGACAGGGGGTGTCCCAATTTTGAGCGTCTAGGTATCTTGAAAACTCAGGAAAACGAATTAAATTATCAATTCGTTGCCCTATATCTCCAGAAGTTCGAACGCCTAGTAATTTTTGGGCTTTTTTATTACCCCATTGAATTGTAAAATCTTTGAATAGCACTAAAGCAGCGTCAGGTAAAGCTTCTGCTCCATCTCTGAATTGACGAAGTTTATCATTGAGCTTTTTTTGCTTTTGACGGTGCTTTTTTGTTTGTCGGTATAAGCCATTATATATATCACCCCAAACGCCATCAGCTTGCGGTGGTGAAATAGCTTTACTTTGCCAAATCCAATTAATTAATTCGTATATGTGCTTGTAGTGCCAGCCAATAATAGTCAGGCTACACAATGCTAAAGCCGCCCAAACGCTACCTAGAAAATAACCTACTAAAATACTTAGAACAAGCCATGTACCTAATTTTAAAAATAACGTTTGAATCATTGATTTAAAATGCATAGTTTACGTCGATAATTTTCCTGAAAAACGATATCCAGAACCACGAACCGTTTGAATAAAGTTTTCATGCCCTTGACCTGTAATAGCTTTACGTAAACGTCGAATATGAACATCTACAGTGCGATCTTCAACATATACATTAGTCCCCCAAACATTATCTAATAATTGCTCACGACTATAAACACGTTCGGTATGAGTCATAAAAAAGTGTAGTAAACGAAATTCTGTAGGACCCAAATCTAAATTGTTATCATGAATTGACACACGGTGAGACACGGGATCTAATTTCATACCATGAAACTCAATTTCTTCTTCTAAAGAAGTTGGTGAAACTCTTCTTATTACAGCTTTTATGCGTGCAATAAGCTCTTTGGGCGAAAAAGGTTTAGTCACATAATCATCTACGCCTGCTTCAAACCCTTTAACCTTGTCTTCCTCATCGCCCCTTGCTGTTAACATGATAATAGGGATGTTTCGGGTGTATTCATTTTGCTTTAAAGATTTTGCTAACTTAACGCCTGTTCCACCTGGCAGCATCCAATCTAGTAAAATTAAATCAGGGTAAGGTTCAACAATTTTTTTTGTTGCTTGTTCAAAGTCTTCTGCCTCAACAACGTTAAATCCGTTTTGCTCTAAAACAAATGTGATCATGTCTCTGATGGGCGTTTCGTCTTCAACAACTAAGATACGTCTACTCATAAAATTCCTGCTATGTTTCAAAAAAAGCGGTCAATATAACCATGCTAATTTTTATCTCATTAGTAACCTTACTTTGAGATAAAATTTTTATGTGTTCATTGTGCTAAAATTAAATGACATTTTTATGACAAAATTAGACTTTACCGCAATAATATCAATTACAACTAAAGTTCTCACCCTTTATACCCGTTATCAATCAAAATGCTCGTTTCAGAGCGCGTGAGCATCAATGTTTATAGGAAGCAATTCAAGGCAATACTTTATTATAATGGTTGTTCCCTTATAAAAAGTATTAACGATGAAGTCATCTTTTAATGGAATAAACGCTCAAGCGCTTCTTCGATGGGTCTAAAAACAATTTATTCGTCGTTATTAAGTGTAGTCATGTTTCTAAACGGATGTAGAACATTAGGGTAACACAGGTGCAGTTACCGAGAATAACCATGACGTAAACTTAATGCCTTGCATACATGGATGTCGTCCTTAGATTTCGTCTGGAACTTGAAATCTGTACCTAAATTGTTTTTAGTTCCCACACAAACCTGCATTTTGAATGGTAACGGGTACAAACATTAAAAAACCGCATAAATGCGGTTTATAAAAAAGCTTATTAAAATATTAATTATACCCTTTAAAAATTATATTCAATACCTACCGCTAAATACTCTTTATCTGCTTGGCTGTCTAAATCAAAGCTTGTGTAAAATGCAAATAATTTGGTACTTTTAGCAAGCGAGTAATCAACACCTACACTAACGCCTGTTTGGTTATCACCTTCTTCAAAGTTAGCCGTTTGTATTTGACCTTTATAGGTTAATTTATTAACTGCGTATTTCGCTGAAACCACAATTCCATTCATTTTTTCACTACCGTCAATACGTTCCTGAGTTTGAACTATTGCACCTATTGTTACGTCTGACACTTTACTTTGTACCGTTATTCTAACTACATCGTAGCCTTTTACCTCAGAATCCATAGCTAATGAAGCATATATTTCTGACTTTTTAAGTTTAGCGTCACCATAAGCGGCGGCCAGTGAATAAGCGTTTTCTCCGTCAATACTGTCTTCGGCAATATAAGTAATACCTAATTGCACTCCTGAAAATTTCGGTGACTTATAGGTGATAGTATCGGACATACGGTTTTCACCTTTCCATAAACCTTTAATATCGGCATTTAAATCATTAAATAAATCAACTTTACCTTCAGATTGTTTTAATACCGTATCATTTTTACCTAAAAGAACTTCACCAAACGTGCCTCGTAACCCTATGTATTGGTTACGGTCAGTAATACTGTCTCCCTTAGCACTATCCCCATCAAGGTCAACTCCAAACTCAGCTTTGTAAACAACTTCAAGCCCCGGCTCTAATTCATGCGTTCCTTTTAAGCCGATACGAGATGCATTACTTTTTATTTCAGAATACGAACCTTCACCATCATCTGATGATTGTACGGTAACGTTTGCCTTACCATATAAAACAACATCAGCTGCATTTGATGTATTTGATACTGCAGATAAAACAGCAATTGAAAGTAGAGCTTGGGTAAATTTCATGTTGTACCTTATTCTTATATGGAGTTTATATATTTTACGCAAATTCAAATACGCTTATATTTAGTGGTATGAAAGTACATTAGCGAATGCCTAACGTTTTACCGACAATTAATTATTATTTATTTTTATAAAACCTAATTATATGCATTATTACATTAATATTAACTTTATATGTCTATTTTATGACTAAACAAAAAAAGAATATACATTAATTTAATAAAGACCCTAAATTAATAACTCTGTCTATTTTTTTATTATAATATTAAATCTTTATGATTAATTTTTAAAAGTCACTAAAATCGAATTTGGTTAATCTTAAACGTTTTACATGAATAACCCTTTTAATTAAGCTATTATTACTCACTTTCTTTATGCAACATCCCTATAAACAGGGGTTAGGATTATTATTAATGTGGTTTAAAAACCTTTATTTTTTCGCTTTTACTCGCCCTTTTGAATGGTCTGAACAAGATATAGAAAAACAGCTTTTTGAACACTTATTCACCCCTTGCGGCTCTACAGAACAATCTCATATTGGTTGGGTTAATGCTTTAGGCAAGCACGGAAGTACCGTTGTGCATGGTGTTAACAATAATTTTTTATTATGTGCGCGAAAAGAAGAAAAGATTTTACCTGCGCCAGTTATAAAAGATCAGTTAGAAGCAAAAATAGCTATACACGAACAAGAGCACTCGCGTTCAGCAACTAAAAAAGAAAAAGAGCAATTTAAAGAAGATATTATTTTTGAATTACTACCTCGTGCTTTTTCAAGAGTAACTGATACACATGCTTATATAAACCCAGAGCACAATATTATTGTTATTAATACAGGTTCTAGAGGTAAAGCCGAAGACTTTTTAGCTTTATTACGAAAAGCATTAGGTACACTGCCAGTTACGTCTGTGTCTCCAGAAAAAGCCCCTGATGAAGTAATGACTGATTGGGTAGCAGGCACTGAATTAGGTGAAAACTTTAATTTAGGAATGGAAGCCGAATTTAACGCCTTAGGTGATGACGGCGCAGTTGTTCGGGTAAAAAATCAAGATTTAGCGAGCGACGAAATAAAATCGCATTTAGATGCCGATAAGTACGTAGTTAAGGTTGCCCTTGAATGGGATGATGCTATTTCATTTATTTTGTGTGACGATTTAGCCATTAAGCGCTTAAAGTTTTTTGATGTGCTTCAAGAGCAAAACGATGATATTGATAGCGACGATATTATTGCTAAAATAGATGCTGACTTTTCGTTAATGGCAGGAGAAATAAACCGCTTAATTGATGATTTACTTACTGAGTTTTCGGTTAAAACAACTGATTATCTAGAGAGCTAAATACATTAAAAAGCCAATACCTAAACAGTATTGGCTTTTTAAATTTCGCTTATTTCAGTTTTTTACTTAAATTGTTTTTATCAATTGAGTTAAAATTATTGGTATAAGTTAATCTTAACTTATACCACTGCACACACTCAAAATTAAGACCAATTAGGTTAATAAATAAAATTATTTAATATAAGCTTTCGGCAGTGTTGATTCAGATAAGTAACGATCTCGTAATGCATCTTGTCGGCTATTCATGTTCATAACTTCGCCTTCTATCCATAGCTTGTCAACTTTAGTGCTTAATTCAAATGGGTCTGCACTCCATAAAACTAAATCAGCTTGTTTTCCAACCGCAATACGCCCACGGTTTAATTTAAAAACATCTGCAACATTAGCCGTAACACTTGCTAGTGCCTGCTCTTTTGTAACACCGTAGCTGATTGCATTACCGGCACTGTAGCGTAGTTGATTAAGTTTATGGGCGTCTTCTTGAATGATAATAGTTTTAATACCCGCATCAATTAAAATCTTAGTATTATTAAGTGACGAATTTAAACTATCAAAACTTTCAGGTAAATTCTTTTTTGGATCTATCATTACCGGTATGTTTGCGACTTTAAGTTGCTCAATAATTAATATAGCATCGCTTGCCCCTACTAATATTACATCTAAATTAAAGCGCTTTTTAATGTTTATTGCAGCCAATATATCTGTTGCGCGGTCAGCATAAATTACAACCGGTATGGTGCCATCAAGTAGTTGGTTAACAACTTTCTCATCTCTTTTAGGTGCTTTTTCCTTACTGTCTTTTTTATCTTTGGTCGCTGATTTTTTATCGCTAAGAGCTTCTTGTGCGTCTTCTAATGTTTGTATTAAAGTATTAATTGCTGTAGATCTTGAGCCTTCACTTTTTCCGCCTAAATCTAAAACAACAGCTTTATTAGACACGGTATTGCTTGTAAACTCACCAGATAAGTTAGCAAAAAAAGCTTGTCCCCTAAACATTCCTTTACCTCCGTGAGGTATAACAAGGTTTGATGTTATGCCTCCCTGCCTAGCATAGGGAATTAAGGTTGATTTAGGGTTAAATGCAGAGCTTGTATCAAAGGTTATATCGGCCTTTTCTTCTTCAACATCAACACTGTTAGATACCGCGTTTACTTCAATTAAGCCTATTGGGTTTAATGCGCCAATAAAACCAGGCGTTAGGTTTTTACCTTGGGCATCATATTCTTCATCAGCATTAAAAGATTCCGGGTTAATTGCACTGATAAGCCCATCGGTAACTAAAACCGTGGCATTTTCTAAAACACCTAAATCAGTCACGGTATGCACAGTAGCATTTGTTATGGCTAATGTTTTTGCTATTGTTGAAAAAGGTGTTGATACGGCAACTGTAAATAAACACAATGTGGTTAACGTTTTTAGTTTAGTTTTTAAATGATTGTTTTTTAATAATATATTCATGAGTATTCTCCTATTTACGTTCAACACGATTTATTAACGACGGTTGACCTAACATGAAATCACTCACTGCTTGATATTTTTCGTCAAAACGATCATAAACTTTACTGCCATCTAAAAAGACTTGTTCTGCTTTTGCATAAACACTAAAAGGGTTTTGATCCCAAACAACAACATCGGCACGCTTACCTTTTTCTAAACTACCTGTGTGTTCTTCAATGCCTAAGGATTTTGCAGCGTTTAGCGTGATCCAACGAATAGCGTCTTTCTCTTTTAATAAAAAGCCATTATCGTTTGCTCTAAACATGACTTTACCTGCCTCTTGATTCAAACGCTGTATTGTTGTGCTGGAGTCTGAATGTACAATGGCGCAAGAATTTTTTGCGGCATCGACCATAGCAACGTTTTCTTGAACCATGTCGTAAGCTTCCATTTTAAAGCCCCACCAATCTGGCCACATAGCTGCACAATTACCATTTTCAGCCAAAAGATCCGAAATTTTATACGCTTCAATAGCATGATGAAACGTACCCGAGTGATAATTAAACTCTTTGCCCAAATCAATCATCATCGCCATTTCTTCTGCTTTATAACAATGGTTGTGAATAAGAATATCGCCATCAAGTACGCCTTTAAGTGTATCAAGACCAATGTCTCGTTTAGGGGCTTTGGGGTTTAATCCTGCATCATAATCAGCATCGTATTTGTCCCATGCGGCTTTATATTCTGTCGCTTCGGCCCAAGCCATTCTATAACCAGCCATGTTTCCCATACGCGTACCTGGGGCTTCTTTTCTTGAACCATAAACACGTTTAGGGTTTTCACCACAAGCCATTTTTAATCCATAAGGGGCTTTTGGAAATTTCATACCTTGCATGGTGCTACTAGGAATATTTCTTAATGTTACTCCCCTGCCACCAAATAAATTTGCTGAGCCTGGTAATATTTGAAGCGTAGTTATGCCACCGGCTCTGGCGGTTTGAAAACCAGGATCTTGTGGCCAAACACTATGCTCAGACCATACCTCTGACGTATTAGGTGACGTCATTTCGTTACCGTCTGAATGAGATTCAACCGAAGGGCTTGGGTAAACACCTAAGTGTGAATGAACGTCTATTAAACCTGGGGTTATCCATTTACCTTCTGCATCAATAGTTTTTATATTTTCAGCAACAATATCAACACCCACTTGGGTTATTTTACCTTGTTCAATAAGCACATCTGCCCGATTAATTTGTTCACCATTGCCAATTAATACAGTTGCATTTTTCAGTAGGTAGTTATCTGATATTAATGGTTGATACGTACTTGGGTAGGGATTTTTTTTAAGAAAAATTCTTGCGTCTTGTTCAGTATCATTACAACCAACAAGAGCTGTTACAGCAGTTAATACGATTATAGAGGAAACCATATTGGGTATTTTAATGGGCATTTTTATTCCTGATAGTTTATTCAATGATATTTGGGCTAGCTACGATTCCAATAATTAAATAATCGATTACATGTAGTCGCAATCTTATAATGGGTTAAAATATTTAATTATAAAAAATAAATTTAGCAAAAGTTAACAATTAATACGTAGGTGGAAATAGGTATAATTTCCATCAAAATAAAGTGATTATGCTGTAAGTGCAAGTCAAGTAAGTTGAACGTTTATGTTTATACGTTTAACGCCATCACATTCTTAATTTTATGAAAATAACCTATAAATTACTGAAGAGTTAAACTTTATTAAAATTATTAACGTTTTTTAATTAAAATGTTTCTTGGTGGGTTAACTTATCCAACGTCGAAATTTATTGCGTCTTAAATAAAGTAAAAACAGCAGTAAAACCATATAAAGTAGTGGGCTGGTTAAATCTAATTTAACCGACCAATAAAAATGCACTACCACTAAAATAGCGGCTAAATAAGTTAAGTTGTGAAGCTTTTGCCAGTTTATTCCCATTTTTTTACGTATAGCGTTTATAGAAGTTACTGCTAATGCAGTTAAAATCATTAGTGCTACAAAACCTACTGTAATGTAGGGTCTATCAAAAATCTCTTCTATAAATAAAGATAAATCAAACTGTATTTCAAAAAACAAAAAATTTAAAACATGTAATAATGCGTAAAAAAAAGCATATAAACCAATAACTCGTCTTAAATTGATTAATTTACCTTGCTTTATTAATCGCGCAAGTGGCGAAACTGTAAGAGAAATTAATAACAAGTTAAGTGCGCCGATACCGGTAAAATGAATCACTTCTTTTACTGGGTCTGCACTTACATTTTCGAAAATTGCCAACCAATAAACATATACAAGTGGTAATAACGAACAAATATGTATACACGTTTTAAGCAACCATATAGGCAGTAACGTCTGTGGATATACTCTAGGGTTAAGCATTAAAAGTTTTTCCGTAGATCCATATTTTTATACAGGTGAGCTATTTCTTCTTCGTAACCGTTAAAAGGTAAAGTTTTAATTCTGTTTCTTGAAAATAAACCACCCGAGGTAATTTGTCGTTCACTCGCCTGACTCCATCGCGGATGATCAACATCTGGGTTAACATTGGCATAAAAACCATATTCGCTAGACGCTAATATATTCCAAGTAGTGGGTGGTTTTTTTTCAACTAATTTAATACCTACAATTGACTTAATACTTTTAAATCCATATTTCCAAGGGACAACTAATCTAATTGGTGCACCATTTTGCGCTGGCAGAGTTTTACCATATAAACCAACACTCATTAACGTAAGTGGGTGCATCGCTTCATCAATACGTAAACCTTCTACGTATGGGTAATCAATACCACCGCCTATTCTGTTACTACGTTGACCCGGCATTTGCTTAGGGTCATACAAAGTTTCAAATGCTACATATTTAGCTTTAGAGGTAGGATCGGCTTGTTTAATAATATTTGATAGTGAAAAACCCAGCCACGGAATAACCATCGACCAAGCTTCAACACAACGAAACCGGTAAATACGCTCTTCAATTGTGTATTTTTTAAATAAATCGTCGTAGTTTAAGGTAAAGGGTTTATTTACTTCACCTGATATTGATAAAGTCCAAGGGTTAACATTAAAGGATTGAGCATTATTGATTGGATCTGATTTATTAGTACCAAATTCATAAAAGTTATTATGACTGATCACTTTATTTTCTGGTGTTAAGACTTGATCACTTAGTGATTGATCAGCAGAAATATAGTTAAGTGGAGTTGTTTTAAAAACAGCTGTTTTTTCTGATGAAAACCAATCTAAGCCTTTTGCATTTGCCTGACTTGTTAATAAAGCTCCAGCGCCTAAAAAGCCCATTTTTTTTAATAATTGTCTTCGATCTGAATAAATGGCTTCATCTGTAACATTATTTTCGGTTAACACTGGTGTATTAGAAGTTTTAATAAGCATGTTGTACTCACTTGTTACAAAACTAGATAACTAAACTAGATAACCAAATTAAATGAATGGATTTAAATAACTTATTTGATAAGACCACATTACACGCAAAAAATTTCACGTGTAATGCAGTAAGTTTTTCTGTTGAGGAATTAATGATTAATGAAGATTAACAATTTACTTCAAGCTGCATGAGCAAGAACAAGAACACCTGAATATTAGCACTTGAACGATATTATTTAAGACAATTCGTTTAAGTAATTAATAATTGCTTTAGATTCATATAACCATATTACATTTTCATTAGGCTTAGCTATTTTCAAGCAAGGTACAGTGCGCTTACCACCTTCGTTAATTAATTCACTAAGATATAAATCTTCTTTAATATTACGAGTTTCAATTTGTAAACCTTGGCGCTTAATTGTTCTGCGTACTTTTACGCAAAATGGGCATGCCGGCAATTGATATAAACTTAAGTATTGGGTTTGCTCATTCATACTTTTTTGTATTTGAGGATCTCGTTTAATTGAACGTGGAGTGAAAATAAAATTTAATGTTAATATGATCCGTCCTAAAATCCATCTGATAATAAACATATTGTCTCTTTATATAAAAATTTGTATCGTTAAACATTACAAAAAATCGTTTAACCAAGATTAGTTTGCCTAGGTTTTACCATACGCAAACCTCGTCACAACCTACCATTCTATACCCGTTATCATTCAAATGCAGGTTTCAGTGGGAACTAAAAACAATTTAGGCACAGATTTCAAGTTCCAGACGAAATCTAAGTACAGACATCCATGTATGCAAGTCATTAAGTTTATGTCATGGTATTCTCGGTAACTGCTCCTGCGTTACCCTAATATCCTACATCCGTGAGGGACATGACTAAACTTAATAACGACGAATAAATTGTTTTTAGACCCATCGAAGATGCACTTGAGCGCTTATTTCTGTGAAAATCATTTCATCGTTAATACTTTTTATAAGGGAACAACCATTACAATAAAGTATTGCCTTGAATTACTCACTATAAACATTGACGCTCACTCGCTCTGAAACGAGCATTTTGATTGGTAACGGGTATATACTTTTTAACCAAAGTATTAAGTCGAAATTACCACATTAAATCGTCTGGGATTTGAAATTCAGCATAAGGGTCGTCCTCAATAACATTATTGTCAGTTTCTACTTTGTCATTTTGAACTAAAATAATATTACTCTCTAAAGTTGCTATTTTTTCAGCCGTCTCGGAAGTTACTACATAAGTTATGTTATCTAATCCACAAATTGCTAAACGCCCATTAACGAGAGCTCGATGAGTAACAGGATCGACTGATAATTTTTTTACTTTATTGTTAAAGGTATAATTATATTCAGTTTCGCCAGCAATTTTAGTGAATTTATGATGCTGTAAAATTTGTAAAATTCTTAAATGAGTTTCTTTTTGAGCACGCTGTTTATTTTTTTCAGCGTTGAGTTCTGAATCTTTCTTTGCTTTTTCTTCTTTAGTTAGCGTTAAATCATTTTTTACTATTTCTTGTAAACTAAGATCATGTTTAACACCACTTCTTTTTTGCTTATTAGTTTTACGTTTATCACTATTGGCTTGACGAGTTTTTTGTTTAGTCGTCAACCCAGCTTTTAACAATTGATCTTGTAACGACGCCATAGAGTCTCTGTCCTGCTATTAAGTTAGGGTTTGTGATTTTCAGGGTTAATTTTATTCAGCTTTTAATTTTAAATGAATTTAAATGCGGCGTATGCTTTATATCACAGTATTTTTCGGCTTTATCTTATGAGTCATTTCCTAAATAGCCCCACCTCCTGTATCTATACCCGTTACCAATCAAAAGTTTCTTGTAAGAGTAATTTACAAAGTTCAATAGACCTTAATACAGAAAACTATTTTAGCATTTTTATATATTTATTAAAGGACGATAAACGTGTTTATTATTTGAATTACAGAATTTTAAATTTAAATTTAAATAAAAAAATTAACGGGGAAATAACGATCTCAATCTCGATAGATCGTTTGCATCATCTAAATCAACAAATGCTTCGGGCATGGGAAACTGAATAACATTATTGATCTCATTTACCATTAGTACCTTTGCCCCTTTTTCTCCTGATAAGTTAGACAACGCTGTAAAGTATTTTTGAGGAAATATAGTGGGTGGTCCTATATGATAATAACCACTAAAAGTTTTATTGGAATGTGTATCAACTAAATTTGCTGGTGTGATGGCAGTAATTGAATATGATGAAGTAACTATTTTATCTTTATGGGTAGTTAACGTTTGAATAAATGGTATGAGTAAAGATTTAGTTAGTTGCCATTGATCAACTAAAATAATCATAACATGTTTGATAAAAGTAGGTAAAAGTGGAATAGCACAGCTAATTGATGAAGACATACCTGATCGCCAAGCTGGATTATCAACAATATTTATTGGTAATGACGTAAGCAGTGGCTTAAATGTATCTGCATTGAAACCTAAAACACAATAAACGTGTTCTGTAATAGACAATGCCATTTTGCATTGCTTAAAAAGTAAGTTTTCACCGTGTATCTCTACTAACTGCTTTGGGTGACCAAGTCTTGAAGATTGACCTGCAGCCAAAATTATTACTGCAAAATCATTCATTTAATCAACCAAATAGTAAAGATTACTAAAACAATAGAAATAATTTGCTTATGTTACTAGTCGCATTGGTACATCTAGAGTAGTAGGTTTATCGTCTACTTTTTTAGATTTACTATCCAGCACAATAGATTTATCGCTCGTCTTTTCAACTTTAACATCTTTAGTTACCGATTCTCCATTGTGATATCTGTGGTATGAAAAGCCCTCTATACCCATTCTTTTAGAAAACTTATGGAATGTTAAAAAATCTTCTTTACTAAAGTCTTGATCTTCTTTGGTTAGTAAACCGTCAATATACATTGTATCGCCATTTAAGTTGCAATTGGCTATAGCTGAATACGGTTTACCATATTCGTCTACTCTTAATGCTCTAACAGTTTTAACTTCAAATACCCATTCACCTACACGTATAAAGCGAGCGTTTTCTTGTAACATTTTATTTACCAATATTTCAGTCAAAACGGCCATTCTGCCAATGACTTACAAACCTATCTATAAATCAACCATGATAAATAGTCATACAAAGTATAGTTAATGCATCATAATGAACTAATTTCCCAATGACGCAATGTTGTAAATTAGGTTTATAATTTTTAAACAAACAAATATAAACGTAAACTGCATAGCAAAATTTTATGTAAACCAGTGCTAAACAATCTAAATTATAACCAACTTATCACATCATCTTAACAAATCAGACAATGAATACAATGCTCTTAACTGAAAAACTAAAATTAAGCAAACCAATTGTAAATAAAATGTTAATTTTATTTTTTTGGCTCGGATAGTATTTAACTAATCATACCCAATAATAAATGAACAATGAGTTAAAAATCATTTAAACTACATCCCATATAATAAATTTACGTTGTTTAATTAATTTATTATTGATCCAGATATTAATGAGTTATGTACTAATCATATGGTAGTTATGTAATATAAATAGGAAATTAAGTATTACTAATTTAAGCGTTAATTAGGGCATGTTAATTTTTTAAGTTTCAATTCTATTCAATTTAAAACAGATTTAATGGCGGCGTGAACTTGTTATCATCGTTACTTAATTAAAGCGAAAACGAGTTAAATATTGCAATACAACTTAAGTATTGCTTCCCTGTCTTTTATAAAATAACTAAATCAATATCTTGAATTGATATTGCTCACGCGCTCTGAAACGAACATTTTGATTGGTAACGGGTATATAGAAACTTACAACCGACTCGAACTTTAAAAGGAATAAAATGAATATATTAATTTGGGCTATTTTTATTGCGGTATTATTGCCTTTTTTGGCAAAAATACCGGTAGCTATAGCGATGCACCGCTTAAATAAATACGATAATAACAATCCTCGAAGCCAGCAAGAACAATTAACAGGCTACGGTGCCAGGGCTTTAGCTGCTCATCAAAATGCATTTGAATCGTTAATTATTTTCTGTCCAGCAGTGTTATTAGCTATTGCTACTAATCATACGGGCGAATTTATCCAACAATTAGCTATAACATATCTCATTGCCAGAGTAGTTTATAACGTTTTATATGTATTAGATTTTAGTACATTAAGATCTATTGTTTGGGCAATAAGTTTATTTTGTTCTGTTTATATTATTTGGTTATGCATCCCATGATTACGGATATATACATACGACTTAGGTTTAGAACGTTATAGCGCCAATAAAATTGGTCTAAATAAACGGTTGAATAAATTATTATTCATAGATACGATGTTGAATATAAATCAAATTCAATTTTTTTAATTATTACGATTTATTTTTTTTACTTCTCAAATTTGAGTTGTTAGAATTTTATGTCGCCTATAATCGATAAAAAAGCCTCCAATATTGGAGGCTTTTTTATGGGTAAAAATGAAAAGTAGCAGTTAACAATTTAATTTTAAAGGAAAAGTGCGGTGAACGAAGATCTAGATTTAGACAAAATTCGTGAAAAAATAACAAAACTTGACCAACAATTACTAGAACTTTTTGCTCAACGACGTTCGCTTACTTTAAATGTAGCAAAAAGCAAAGTGCATCACATTCGACCTATACGCGATCAACAACGCGAACAAGCGCTGTTAATTAGGCTCATTACTAAAGGTAAAGACTTAGGTTTAGATGCTCATTATGTGACAAGTATTTTTCATACTATTATTGAAGATTCGGTATTAAATCAACAAGCTTACTTGCAAACTCTTGCGAATCCGAACCTCCAAGTACCTACTGTTAGTGTTGCTTTTTTAGGTAATAAAGGCTCATATAGTTACTTGGCCAGTCATCGTTATTTTTCTCGCAGAGCTGAACAAATTATTGAATCGGGTTGCCAAAGTTTTACCGAGATAATGCAACAAGTAGAATCTGGCGAAGTGGACTACGGGATGCTACCTATTGAAAACACTAGCTCAGGAAGTATCAACGAGGTTTATGATGTTCTTCAACATACTAACCTATCAATTGTTGGTGAAATTACTCAACCTATAAAGCACTGCTTACTCACAGCGGTAAATACTAAATTAAGCAAAATAAAAACAATTTATGCTCATGGACAACCTTTTGCTCAATGTAGTAACTTTTTGGATAAGCAAAAAAACATCCGAATCGAATATTGTGAAAGCACCGCTCAAGCGATGGAAAAAGCGTTTAAATTACAAGATGATACCGTTGCTGTAATAGGTAGCGAAGAAGGCGGACAGTTATATAACTTACATGCACTAGAAAAAGCGATAGCTAACCAAGCTGAAAACCATAGTCGATTTATTTTAGTTGCACGTAAACCTGTAGACGTAGCAGAACAAATTCCAGCAAAAACGGCCATCGTATTAGCAACTAGTCAAAAACCCGGTGCTTTAGTTGAATGCTTGATTGTATTGAAAGAGAAAGGCATTAACATGTGTAAATTAGAATCTCGTCCAATACAAGGAAGACCTTGGGAAGAAATGTTTTATTTAGATGTTGAAGCCAATTTAAAAAGCTTAGCGCTACAAGAAGCCATATCTGAAATAACCCAACATACTAACTTCATTAAAGTACTTGGCTGCTATCCTATAGAGCACATTAGCCCTACTAGCGTGCCAAGTAATTCAGTGTGATTTTAGCTTGATCCCACTCATAGTTAATATCTATTTAGATTTTGGTGTTCTATTATTTTGATCGTAAGTTTGATGTATAAATAAATAACGCAGACTTGTTTACTAAGCCTGCGTTTTTAGTTTGCCTAAAAATTTATTTATCTATTTATTTTAAAACCTTAACTTGGTTTGACTCAAAAAACTCTCTGATAACAAAAAATCACATTATATTATTTATTTTAATATCAAAAGCTTATATTTAAATCAAACCGATCTGATTACAAATGCGAAGAATCTTTGTTGTTGTTTTTAAAAATAGACTTTACTATCCACTTCATCAAAAACTCCCCCTTAACAACCTTGAGGTCAACATGTTTAATAAGTTTACACGTAACACCGCTGCATCTTTTTTAAGTGCAACAATGGCATTCACCTGCTTATCTTCAAGTGCAACTATAGTTGAATTTCAAACTTCTCAAGGAAATATTCAAGTTAATTTGTTTGATGAGTCGACACCTAAAACTGTACAAAATTTTCTTTCTTATGTAAACGATGGTGCGTACACAAATAATATTATTCACCGAAGTATGCCCCAGTTTATAGTGCAAGGTGGTGGGTATACTTTTAATGGCTCTCAATTTGAAACAATTGAGTCTAAAGCCGCTGTAATCAATGAACCCATTTTTTCGAATGTTAAAGGTACTATTGCTATGGCTAAAATAGGTGGAAAACCTAATAGTGCTACCAATGGCTGGTTTTTTAATGTTAATAATAATAGCGCTAATCTTGATGTTCAAAATCAAGGTTTTACTGTTTTTGGGCAAGTAATTGATAGTGATATAGCAACAATGGAAAAAATTGCTAATATTAAAACTTGTAATGCAAACTCAACCTTTCCTAATATTCCGTTAGTTGACTTTAGCTGCACGGGAGCTCAGGTTGCAGGTGCTGAAAATTTTATTACCATTTATCAAATTGTCATTGTTGATTCTTCTTCAGCAACGGCTCAAAATTTAAACCCAATAAAAAACACTTTATTAAAAAAACCAGATCCTACTCCCCCAGTTATACCTCCAGGAGTCTCTGATAAAAGTAGTGGTGGTACGGTTTTTTGGGGAGTTATATTTTTATTCAGTTCACTCATTATTAGGGCTAACCGTTTATTAAAGTTAACGTCTAGCTAAAGTATTTACTCAAGTTAAAACTATTTGCTAATCAACATTCAAGATCGATAAAATCAAATATCGATCTTTTTTCTTAACGACTTTACCGTGCCTCTTTGCTTTTTATTATCAGTACGTTTTCTTTTAGCATTTCTAGAAGGTTTAGTTGACCTCCTTACTTTTTGTACTATTGCCACACTTTTAATAAGCTCTTGAAGGCGACTGACTGCATCGTCTCTATTTTTTTCTTGCGTACGATATACTTGAGCTTTAATAATAATGATACCGTCTTTAGTGATCCTTTTATCTTTGAGTGCTAAAAGCCTATGTTTATAAAAATCAGGCAGTGAGGAAGCAGTTATATCAAATCTTAAGTGGATAGCAGAAGAGACTTTATTAACGTTTTGACCGCCAGCACCTTGTGCACGAACAGCGTTAAGTTCGTATTCACTATCTTGTAGAGTTATAGCATTAGATATGATCACATTGATCCAATTGTTTTAATTATTTAGAGTTTATTAGGCTTATCTTAAATATTAGAGTATCAGGTATTGGGCGTGAAGTAGTTTGCTTTGGTGGGTTAATAGAATCAAATTTGATTAAGTAATATAAATTGTGCCTAAACATTTAAATTTAGGCACTTTTAACTTTTAATCTAAGTATAAATTACGAATTTAAATTCATTTCTTGCACTTTCTCATGCGCAATAATTGGTGTGGTGGGATCAGGCTTTGTATGCAAGTTTGCCTTTAGTTGACCTTTTCTATGCTTGAGTGCAGCATCAAGTTTTTTCTTAGAAGCTGCAATAGCTGGATACATAACATCGTTTTTACCCGTTACTGATATTCTACTACCTTCATAGTTGGTAATTAATTCAGCTTGGTATTCACCGTGCTCTTTAGAGAGGATCACATCAAGTGATGTAAGTGTAGGAAAATGGCTCGCGATTTTCGCAAACTTCTCTTCTAGATGTTCTTTAATTGATTCTGAAACTTCAACGTGATGACCAGAAAGATTTATTTTCATAGTTTTTCCTTTTATTTGTAACTCAATAAATGACTTGAGGGCACAGGCATTAAAAGACAAGTTTTTTTTACAGTTTATTTATAAAAAATTATAATCTATTTTTATTATCAAACATTTATTATCGAAATTAGCTTAATGTTTACACTTAGTTGGCTAATGATTTGTTATTTTTTAATAGCTTATTAATAAATTTATATTTTAAAATCAAATAGTTAACATTGTATTAATTGCATCAGTATTTAGTATAAAAAGTGAGTAAATAAACTTTCAAATTTAGATATCATAAAAACATCTAAAAACTCCTAAAGCACAACTAGTAGCTTAGTTTTTATTTCGAAAATAACAAGCTTGGATTTTATAAGCTACTAACTAGCTAATCACCCTTTAAAAAAACCATAATTTAACCATTTAGACCACTATTTAACTTTAATTTAATAACCAAAACTTAGCGAATATCACAAATAAATCGGTAAACCATTGATTTTAATTAACAATAAATTAGTGGCACTTAGGTTGCTTTTAACCAATACACCAACCTAAGGAGAATAAAAATGCATAAAATATCAATAACTTTAACCACTTCTATAATGTCTTTAGTATTAGCAAGCTCAGTAAGCGCTTCAACTTTTGAAGCTACGAATAACTTGATTACAACAAAAATTTGTATCGCCGCCGCAGAAGGTAATAAAGCACGATTAAATAGGATCATTAACCAGTCAGGTTTGAGTAGAGCTTATATTACGAATAAAGTTAAATGTAACGATATTGATATCACCGCATTTGTAAATAAATATGGTAAATCCCCCAAGTTGATTAATGATTTATTAAGCAAATATAAAAAACCACCCCGTAATAATCAAATAGGTTTGGTTAAACTTTAGCGTATCCCACTATAAAGTTCATTATCTGTCGCTACTTAAATAATGGACTTTAACCTTTCTATCAATGCCCTCCATTACCTTTGTTAACTAGCTTGGGTAACTATAAAATATAATATACAATATGTGCTACTTTGTATAAGTATCAGTTTAATGAGTTTTCTAATAAACTTTGACAAACGCCCATTACCAATCAAGATGCTCGTTTGAGAACGCTTGAGTGTAAATGTTTATGGTAAGTAATTTAAGGCAATACTTTATTGTAATAGCAGCTTCCTTATAAAAGTATTAACGATGAAGTTATTTTTAAAGAAATAAGCGCTCAAGCGCTTCTTCGATGAGGCTAAAAAATTATGTGGCGTTATTAATTTTAGTCATGTTCTGCATGGATTTAGAGCATTAAGCTAACGCAGAAGCAGTTACCGAGAATCACCATGACATAAACTTAATTCCTTGTATGGATGTAGGCTTTAGATTTTGTTTGGAATATGAAATCTGTGCCTAAATTTTTTAATTCTTACTGAAACCTGCATCTTGAATGATACCGGTATATACACTAATTTGGATCTATAAATAGATGTTTGATGATATACGACCTTATCGGGACGATGAGGTAACTACTGTAATTAAGAAACTTATAAATGAACCCGCACTTCAAGCCTCAATTGCCAGAATAAAGCTCCCATTTACATACAAAACTTTTCCTAAAGTAGCTAAATTTATTGTTAAAGTTTATTTTAAAAGTCGTGCTAAAAAATTCACCTCCATCGATGATATTCAAAAAGAAGTAGCGAAATACTTATATCACCTTATCGATACTAGTTGTTCTCATTTTTCTTATAATGGAATAGATAAAATTGATCCTAATAAACCATCTCTCTTTATCAGTAACCATCGCGATATTGTGTTAGATGTTGCCTTAGTTAATGTTGCATTGTATCAAAGTGGCATTACTACCGTAGAAGCTGCTGTAGGTGATAATTTATTAAATCAGCCCTGGGTATCTGATTTAATGCGTTTAAATAAAAGTTTTATTGTAAAACGTAGCGAAAAAACTAAGCGCGCAATGTTGACGGCTTCTAAACAATTATCTAGTTACATTCACTACACGTTAACCGAAAACAAGCAAAATATTTGGATTGCTCAACGAGAAGGTCGAGCGAAAGATGGTATAGATAAAACAAATTCTGCCCTAATTTCTATGTTGCTTTTAAATAAGAGCAAAGAGGTAAGTATCAGTCACTATTTAGAACATCTTAATATTATTCCTGTGGCAATTTCTTATGAATTTGATCCATGCGATCGAGATAAAGCAAAAGAATTAGCCGAAAAAGAAGCAACCGGCGAATATAAAAAATCAGAGAATGAAGATTTTAACAGTATTACTCGAGGGTTAATTGGTAAAAAAGGTCATGTACACATAGAGTTTTGCGATGCAATCCGTGGAGATTTTGAAGATAGTAAAGCTATCGCTCAAGCAATCGATAATGAAATAATAGCCAATTATAAGCTTTATGACAGTAATCAAAAAGCTTATGAGCAATTACGTAATCAAAACGTTTTGACTGAAGAAAATCCACTAAAAAATAGATTAGCCCAACTTAACTCTGAAGAGCAAAAGTGGTTATTAACTATGTATGCAAATCCTGTTTTTGCAAAAGAAACACTTAATAATATTAAAGTTACCCATAGTTGATTTTCAACCAATAAAATTATTGATTTTACTTTACAATAATTTCAACTAGAGTCTCTTATACCCGTTACCAATCAAAATGCAGGTTTCAGTGGGAACTAAAAACATTTTAGGCACAGATTTCAAGTTCCAGACGAAATCTAAGGTCAACATCCATGTATGCAAGGCATTAAGTTTATGTAATGGTTGTTCCCGGTAACTGCTCCTGCATTACCCTAATGTTCTACATCCTTGTAGAAACATGACTACACTTAATAACACCGCATAAATTGTTTTTAGACCCATCGAAGAAGCGCTTGAGCGTTTCTTCCTCTAAAAGAAGACTTCATCGTTAATGCTTTTTACAAGTGAACAACCATTGCAATAAAGCATTGCCTTGAATTGCTTACTATAAACATTGACGCTCAAGCGCTCTGGAACGAGCATATTGATTGGTAACGGTATATAAGGCTTGTGGCATATTTAAACAGTAGCAAGGTTTTTAGCATACTCTACGGCCTTAACCAAATCTTCGGGCGTATCTACGCCTTCAACCGGAACGGTTGATTTTGCAACAGCAACATGAATTTTTTCACCTTGCCATAATACCCGTAATTGCTCTAAAGACTCAATTTGCTCTAATTGACTTGCTGGCCATGTAACGTAATCTTTAATAAAACCGGCGCGATAAGCATAAATACCTATATGTCTTAAGTAAAAATCGCCAATTTCAGAGATAATATTTTTATTTAAAAAACGGTTTCGATCATAAGGGATAGTCGCGCGACTAAAATAGAGCGCATAACCATCACTATCACACAATACTTTTACTGCATTTGGATTAAAAGCTTCTTCTACAGTCGATATTTTTATGGCTAAAGTTGCCATTCTCGCCTGTTGTTGTAGGGCTAAATTATCAGCGACTTGTGCTATGTTTTCGGGTGGAACAAAGGGTTCATCTCCCTGCACATTAACAATAATTTGATCATCAGAAAATTGATAAGTTTCCATTACCTCTGCAAGTCGTTCGGTGCCTGATTGGTGATCACTACGTGTTTTACATACTTCACCACCAAAGCCTTTTACCACGGCTTCAACTTTGTCGTTATCAGTTGCAATAATTACATGACTGGCTCCACTTAATTTCGCTTTTTCAACAACCCACTGGATCATTGGCTTGCCGTTAATATCAGCTAATACTTTTCCGGGTAAACGGCTAGATTCATATCGCGCAGGTATCACTACTACAAATGACATTTATACTTCACCTTAAGTAAATTATTGGTCGGTTATTCTACGTGCTTCATTTTCTAGGAGTACGGGGATATTTTTTTGAATAGGATACGCTAACCGATCAAATTTACAGATAAGTTCTTGATCATTTTTATTGTAATCTAACTTTCCTTTGCATACAGGACACGCCAGAATTTCCATTAACTTGGTATCAAATGCCATTAGTTATTCTCATGTTTTAGGTTTAATTGGGAGTTAATTTAGTTTTATTAAAAGTGTGTAGCTTACGCCAGTAATTATTTTTTATTGTAAAGAATTACCTGCCACTAATTCGGTTATTTTAGTTAATAAAGGCTTAGTATTTTGCTCTGAAAATACTGCCCCTACAGGGACATACCACCAATGATATTTTGCAAACTTTTGACATTTCACTGCATCTTTCTCAGTCATTAACAGCGGCATTGAAGCACTAAAGTTTTGTAAATCACTTAAAGTAAATTGGTGGTGATCAACAAAGCCTTTGGCTTTTTTTACATTAAAGTTTTGGCTACTTAACGTTGTAAAAAAACGCTCTGGATCACCAATCGCTGCAATTGCATTCACATTATTATGTTGTTTTATAAACACCTGTAAAGATATTTTCTCATTAGTTTTAACATTACAAACAAATTGTGGGCACAAAACCATATCTATTTTGCTGTATTTATTATTAGCAAAAGAATTGTTATCTAAATTTATATTACCTGATGACTGATTATAAATTACATAGTCAACGGTATTTAAACGCCACTTACCTTCACGCAATGGTCCTGCAGGAAGTAAAAAACCATTGCCAAACTGGCGTTTTGCATCAACAATAACTAATTCTAAATCTCTCTCTAGCGTGTAATGCTGCAAACCATCGTCAGCGATAATAATATTACACCCTTGGGCAATCAATAAGTTTGCTGCTGCTACTCGGTTAGCGCCAACAACGACCGGAATTTTACAACGCTGATAAATTAATATGGGCTCGTCGCCTGCTTCATTAGGGCTACTGTCTTTTGTTAATAAGTAAGGGTAATGTGGTGCTTTACCACCATAACCTCTACTAACTACGCCTACCTTTAACCCCAGCTTGATACATTGTTCAATTAAATAAATAACAACGGGAGTTTTACCATTACCACCAATACCAATATTACCCACAATAATAACCGGAACTGAAACACGGTAAGATTGAAATAAGCCCATTCGATAAAAAAAACGCCTTAAGCTTGTTAGTAAATAAAACAGTACTGAGAAAGGCAATAACAGCGGAATAATAAACCATTTTGCGTTATGCCGCTTAAACCATATTTTTTCAATGAGTCTCATAAAAACAATTACTTATTGAATTGAAATTGATGTAATTGCGCATAGGCACCGTTTTTTTCAAGCAAGGTTTTATGGTTACCCTGTTCAACAATTTCACCTTGCTCCATAACAATAATGTTATCAGCATTTTCTATAGTGGAGAGTCGATGAGCAATTACAATACAGGTACGGTTTTGTTGTAATGTGTGTAAAGCATCTTGAATATGTCGCTCAGATTCTGTGTCTAAAGCACTTGTGGCTTCATCTAAAATTAAATAAGGCGCATCGCACAATAAAGCTCTAGCTATTGCTATACGTTGGCGTTGACCACCTGATAATAGCGCGCCATTTTCGCCAATATTAGTATTTAGACCGTCAGGCATTTTGTTAGCAAATTCGATTACATGGGCACTTTTTGCCGCGGCAATAATTTCTGCTTCGGTAGCGTCAGGCTTTCCGTAAGCAATATTGTTGGCTAAAGTATCGTTAAATAGCACCACTTGTTGAGACACATAAGCAAACTGTTGACGCAAATCTTTAAGTTTATACTCAGTGATATCTATATCATCTATTAATACTTTTCCTGATGTGGCTGCGTAAAAGCGTAATAACAATAAACTTGCCGTAGACTTACCACTACCCGAACGCCCAACAAGTGCTATAGTTTCTCCACTTTTAGCCGAAAAACTTACGTTATTTAACGCCATGTCGTTGTTATTTTTATAAGAAAATTTAACGTTGCTAAACGATAATGAGCCTTTAGCTTTTTTAAGTTCAAGAGTTCCCGTATCTTTTTCTTTTGCTTCGTCTAATACATTAAAAATATTAACACAAGCTGCCATTCCATTTTGAAACTCACTGTTAACAGTTGTCAGCATTTTTAAAGGTCTTAATAACATTGTCATACAGGTAATAATGGTTATAAAAATGCCCGGCGATAGACTTTCCTTCATACTGTCGAGATTAGCAACATACAAGACAAAAGCTAAAGCAAATGAGGCAATTATTTGAATAAGAGGTACGCTAGTTGATTGTGTTGCCACTAATTTCATACGTTGTTGACGGTTATGCTTATTAATTTTACTAAAGCGATCGTATTCCCTTTGTTGACCATCAAAAGTTAATACCACTTTATGGGCATTAAATGTTTGTTCTGCAGCAGTAGTTACTTGCCCCATGGCACTTTGAATACTCTTACTTACTTTACGAAACCGCTTTGATACTATGGTAACAATAACCGCTATTATAGGGGTTATAAGTAAAAATATAGATGAAAGCTGCCAACTGTTATAAAACATAACAACTAATAACCCAATTACAAATGCCCCTTGTTGTACTAACGTAAGTAGCGCCTTACTGGTTGCCTGTAGTACTTGCTCAGTATCAAAAGTTAACTTTGAAATAAGTGAACCTGTGGATACTTTGTCGTGGTAAGCCACTGGTAAAAACATAATATGTTCGAAGAGGTTCTGCCTAATATCTGCAACCACATGATTACCTACCCAAGCCAAACAATAATTTCCCACAAAATGACAAATACCACGCACCATAAAACAACCAATAACAAAAGCTGGAGCCCATTTCATAAAGTTTGGATTAGCGCCCGAAAGACCGTCATCAATAAGTGGCTGCAATTGTGAAAAAAATAAGGTATCAATACCTGCATAACCTAGCATGCCAATAATTGCCGCAATAAATCCTATTTTATAGGGTTTAGCGTACGACATAAGTCGCTTAAAGTTTTGCCATGTATTATCGTCTGTGGCTTCTGATACTTGATTTTTAGACATTAAGTCACTCATTCTTATAATTTTCATTACCCTTTACTAGGGTTGTAGCTGAATTCACATAGCCGTTTACAGTCAAGATACTCTTTTCAAAGTGCTTGAATGATAACGGGTATAAACTATTTTAACGTTATTTTACTTGTACACCAAATTTTCCCTGATTATTATCAAAATTTAACTTTATAATCATTCCACCTGAAAAATTACAGACAAAATGATTAAGATCTTATTGGGCAAACCAAAAAGGATACTTACCTTGTTTGTAAGGAATAATAATAATTTGTGTGTTTGGGGTACTGTTGTTATTTTGAGGTTCGTTGTTATATTTTATGAAAAAAGGAGAAGCTTGAGCAACGTCTTTAGACTTTATGTTAATTTCAATCATTCCCTGCTTAGCTGTATTGAAGGCGGTGGTATTTTCTGCAAAATATCTATTTTGTACAAGCAAAGAAGGCATATTCCATCTATTCATAAAACCGGCGCTATACACTACATACTTGGGTGATACAGCTTTTATAAAAGCCTGACTCGACGAAGTATTAGAACCATGATGAGGAGCTATAATAACATCAGCATTTAGTTTAAATTTAGGTTGAGCTAAGCTATTAACATCGGCAACCAATAGTTTTTCAACTTTTGTAGAAATATCGCCTGTAAGTAATACACTTTTATTATTATCACTTACCTTAATTACGCAAGAATGGTCATTCTCACTTCCGTCGTATTCAGTATTATTGGGTGGCCAAAGCACTCTAAATATTAAACCTTGCCAAATAAAGCTATTTCCTTTGGCACATTTTTTGTGCCCCTTTAATTTTGGATCACTAGCTATAACTTCATCTATTTTTAATGAATCTTTTAGCCTAGTTAAACCGCCAGCGTGATCGTTATCGCTATGGCTTATAATAACTTTATCAAGTGTTCTAATTCCCTTATGCTTTAAATAGGGCAATATTGCCGCATCAACTAAATTAAAACCGCTAGGGTAGCTTGCACCGGTATCGTATAAAATAGCTTTGTTATTTTTTTCAATAATAACGCTAAGCCCTTGACCAACATCCATTACAGACACTTTCCAACTATTACTATTTTTAATGAGTTGTTGGTTATAAAAAAAATAACAAATAATCGTCAGAGCTAAAATATTCAGGTATCGCCATTTTAAAGATAGAAATAGACTAATACCAAACATTGAAATTAATAAACTGCCAATAATAATCTGATAAAACGATACTTCGATTAGTGCAAATGTCTGTTGAGATAAAAAGTCTAACCATAACCACAATAATTCTATACTCAGTAATGCTAAGTGATATAAATAACTAGGCAATAAATCATTAAATGGCATTAATAAAACCGCTAACAAACATAACGGTATACTGGTAAAACTCATTAAAGGTACAGCGATTAAATTCGCGGCTATGGAAACTAAAGATAATTGATAATTAAACAACATGGAAATGGGTAGCATAAAAACACTTAAACTTAGCTGAACCCAAAAAAGTGATTGAAGCCAAGTCACTAAACTATTTTTACCTACAAAAGAGTGTTTAAAGCGCCATACCGTTAATAATATTAAACTCACCGCATAAAACGACAACCAAAAACTACCACTTATTAAACTCATTGGCGTGATCAGTATTATAATAAAAACCGTTAAAAACAACCAAGTCGTCAGCTTACATTTAATACCTGAAAGTTTGAAAATCCAAAAAAGCAATAACATAATTAACGCTCTTATCGTCGGTAATGAAAAACCGGCAAGATAAGCATAATAAAAAGCAGTTAAACAACTAAAAAATACCGCAATCAGCCGGCTATTTTTTGTTATAAACCAATTATCTACCCTAACGTTTGGCGTTATTCTCACAATAAAATTTAAAGGGAATATTTTTATTAACCATTGAATAAGAAAAAAACTACCGGTAGCAATCAAGCCTAAATGAAGGCCCGAAATAGCAATTAGGTGTTGGGTATTGGTTTTGTTAAGCACCAACCAAGTTTCTTGGTCGATATTTCCTCTTTCTCCAAAACTTAAAGCGGATAACAATGAAGATAAATAGTCTTTAGGGAGAAAGGTTAATGAGCGTAAATATAATTGTTGACGATAACTAGCTTTATTAATAAGTTTTTCATTGTTTTTGTTGTTGATTACATAACCCGTTGCAACAATATTATTCTGCCTTAGCCACATTGAATAATTAAACCCTCCCGGGTTTGCAAAACCGTGCGGTGGTTTAAATTTAGCCTTTAAGTTCCAAGTTACACCTTGCTCAATATTATGTGCAGTTTTATTCCAATTAAGCCTTATTATTAAAGGGTTAGAGAGTAACTCTTGATCAATATGAGTTACTCTAAAATTAAACTTGTAACTAAATTTTTTTGAAACTTCTCCGGTTACTCTATCTACATCTTTAGCAGATAGAGGTAACTCAGTTCGGGTAGGTATAGTATTGACTTGACCGGTAATAATATGAGTTTTACTAAATAATACTTCTGGATTTAATTCATTACTTTGCCAAACTTGTTGATATTGAACGGCGTTAAATAGTATCCATGCCATACCAAAAAATAACCCGCTCAATACACGTGTATACTTGCTCAATGAACATGCGATAGCTACACAGGTAAAAAAAATGACATAAAAAAACTCTGGCACTACGCCCATAAATAATGACAAGATAGAGCCTGTAAAAAAAGCTATCAGCCACCTATCCATAGTGATTAATTCCCAAAATGTTTCAGATTATTGTTATTTATGCCTAAAAAATTTATTAAGCGCTTTATGCCAGACCCTCACTCTATTAAAACTAACAAGTATTTACAAATATTTGGTGGTTTATTAAACAATGCCAACCTTTGGTATTTAAATAGGCACTCTATTGCTAGAGCTTTTGCTGTAGGTTTGTTTTTCGCCTTTATGCCTGTTCCCTTTCAAATGGTATTAGCCGCAGGTATCGCTATTATTGTAAATGCAAACTTACCTATATCAATCGCTTTAGTATGGATCACAAACCCATTAACTATGCCCGCTATATTTTATGTATGTTATTTAGTTGGCGCGTGGATAATTGATGTACCTACACAAAAATTTGAATTTCAGGTGAGCTGGCAATGGTTAGCTGAAAGTTTAACAACCATTGGTCCAGCCTTTTTATTAGGTTGTTTTGTATGCGCTACTTTATTTTCTGTCATAGGTTATGTGGGTATTCATGTCGTTTGGCGACTTTCTGTACTCAAAGAATGGAACAAACGCAAAAGTTTGAGAATAAAATAATTACTTATATAGGTTTATAATATCTGAATAAAAAGTATACTTTTATATACATCCCTCATTTTGGTTGATTATAACTTTAAAAGAAATAATTAATGAAAGCATTAAAATCATTATTAATAACTTACCTAAATTCTGGTGCCAAAAGATCTAATTCTGATGAATTGAACAGAAGGATATTGATTGTTTATCTTTTCTCTTTAATTGGAAGTTCAATAACGGGTATTACCGCCGTTATTGCGCTTATTAACCATGATGTTCAACTTTCTTTTATTTTGTTCATGGTTTGCTTTATTTTTATCTTGGGTCCTGTTACGCAAAAAAAGACACATAATTATCAGCTTTCATCTGGGATAGTGTTATATCAATTATATATTCTGATGTTGTATTTACTTTACTCTGGTGGAGTAAATAATACCGGGCCGTTGTGGATTTTTATTACAGCTCCAGTAACCTTTTTTATATGCGGTTTAAGAATAGGTGCATTTCATTTATTTATATTTACCTCACTTTCTTCAATCATTTTGTTAGTGCCGGTAAGTTACCTACCTGTTGCTCAATACCCCTTAGATTTTAAACTTAGGTTAATTTCATCTTTTCTTACCGTATCAGCCCTTACCGCTCTATACGAATACTCAAGAGAAACTTCATATTCGGCAGTACAAGAAGTAAGCGAAAAATTCGAAAAACTATCAAAAATAGATCCCCTAACTCAATTATCAAATCGTAGAGATGCCACCAATATCATTGAATATGAGCAACGTAGATTAGTAAGAAATAGTACAGAGCTAAGTATTATTATTTGCGATGTAGATAATTTTAAAAATATAAATGATGTTTACGGACATAATGTGGGTGATTCAGTTTTAGTTGAACTAGCCAAAATTTTTAAAACTTGTGTTCGTACTCAAGATACTGTCGCACGTTGGGGAGGTGAAGAATTTTTATTTATTTTACCTTACACTGACTCTAAGGAAGCTGGGATCACCGCAAAAAAAATCCATCAATCTATTAAAAACAATCTGCCTTTATGTAAAGGTTATCAGTTTGAAACAACAGTAAGTATGGGAATAAGTACCATTATTGGTAATAGCAGTATTGAATCAGCTATTTCAGCAGCAGATAAAAATTTGTATAAAGCTAAAAGTGAAGGTAAAAATTGTACTTATAGTGATAATGAAGAAATACGTTTAAAAATAAGTTAATCTTTTAGTTATTTAGTTTACTCATAATTACTAGCGTGAAATTATGTTTTTTTAATAAAGAAGTTACTTAAATTTGCCCCAATACTTTTGCTGGATCTATTTTTGTAGCGCTCCAAGCAGGGTATAATGTAGCGATTAAAGATAAAAAAAGTGCTGCTCCTACAGTAATATACACGTCATTATAATGTAAATCTGATGGTAAAAAGTCTATAAAGTAAATATCAGACGATAAAAACGTAGTATTAAAAAATAATTCTATATCTCTAATAATATTAGTTAAATTATTCGCCAAATATATCCCCGCAAAAGCACCAAAAACAACACCTATAATGCCATTAATTAAACCTTGGATCATAAAGCTAAACATAATAATGTAAGCGCTAGCTCCCATAGTTTTAAGGATTGCTATATCACTTTTTTTGTCATTAACTGCCATAATTAGTGTTGATACAATATTAAAACTCGCCACAGCAATAACAATTATTAAAACAATATACATAATTAATCTCACTAATTGTATATCATTAAACAAGTGACCCTGCTCTATAGTCCAATCTAAAACAGCTACGTAGTGATCTAAAGTATAAGCGGCATCTCTAACAATCATTGAAGCCCTAAACACGTTATCAACTTTGATGTTAAAGCCTTGAACTTCACCTTGAGCGTAGCCCATAAATTTTGCAACATGCTCTATTGCCATGTAGGCATTACTTTCATCAATCATACCGCCAAATTTAAAAATCCCCACTACCTTAACTTGTTTAGTCAATGGTATTGGAAATTGCTTATTCATACTATATGTATGATTAGATTTAATATTTTGCGGCAATAGTAATTGAATAGAATCTCCAACAGATACCTGTAACTTTTTAGCTATACCGGCACCGACAATAATGGTATTTTCAGTCAATAAATCTTGCCAACTACCTTTAATAATATATTGAGTAATAGAAGAGACTTGAGTTTCTAACGTTAAGTCGACACCTTTTAATTCAACCCCTTTTACCTCTCCCTTAAATTGCACCATGCCTGATTCATTAATAATAGGAGATGCGGCTATAACATGTGGCGATTTTAGTAGTTGAGATACTTTATTTTGCCACTTTGAAATAGGTTTATTAATAGCAACTAACTGACCATGCGGAATAACAGAAAGTAACTTATCTGCTAAAGCTTTTTCAAAACCATTCATGGCGGAAAGTACAACAATAAGTACCATAACCCCAAGAGCAATACCTAAAGTTGATGATGCCGAGATAAACGAGGCAAAGCCATTGCCTTGTCGGCTTTTTACATAACGTAATGCAATAAATAAGCTTAACGGTTTAAACATTACTAAGTTAATTCCATTGCTTGTAAATGACCTTGCGTTAAGGTTAGTTGCCGATCCATTCTGTTAGCTAATACTAAGTCATGAGTTACAATAACAAAGCTTATTCCAAGTTTCTGGTTAAGAGACCTGATCAGCGTATATATTTGTTCAGCAGTTTCAGAGTCTAAATTACCGGTGGGTTCGTCGGCTAATACAATCGATGGATTTGTGACTAAGGCTCTTGCAATAGCGACTCGTTGCCTTTCCCCACCTGACAATTCGGCTGGTCGATGATCCAATCGGTGAGATAAGCCAACTTGCGTCAATATTTCTTGCGCAGCAAGCTTGGCGTCTTTTACACAAACACCTCTAATCAATAATGGCATAGCTACATTTTCAATTGCTGAAAACTCCATCATTAAATGATGAAATTGATAAATAAAACCAATATGCTGATTACGAAAAGACGCCCTTTCCTTGTCAGTTAAGTTAAGTACGTTAACGTCGTTAATAACAACCTCGCCTGAAGTTGGCGAATCAAGCACACCCGCTATATGTAAAAATGTACTTTTACCACAGCCAGAGCTACCCACTATTGCCAGTAACTCCCCTGGCTTTACACTTAAATTTAAATTGTTAAGTACTTTAGTTTCGTGCTTACCATTAAAATAGGATTTTGATACTGCTTTACACAGTAAACGGCTACTCATTTCGTAGAACCTCAGCTGGTAATGTTTTAGATGCTCGATAAGCGGGATATAGTGTCGCTAAAAAGCTAGTAAATAGTGCTAAACAAATAATAGTAACTACATGTATAAAATTAAGATCTATAGGGAGGTTTTGTCCTGCAAAAGCAGATCCTAATAAGCCCCCCCCAATAGTTGATAATAACGTATTTAAATTTAAGGTAATTAATATGCCCAAAGTTGAGCCTATTAAAACACCCCAAATTCCATTTGATAAACCTTGAACAATAAAAATATGTAAAATATTTTTCCTGTTCATACCTAATGTTTGAAGAATACCAATCTCACCTTGTTTATCTATAACCACCATAACTAAAGCCGATACAATGTTAAAAGCAGCCACAGCAATAATGAGGCTTAGCATTAACCACATCATGTTTTTTTCCATTTTAACGGCAGAAAACAAAGCTCCTTGGCTGTCGTTCCATGTAACAACGTCTAAATACTTATGCTCTGTTTGTAAGGTTTTTGCTAGCGAATTAGCATGAAAAGCGTCATCTAAATACAAACGCAAATGAGTAGTACCGTCACCTTGTTGTTTTAATAATTTAGCTCCGTATTTACTGTGTAGGTAAACAACGCTTCCGTCGACTTCCGAGCCAACATTAAATATACCAGTAATGGTAAATGTTCTCTGAACAGGAATACGTCCCATAGGGGTAAAAACAGTTTTATTAGGTAGTACAATACGTATAGTATCGCCCGATGTAACATTTAACTTATACGCAAGGGATTTACCAATAACAACAGAATATGGCATATCATTTAGGTTAGATAAACTACCTAATACCATGTGTGAAGTAATAATATTGTGTTGCTCAAACTCTGGCATAATTCCAACCAATAAAACACCCTGTAATGCCTTTTTTGATTGGATTAATGCTTCAGATTGAAGAAAAGGAGTTACTTGATTGACATGAGGATAAGTTAATAATTGTTTACGAATTTTTTGCCATTTGGGAAATTGTGAATGGTTAGCGATCGAATTATTATTTACAGCGTTTGAACTAACCACAACGTGCGGCACAATTCCCAAAATCCTTTTTTTTAATTCACCTTCAAACCCATTCATTACCGATACCACAGTAATAAGTGAGGCTACACCTAAAACAATACCAGCAATTGAAAAAAAAGTGATAAAAGATAGAAAACCAGAGTTTCTTTGGCTTTTACTGTAACGTAAACCAATAAAAAAGCTTGCAGGTAAAAACATAAATTTAAAACTCTTAACTACTTGATTTAAATTACTTTATAGATATATACCTGTTCTCATGCAAGATGATCGTTTTAGAGCTTCTTGGATAAAACGGGTATAACTTTTATAAGGTAGGAATTTGATAGGCAAAGCATAGCATATTGCATACAAACTATAACAAGAATAAACACCACTAAAATCATATTCCCATTGCCATTCAAGATGCATCTTAAAGTGTAATCGGTATATAATAATCCATTATAAGTATTAATTTAGCATGGGTTATATAATGTCTAACGATAAAATTAATGAGAAGTTACTGCAATTTAATGAGTTTTTTTCAATTAAACATACATTTAATATTAATGTTAAATTATTAAATAATGATGAAATTATTTCACATAAAAATTTTATTGAAAATATCCCTACGGCTTTTAAATTAGCAAACGATATGGCTGTATTAGATGAAGCTGCGCTTGCCCCATTAGGTGCAATCTCAGGTATTGCCGGTCAACTGGCTCAATTTTTACATCATCAAAATAAAAAAATCGATCTTCTTATCAATCACATTCTAAGCGAGCAGGATAACGCCACGTTACGCCACAAAGGCATAACATTCGGCGGCGGCGGTATTGAATTTTGCTACCCTAGTCCTTTTACATTAAATGACCTACTTGAGATAAAAATTTTCTTATCAGATCAAAATTGTGCCGTATTTTGTTATGCAGCAGTGATCGAAATTAAAAAGAATGATGATGTATATAATCACAAAGTTGTTTTTCATCATATAAGAGAGGAAGATAGAGAAAAGCTTGTTAGATCAAGCTTACATTTACAATCTAAACAATTACAACAGTTAGCTAAAGAACGAAATCAAGAACTTAGCGACCCTACTAGCAATTAAGTGAGGCAACATGTCATTATTCGAAATTATTATTACCGTAGTCGTTATTGGATTCATTGTTAGCCCTGTATTGTTATTAAAGCAGTCAGCACAAAAATTTAATTTAACCGATGAGCAGCTCGATAAAATAAAAAAAAGAAATGAGCAATTAGACAAAGAAGACAAAAAAGAAGAAGATGAAAAAAACGGTTAACGCTTATCTAACGTAGGGTTGAAGTGAAATTATTTAATTCTTAATTTATACCCGTTACCATTCAAAATACACTTGCTGTTGCCAAAATATTAACCATTAAAAAGTTTGAGTATGTTAAATGATTATCTAAAATTTATTAAAATGAGTGGTTGGATAATAACGTTAAACAATATTTTTAAGTAAATAACCTAAATCTTAATAAGTATATTTTTCTAACGCCCTTTTTACTATAAACTTAGGCATTTTTAGAATTTGAGATAATCACATGGCGTCTATAAAACACTTATTTGAACAAAATATTCAATGGGCGGAGGGAATTAAAAAAAGTGACCCTGATTTTTTTAAATCACTTTCAAACCAACAAGCGCCAGAATACTTATGGATAGGTTGTTCAGATTCCCGAGTGCCTGCAAATAATCTTATGGGACTCATGCCTGGTGAAGTTTTTGTACATAGAAATATTGCAAATTTAGTAATACATACTGACCTTAATTGTTTATCCGTATTACAATTTGCCGTGGATGTACTTAAAGTTAAACATGTTATTGTGTGTGGGCATTATGGTTGCGGAGGTATTAAAGCGGCTTTAGATGATAAAAGCCACGGCTTAATTGATAACTGGCTCAGACATATTGAGGATGTACACCGATTTAATAAAGAAAAACTAGATAAGGTTACCAACCCCGAGGATAAAGCCGACTTACTCAGTGAGCTTAATGTAATAGAACAAGTCACTAATATTTCTCACACGAGTATATTAAAAAATGCGTGGAAAAATAATCAAGATATTACTGTTCATGGTTTTATTTATAATATACACGACGGGATTTTACAGGATTTAAAGGTCTCAATCGACAATGAAAATAATCCATATAGCTCAAAATAAGCCTAGTAACTGACTGTACAAAAATTTAAGGCTGTTAAATACTTAACAGCCTTTAATTATTTATTATTTACTCGCCACATTTGCCTTCGCCGCACTTACCTTTGGCTGCTTTTTTAGTTTCGCCACATTTGCCTTCACCGCATTTACCTTTGGCAGCTTTTTTAGTTTCGCCACATTTGCCTTCGCCGCACTTACCTTTGGCTGCTTTTTTGATTTCGCCACATTTGCCTTCACCGCACTTACCTTTAGCTGCTTTTTTGGTTTCGCCACATTTACCTTCACCGCACTTACCTTTGGCAGCTTTTTTGGTTTCGCCACATTTACCTTCACCACATTTGCCTTCACCGCATTTGTCGTTTTTATCATCCGAAACAACGGTCATAATTGTTTGATCAGCAAATGGATTAACGTCAGCCTTAGCAGGTAAAGTTAAAAACGTTGTAAGAGCAAATAAGCTAATAAGTGCCGCAGTTGTTGATTTTTTAATAATGTTCATGAAATATTCCTGTTTATTGATTTAAATTATTATTTTCCTATCCTAACAGACCTTAACTTAATAAAATAAATTTCATTATTTAAATTAAAAGAAAAATAAAGATTAATACTCAACTACAACATCAAGATACAACAGTCGATAAAATTATATTAGCTCCAATGGAAGGCGTAATCGATCCTTTGATGAGAAATATACTTTGCTCAATGAACGACTACGACTTATGTATTACTGAGTTTATAAGAGTCGTTGACTCATTAGTTCCCAAGCATGTGTTTTACCGTACCTGTCCTGAGCTTCGTAATAAAGCAAGCACAGGAAATAATACACCTTTACGCCTTCAATTATTAGGGCAACACCCTAAATGGATGGCTGAAAACGCAATAAGAGCTATCGAGCTTGGCTCTCATGGCATTGATGTTAACTTTGGCTGTCCAGCGAAAGCAGTAAATAAAAGTAAAGGTGGCGCAGTTTTACTACAAGAGCCTGAAAAAATATATCAAATATTATCAACCATAAAAAATTCAATTGATAAAGAGTCGATACTGTCGGCAAAAATTCGTTTAGGCTTTAACGATACCTCGTTGTTTGATGAAATTATTTCAGCAATTAATTCAGCTGGCACCAATGAATTAGCAATTCATGCAAGAACAAAATTAGATGGTTATAGCCCACCCGCTTACTGGGAATACATTAATAAAGCGGTCGCACTTTCGCATATACAGATAATAGCAAACGGAGAAATATGGGATCGCCCTAGTGCTCTTAAATGCGTCAAAGCATCAAATACCGCTCATTTAATGTTAGGTCGTGGTGCTTTGTCTTTGCCCAACTTAGCAAATAACATAAAATATAATGATGCTCCTATGGATTGGTCTACATTAAAAGAGCTATTAATAACTTACAGTGAACTTGAGTTAGATGGTGATAAAAGTTATTACTTTTCGAGTCGATTAAAACAGTGGCTAAAATATTTAAAGTTACAGTTTCCACAAGCTGAGCAACTTTTTCAGCGTGTGAAAAGGCTAAATAACAAAGACGAAATAATGCCTATTATTTTAAATAGCTAATTATCCGAGCATAAACAGAATAAAGGTTAGGTTTGAAAGGTTAGATTTTAAAAAGTTAAAAATAAAAAAACCAGCTCAAAGCTGGTTTTTAGTATGGTAATATTTAGATATAAAGCGTAATTAATTTAACTTAAATAATAGCTTAAATTAATAGCTTAAATTAATAGCTTAACTAAATAGAAACGTTTTTACGTCTTGCCGTATCCTTGATAAAACCAGCCCAGCCTCTTGCAGCTTTCTTAGTTTTAGGATCTTGCATAGCCTTTTTTATAGCGCTATTAGCTTGCTTGTACTCTTCTAAATAAAAGTGAGCTTCTGCAATACTCATATACAGCTGACCTTTATTAGAAACGCCAAGCTCAATCGCTTTATTTAAAGCAATAATAGAGCCTTTAAACTGCTCATCCTGCTTTAACAACATACCTTGCTTACTATAATGTTTAGCTTCATTGGTCATTTTAGCCAATTCACCATAGTATTTAGCCGCTTTATCGATGTGTTGCGCAGCATGCCAAGAGTTAGCTAAAATAGTAAGATTTTTATCATCTCTTTTAACAGACCCTGAGGCAATATGCTTTTCTAACAATTTAGCTGCTTTAAAAGGTATCGCTTTTTGAGCATATAAACTCACTAATACTTTAATTTCAGACTCTTTTTCAAGGTAACCTTGTTTATAGGCCAAATCTAAAGTGGCAAGTGCTTTATCATAATCCTCAACTAAGGTATAGAACTGTCCTAATTGCACCCAGTAAGTTTTAACATTCGGGAATAATTGAACTGTAGTTTCTAGTACTTTAACTGCATCTTTAAACATTTTACGCTCATAATATGAGGTTAGTTTTAAGATGTATGGATTTTGACTTTGCTTATTACCAAAAGCAGCAATGGCTTTATCAGCTGGACCTATTACTTTATCTAACTCTTTTAAGGCATAATGAGCGTTAGCAATTTTTACCCAAGTGTCACCATCAGATTTTCCAGTAAAATCCATCCAATCATAATAGTTTTTTAAAGCACTACGGTAATCCTGCATTTGCATTTGTAGATCAGCAAGTAACTTTATAGCTTCACCGTGATCGTTCTCATTGAGAATATCAGGTTTGATCGCTAGCTTAAGGTACTTAATAGCTTCTTCTTCTTTCTGACCCATAGTTGCATACATAATTGCGATAAAACGATTTACATACGCAATGTCGTAGTCTTTCTTAGCCGTAATGTCTAATAAAACTTGTAATGCACCAGGAATGTCATCAGCAGAATATAACTCAAATGCCGCAGCCACTTTTTTACCAACAGATGGACCAACTAACTGAGTTGGACGCTTAGCTTTTTGTTGCTCACCAGCCGCGGCTGCAAATGCAGTCGTAGATAGCGGTAACTGCGAAGCAGTTACCGAAGCAGCAATAACTAAAGATAATATAACTTTATTCATCATTAACTACCCTCCATCCATTTTAAAGTCTAATTGAACCGTTAAACCTGTTTGGCGTTGTGGCTTGCCATCAACAACTTTAGGCTTATATTTCCATTTACGAAGAGCACGTTTAGCTTCTTTATCGAAAAGGCGTTTAGGTTCAGCGTCAATTACATCAACATCTTCAACTCCACCAATTTCATTAATAGTAAATGAAAGCTTAACCCAGCCTTCTTTACCATCACGCGCTGCTTGTATTGGGTATTTTGGTTCAATACGTACAATCGGTGTAGCATCACCATCACGACCAAAACCTTCACCCGGAGCAGATATACCTGCATTTGCTCCTGCCAATTTGATACCTGGCATATTAAAGGTAATACCACTAGTGTCGTTGCTAGCTTCAGGCTCAGGAGCTTGAGGCTTAGGCGGTGACTTTGGTGGCGGCGGTGGCGGAGGCGGAACACGTCTTCGTGTTTCAGCTTCTGACTTAGGTGGCGTAGTGTTAACTTCTACTATTATATTTTCTAACTGTTCTTCTTTGTTTCTATCACCGCTTGAAACAAGAAAAGCCATAAATGCAAATAGTACAAATGTTACCGCTGCGCCTAGTATTATTGATACTAAAAAGCGGACCATAGACTACTCCTTAGCTGCAGCAATAGAGATTCGGTCTATACCTGCATCTTTTATAGCATCCATCACTTTAACAACAACACCATGTTTAGCGTCTTTGTCAGCTTGAATGATAACCACATCGGTCGGTTGTTCGGCTAAAGCTTTTTCGATGTTAGCTGCTAGGCGTTCAATATCTACACGACGTTTGTCAAACCAAACTTCACCCGTATCTTTCACCGCAATGAAAATATTGGCTGATTTTTGCTTACTTTGGTTAGCAGCTTTAGGTTTATTAACTTCAATACCAGCTTCTTTAACAAAAGAAGTGGTTACAATGAAGAAGATCAGCATGATAAATACGATGTCTAGCATCGGTGTCATATCAATTACTGCTTCTTCGTCTTCACGAGTACGTTTACGTGCCATTCGAATTTCTCTCTAGTGATGAGGTAAACTGTCAACCAGTTTAGCCTTTGCTAGTTTAACTTTAGCGTCTAATCTTGAGCTAAAAAATACACCTGATAATGCTGCCACCATTCCTGCCATTGTAGGAATTGTAGCCATAGATATACCTGCAGCCATTAAACGAGGATTACCTGTACCTTGTTGTGCCATAACTTCAAACACGCCAATCATTCCGGTAACCGTACCTAGTAATCCAATAAGCGGACACATAGCTACTAAAGTTCTAATTGTGAGCATACGTTGCTCTAATAATTCTGTCGCTTCGGAGATCCAAGTATCTCTAATACGATGTGCATACCAAGACGTAGTGTCTTCTCGTGCATCCCAACGTCCAACGATATCGTCTTTCATTTTTGGGTACACTGATGATAAAAACCAATAACGTTCAATCATTAATATCCACATCAAAAAGAGAGCGAAGGCAACAACATAAAGTACATTACCACCTGTCGCAATAAAACTCCTGACAGATTCTATAAGCTCTATCAGGAATAACATTATTTAGACTCCTTCTCTGCGATTGCAGCAATTAAACCAGCGCTTTGCTCATCTAATTTTTGAAGTACTGACTTAGCACGACCAGCAATTACACTGTGAATTAAGATTAGAGGTAATGCACAGATTAGACCTAAAGCAGTTGTAACAAGTGCTAGTGAGATGTTACCAGCCATAATTTTCGGGTCGCCTGTACCAAACAATGTAATCGTTTGGAAAGTCATGATCATACCGATAACCGTACCTAATAAACCCATTAATGGAGCTATTGCAGCAAACATTTTAATTAAGTTAATACCGCGGTCAACTTTAGGTGTTTCGCGTAAAATACCTTCATCAAGTTTAAGTTCAAGCGTTTCAGCATCAACAGTCTTGTTTTCATGATAGATTTTAAGTAAACGTCCAAGCGGATTGTTATCGTTAGGTTGATCAAGGTTTTTCTCTTGAGATTTAATTTTAGCACTCATTGAACCAAGTACTACTAAACGTTCTAAGGCAATTAATATACCTAAAAATAGTAATGCAGTGATTGCATAACCTACTTCAGCACCTTGATGGTAAAATTCCATCAATGTACGTTTACGAGTTTCAAGAGCTAAGATACCACCGCGAGACGGATCAACATAAACTGGAGCGTAGCCCGAACTTGTATTGAAAAAATCTGATGCCGTACTAGAAATGAATCCGGCAGGTTGTTTAGCTAGCGGTTGTACTTGCTTTACTTCATCATTGTACGTTAAGTAACCATCGTCAGACACAAGGTTGAATGTGCCAATACGTGTAATAGTTTGTGTACTTTTAGAGCCATCAAGGTTTGTAACTTCAGCAGTAAACTGAGCAACTTCTCCTGATTGAGTCATTTCAGTTTGTAAAGCAAACCATAACTCTTCTAAATCTTCTAATGCTGGGATTTCTTTAGCATTAGCAATGCGACTTAAAGCTTCACCTCGACCTGGATATTGTGCACTAACAATTGATGATGAAATTTGGCCAAAAGCGTCTGCAGCAGCAGAACGACTCACACCAAACATTTCACCTAAAGTGCCTTTGGCATTATCTAGTTCAACTTCTTTTTGAGCTAATGCAATTTCGTTATCTGCATATTCTTGAGTTAAACGTTTGTTACGAACATTTTGAGCCTCTAATTCTTTCTTAGCGGTGTTCAATAATGCTTGTTTATCTGCTCGGGCAGAAATAAATTCCGCTTCGCGTTTTTTATCAAGTCTAGCTTCTGAAATTCGGTCAGACTTAACTTGTTTTAATAGATCATCTAATTGATTAGCTGATGCCGATACTGAAACTGCTAACGTTAAAGAAGCAGTAAGCAATGCGTAATTAAGAAACTTTTTCATTATTTAGCTCCTGCTGCAAAAACTGGTAACTTGGTTAAATCCATTGGTAATTGCTTGCGTGACATGGCAATTGTTGACTTAACAGATTTAATGTACTCATCTCCAAGTTCTTCCCAAGAGCGAGATTCGTTGTTCCAAACCCAAGCATTTTTCATATCTAGTGATTGAGCTAAGAATGCGATTCTGCCCATATAAACAAAATCTGCTGTAATGGTGCGATCACCTAAATTAAGTTCACCTTGGTAAGATTCAAATGCTGTACCGTAGTTAGCTTCAATTTCGTAAGCTTCAAGCACTAAGCGAAACTGCTCAGAAGTTGTAACGTTTGAATCACTCATTACCGCATGTAACGTTTCAATACGCTCTTTACGAGTTTCTAAATTCATTGGAACATCAAGTTCTACAAACTTTTCTAACGTTTCAATCATTTTGTACATTAAAGGCACAACACCTTGCTTAATTTTATCAACACCATTAATTTGCTTTTGTAACGAAGCAATATTTTTAAGTTGATCATTAACCATTAGCTGAACATGATCGTTATAACCTGATAAAACCTCAGCTTCATCAACGGTATTACGATATTCACCTAGAAGATCAATGGTTTGCTCATAGATGCTATCGATTTTCTTTTGTGATTTAATCGAAGCTTTAAAGGTTTGTTCTTCTGCCTTTTGAAGATCAGTTAATTGATCTGCAACTGCAAAAGTGCTCGCTGCTAGTGTTATTGCGCCAATCACTGAAGAAGCGATAAGGCTTTTTTTACTTAATTTGGACATAGTTCCCAACCAATTGCTATTGAATTTTGATAACAAATATTATTGTTAACGCAAATGAAAAATCTTAAATTAGGTATTATTTTATTTCTCTAGAATAAGAACAATACGATATTCTCACATGACACTGCTGTCAACTACTGAGAATGGGTATATAACGAAACGTTATAGAAGATTTATATTGTGTTTTATAATGTTATACCCCGACAAATTACTACACGTAAATAATATTTTTATCAGTAATTATAATAAGTGATACACTTCATGTCTTTGAAAATGCTCACTGCTTTTATATTTGCCGTTGTATGTTTTACTAATTCATTCGTACTAAGTCAAACATTCTTACGATAAAAGTCGATTTTTGCTCAATTTAAAACAAATAAGTTCATTTTTTATTCACCTACAACCTAGATGATACAACTGCTCTTGGTTAAATTTAAATTAGTGATATGTGTTTATTATGGTAAATTTACTCTGAATTAGAAAAGGTCTTATGTTTAACTTATGTTATATTATCGCCCCACAAATTTTAGGTATATTTAGAACCTTATGTTGATCGAAGCTGTTTTTGATATAGATACTTGGATAACATTATGTGGTATTGGTTTTTTAGCAGGAATGATTGATGCTATTGCCGGTGGTGGTGGGATGTTAACAATTCCAGCACTACTAACTTCTGGTCTTCCTCCCCATATGGCATTAGGCACAAATAAATTAGCCGCGTCTTTTGGTTCTTTTACTGCTTCTGTGGCCTTTTATAAAAAGAAATTATTTAATCCTCGTTTTTGGAAATACTCTTTGTATGCTACCGCAGTAGGTGCAATTGCAGGAACCTTAGTCGTTAATTACTTATCTACCGAATTTTTAGAAAAAGCATTACCTGTACTTATTGTGATCACCGCGATTTATACTTTATTTTCAAAAAACATTATAAAAGAATCAACTGAGCTTCCGGTTCAAAATAGACAACTATCCTACAAACAAATAATTCAAGGACTTACATTAGGATTTTATGATGGTGTTGCAGGTCCAGGAACTGGCGCGTTTTGGGCAGTTTCGTCGAGTATTTTATATAAAACAAATATTTTAATTAGTAGCGGTTTAGCTAGATCGACTAATTTTATTAGTAATTTTTTTAGTTTGTTGACTTTTATTTATTTAGGTCATGTAAATTTTTTATTGGGTTTGTCTATAGGTTTTTTCATTATGTGTGGTGCTTTAGTCGGCTCACATTTTGCCATAAAATTAGGTAGTAAATTCATTCGTCCTGTATTTGTAATTATTGTTATTTGTATGGCTATTAATTTAGCTTACCAAGCTTGGCAAGGTTAAAAATGAGTGTTAAAACAAGCATACAAAAAATACGTGTAATACTTGCTGACTTAGAGCAAAGTGCGCTGATACTTGATGACAATAACGGAAAGTTGAAAGCCCATACTTTATTAAAAGACACTGCTTTATTTTCAATTGATTTATTTAACACTAACAGTGACTTGTTTAATGATTATGTGTCTGAGATTAAAAATAAAACCACTCAACTGGAACGCTTACTTAGCAACCAAAATGATGAATTATCTAGTTATCAAATAAAGGTAATTGAAAAGCAAATAACCGCTTTACTTAATGCATTTAATTCTAATAGCCAGATTCATAATGAAGCACAAAACAGATTAAACGCAATTAATACTAGACGTTATAAAAATTCCATTAAAGCGGTATTTAAACCCACTCAAAATTTATACCAAAGTTTGTCGGAACATCATGAATTTGAGCGACGATTATTAGTAATGTTAACTGATAAAGAACAGCTACGCCTATGTTCAAACAACTCATCAAATGAAAAAATATCTCAGGATGTACTGACATTGCATCAAAGATTAGGTCGATGCAGACAGGCTATTTCAAAAATAGAAGCCGATATAGTTAAGTTTGAAAATCATAATTGATATATCCGAAAGTCATTTTCATCGAATAATAAAACATCAATAATTTTGTATCTATATAATTTTCAACTTTTTAAAACAACTTGTTAATTTAGCCTATACTACAATTTAATAAAGCTAAATGAACAAAATTGGAGGCGTTTTAATGAAAATAGCTGATGACATTCATAATTACTATGAAAACCTAGTTTCACGATATTTTACTGAACTTAAACTTGAAGAAAATCATAATGAAGATTTTATTGCAGATTTAACCTGTGTTGTGCTTAATCAATTACCTACACGTTATATTAGACACGAAGTCGATATGGCTTTTTACTTACCAGCGTCTGAGCGTTTTGAAATGGAATACAACGTCAAAGAAGCTGTAAAAAAAGCGCTCAAGTTTATGAAAGAGCACCAAGCTAAATAATTTAATAACGACGCATAAATTGTTTTTAGACCCGTCGAAGAAACGCTTGAGCGCTTATTTCTTTGAAAATGACTTCGTCGTTAATGCTTTTTATAAGGGAGCAACTATTACAATAAAGTATTGCCTTGAATTACTTACTATTAACATTGACGCTCACACGCTCTGAAACGAGCATTTTGATTGGTAACAGGTATAAATAGTTTTGGTATTCCCTTATTTATAAAGCTACTTGATAGATTTTTGATAAAATTTATATTGTAGCTATACTCTAACAATAAAATAAAAATAAAAGATTAAATACGTGGACAATACAGAAAAGCATGCTATAAAATTTGTCGCTCGTCAGGCTATTTTAGATAAAAATAAAAACACCTACGCTTACGAATTATTATATCGCAACAGTTTGAAAAACTTTTATAGTTGTTCAAGTGATGAACAAGCCACTTCTCAAATAATTTTTCAAAATCACGTCTTCGGTGATTTAGATACTCTATGTTCGCATAAAAAAGCTTTTATAAACTTTGATGAAAGTTCTCTTCTTGCAAAGCTACCGCTAATGTTAAATAAAAATGCGATTGTTGTAGAAATATTAGAAACAGTCAATGTAACTGCTGAAATAATTTCTGCTGTTACAACTTTACATAGTAAAGGCTACACATTAGCTTTAGACGACTATGACTTTTCACCTAAATGGCAACCACTATTCCCTTACATTTCAATTATTAAAATTGATAGAGAAAACACATCATTAGAAAAAATTACGACTTTAAAAAACAGTGCGTGGGTTACTGATAGAAACATTAAAATCATTGTTGAGAGAATAGAAACACACGATCAATTTGAAACTCTAAAAAATATAGGTATAGATTACTTTCAAGGCTATTTTTTTCACAAACCCGAAATTAATTCAGGGTATTTCATAGAGCCTGTAAAATTAAATTTATTATTATTATTTTCTGAAGTTCATCAAACTTGCTTGGACTTTAATTCTATAGCAGAAATAGTATCCCGAGACGTAAGTTTAATAAATGGTACGTTAAAACTAGTAAACGTTGAAGCAGAAAAAAATAGAGTCGAAATAACATCAATTAAGCAAGCAGTAATATTTTTAGGTGCAGATAAAATCAAACAATTTATCGCTATTATTGCTATGTCAAAATTATCATCTGATAGTACTAATGAATTATTAAAAGAATCCCTTATTCGTGGAAAGATGATGGAATATTTATCCAAGTCTTCCGCTTTTTCAAGTATAAAAGAATTTGCCTTTATAACTGGGATCATGAGTCACATAGGTACAATATTGCAATGCCCTATTGAAAAAATACTAAGCGTTTTACCTTTAGCAAAAGAAATTAAAACAGCATTGTTAAACAAAGAGGGGTTATTGTATGAAGCACTTGAAGTAGTTAAGTTTTTTGAGTGTATTGACGCCCGAAATGATATAAATAAATTAATGATTAAACACGGTATCCTAGAAGATGATCTATTAGATAATTATCACGCTGCTTTAAAGTGGCATTTGGTCACTTGTGCCTAAATTTAATATTTCTAAAATGTGAAAAAGGCATTGAGCTTATACCCGTTATCACTCAAAGTACAAATTTGATTGGAAACTCAAAAACAATTTAGGCATAGATTTCAAGTTCCAGACGAAATCTAAGGTCTACATCCATGGTCAACCTGACTATACTTAATAACTGCCGCATAATTTTTTTTAGCCCATCAAAAAAGCGCTTGAGCACTTCTTCCTCTGAAAATGACTTCATCGTTAATATTTTTATACAAGGGAACGTCCATTACAACAAAGTATTACCTTGAATTAATTACTATAGGAATATGCTCACACGTTCTGAAACAAACATCTTGCATTGGTAGTGAGTATAAGTAAGAAGACAATGATTTTATAAAAGAAGTGGTGGCAACCAAATCAGCCACACCTCGGCACATGAGTTCTTCGCTGCAGTTGCTTCCTTCCGGACCTGGCTGAGTTCACAAAGTATCATTGCGAGGGGACCGAAATGGTCACCATAGATAGTGTTTAACGGCGTGGATTATCCCTAAAGCCACGCGTTGATGCAAGGACTAAAAACAACAATCATTCTGTATGCTTTATTTTTATACAAAACAGAGTCATTTGTTTATATTTTGTTTAACTCTGTAAATAATTATTGGTTTTTATTTAATTTTTCATTAATTTCAATTAATACAGACTTAATAATCAGTAAATTTTCTTTACCAATTCGTAACATCAGCTTATCTGCATCGTCTAAACCTTCAATTTCAGGAGATTTAAATTCATACATAACACTGGGCCTAATTAGCTCTAAATCTTCTTTGGGGTATTCTAAATCAAGTACTTTAGTAATAGCAGATTGCAATACCTGATCAAACTCCCTATCTGGGTAACCTAATTCAGAATAGGCTTGAGAGACTAAAGGGTGTAATTCTTCATACCACGCAACTAGTGTTTCTGAGTCAGCCGAACGAATTAAATCGACATAAAGTGAAAAACGCTTGTGAGTCGACTCATCAATTTCCCAAGACTTTTGTTCAGTCTGTGGCGCAGTAACTTCTTTACTTGCAAATCCCGCTACAGGTTTAATAAATGGGCTATGGCTATAAGCAATATTTCCCTGAGAAAAATTATCGACAAATACTACGAAGCGACGAACCATATCTTCATCAATCATTAATTCAAGTAATTCTTTTCGCCATACAATTGATGCGAGCTTTGCTTTTACCCATGAATCACTTTCATTTAAATTAGGGGTAATCACTTCGGTATTTAATTCTGGTTCAACAAGTTTTACCGTTCTATCAATAGAGCTTGAAGGTACTGGTGGATTTAAATCAGTATCTTTTAATTTTTCATTAGTATTAGTTTCTACCGGTAATGGCTTTACTTCACTAATAGGCGCATTTATTGTTTCTAATTCTTGTTTATCTTCTGATCCTGAAAGAAAAAATTTCCAACCTAAAAATATACAAAGAACAATAGCAACTATAATTGATACAAGAATCCATGATGAGGGTTTTGGTTCATTTGTCGACATATGCGTAACTACCTTATTGACGGTGTAAATATTGGCTATATGAATATTAATTATCTCAAGTATAAATCCACTAGAGAATAATCATAGGATTATTCTGTGTCTTTTTATTATATTTTTATTGAGTTTTTATTAATATCATACTCACGTAACTTATTAGCTATCGCAGTATGACTTACCCCTAGCTTTTTAGCTAATTGACGAGAGCTAGGGTATGCAGGATAGAGTTGTTTTAATAACTCTGCTTCGTATTTTTTTAAAGCCGCATCTAGTGTGCCTTCAAAATCTGAAGTTGAATAGCCCTGCTCTAGTGTGTATTTGGGCAAATCTATATATTCGGTGGTAAGATTATTATCTTCCATTAAAGACACGGCTCTGATCAAAACATTTTCAAGTTGTCTAATATTACCTGGCCAAGAGTAATGTTTAATAAAATCTCGACAAGCATCGGTAATCACAATATTTGTTTTACCTATTCTGAGTCCTGATTTAGCAACAAAATATTCAGCAAGTGGAATTATATCTGAGCGCCTTTCTCTAAGTGCAGGTATTTTTATTCCTAGTACATTTAATCGGTAATAAAGGTCTTCCCTAAATTGTCCTTTATCAACCATTTGCAATAAATCTCGATTTGTAGAACCAATAATTCTCACGTTTACTTTTATTTCTTTCTCATCATCTACTCTTCTAAAGCTTCCATCTTGAATAACCCGAAGTAATTTGACTTGTAATTTAGGTGACATTTCTCCAACTTCATCAAGAAAAATTGTGCCCCCATTAGCTGATTCAAACAAACCTTTTTTACTATAAGCTTTATTTTGGTGCCCTAAACCAAACAATTCTGTTTCAGCAGCATCGTCTGGTAATGCAGCGCAACTTAACGTCATAAAAGGGTTATTAGAACGTTCACTTGCTTGATGACAAGCATGCGCTAATACCTCTTTACCCGTTCCTGTTTCACCCGAAATAAGTATTGAAGAATCTAAAAGAGCCATTCTTTTAGCTTCTCTTACAACTTTAAGCATAATGCTGCTTGTGGCATGAATGCTTGAAAAGTCGCTTTCAATATGAAGCTTTAACAAATTGGCTTGCTGAGCTAAACGATTTTCTGACGTAAGCGTAATAAGTGCACCTGACAATGCTTTAGTTGCCAAATGATTAATATTTTTTTCGTAAATGGGAGAGATATCAGCTACGTAAGCTTTATTTTTCAACATTACACGTACGGCTTTACTTACAGTTTGAAACTTAGCTTTGTTGCTATTTTCTGAGTTAATATGAGGGGGATTATAAGGTTCCTCTAGCCATAAATTAAAGTCAAAATCATTTAAAATATCACTCGCGCATTCTCCAATAAGTTGTTCATCACTCCCACCAAAAATGGATGAAAACATCTCGTTAAACTGAGTGATTTTCCCTTTTACATCAATAACAATAAAGGGAAAAGGTAATTGTTTTATTAGTGTTTGAGCGTTGTTTGTATTTTGTTGCGATGGTACAAACTGAACAATGTTAACGTCAGTTATTGCGCTAATTAGTTGGAGTTTTGATTTGATTTTTTCTAACTTAAGCGTTGTAACCTTTTGACTATTTAAAAAGATGTGCTTAGTTTCATTTGCTTCAAAACCAGTTAGTTTTACACCTTCCTCTACAAAAATAGCGATAACTTGTTGAAGAATATTAACATGTCTATGGCAAATCAATTCCCAACGCATTAAATAAACCTTATTAAATACAAAGATTAATACTTTACTGTAAACAATTAATTACAACAATAGAAGATGTGTAAATTTAGGCTCTAAATTAATGATTAAAAAATTTATCTATTTTTGCGGCACAAATAAAATCATTTTTATGTAATGCATTTATTGAATGAGTCCACCAACTAACCGTAACTTTCCCCCACTCAAGTAAAATAGCAGGATGGTGAGCCATTTCTTCGGCTAATATAGAAACTTTATTTGAAAAAGACCATGCTAATTTATAGTTTTTAAAAATATAAACTCTTTGTAATATTACGGTTTTGTCTTGATTTGCTAATACCCAGTCAGGAAGTTGTTTTAAATATAATTGCATTTCTGCGGTAGTAGCTGCTAAAGAGTTACCATGACATATTGCACAATTTTGATTTGATAAAAGCTGTGCTGATGATGATTTTTTTGAAAGAAACTGCTTAGAAATATTGTTGTTCATATATACCCGTTACGAATCAAGATGCTCGTTTCAGAGCGCTTGAACAATATCAATTCAAAGCAATACTTTATTGTAATGGTTATCCCCTTGTAAAAAGCATTAACGACGAAGTCATCTTTTAAAGGAATAAACGTTCAAGCACTACTTCGATGGAACTAAAACCTGCATCTTGAATGATAACGGGTATAATCAGTCTACTACAGTAGGTGTATTTATTTTTAAGATCATATAATTGTTATAGCTGTAAACATTTTTGTAGCGCAAACTCAATCCTGAACACGCTAAATTATCTATTTAGGTTTAATTAGGTTTTTAATTTGTATAATTATTTTTTTACGAATGTCGTTTAATTTAGGTGATTTATTTTGAAAAGGGATAGGTCGACACAGTGAAATAGTTTTAATGCCTAAACGCGCAGTTAACATGCCGGCACCTAAACCCTGTGCCATGCGTCCAGAAAGTTTACCTAATAATTCTGCACCTAATAAATCGGCACCAAAATCAGTTATTATTTCGCTCGCGCCTGCATAAACTAAATTAATAAATACGTGTTTGATTAAACGTATACGACTCCAATAACCTAATTTTAAGCCATAAAGCCCCGCTACTTTGTCAATCATACGTAAATTTCGCCAAAACAATAACATCATGTCGATAATGGCAACAGGACTTATAGCTATAAGAATAACGGATTCTGTTGAGAATTTTGCAACTTCATCTAGTGCTTTTTGGTCAACACTTGAGAGTATTTCTTGTGAATATAGTTGTACCACTTCAATATCTGAATATTCAGGTTGACTTATTTTAGCCCACGTTTTTTCTTCACCGATGGTGATATCACAAGGTAATTGATTGGATATTTTTTCACATAATTCTCTTGCGTCATACTTATTGTTGGCGGCTAAGATACTTTCACTTTTTGTTCGAACTTCATCTCTTTTAGATAATTGGCGTAGTGAAGCAAGCTCTCGATAAACGGTTCTACCAAAAATTAATGTGATAATAAACAGTAAAATCCCGTACAAACTTGCAATAATAGGTGAGTTGTTAAAACCGGATATAAAAAACTCGGTAAGCTCATAGGCAACAAGCCCTAAAAATAATAGTAATGCTATGCGCCATAACCAATGGGGTTTTGATTTTTCAATGAGTTGAATGTTTTCAATGTCATCTTCAGCTTCTGGCTGCCAATCAGTATTTTCAAAAACCACTTGGCTTTGCGTGTAGGGTTTATTTGTTTGGGGTGTTTTTTCAATTTCATCGAATAATATTTGTTGTTGAAACTTATTAATCATTTCATTTTATCTCCGAATAGAAATTGCATCGCTTGATCAATCCTAATATGAGGTAAACATTCATTTACATCACATACTTGCTGAGGTTTAAAGGCGATGTAATTAAATTGTTGTTCATCCCAAAAACTGCTTTTGGGGAGTTTTTCAGGGACAGCGCCAGGGAATAAGGTAATGAGTTGTTCGTTGTCTGCCCTTTTACCTTGTAACACAGGTAATGGCTGACCATTATGTAAACTATTACCTACTCGGGTTGTTTTAACAGAAGCTATTGCGAGAGTTTTCATTTCAATAGTTTCATAATTTAGTTGATGTTTTGTTTTGTAAACCAACTGGTTAAGCAGGGAAACAAGGTTTTGATGTTGCTCTGGTGTTACATGGTCAGCTTTAGTTGCTGCAAATAATAATTTATCAATTTTGGGCGAAAATAACCGTGAAAACACACTCGATTGCCCATAATTAAAGCTTTCTAATATCAACCCAATAGCTTGTTGTAAATCATTAAAGCTAGATTCACCATTATTAAGTGGTGTAAGGCAGTCGGCCAGCACAATTTGTCTGTCAAAGTTTACAAAATGTTCTTTATAAAATTGCCTAACCACTCTTTCTTTGTATTCAACAAAACGTGCTCGTAACATACCAATAAGCGTATCATCTTGCGCATTTTGATAGGCATTACTATCTAACGATTCAAAAGCGGTATAAGGAAAAAATTGCAAAATAGGTGCATCGGCTAAGTCTCCTGGAAGTATAAAACGACCGGGTTGGATCACCGAAAGCCCTAATTCGTACCTAAATTGATGAAGTAAATCGGTGTATTCTTTAGCGAGGTCTGCAAGTAATTGCTCATCAACAGGGCTAAATGGGTCGAGTTGATTAATTTTAGTGATCAGTGGCTTAGATAATTCTGAACGCGCATTTCCTTGCAATAAGGCATAAGTGCTTTCAGACCACTCTTCATAAGTTTGATTTAACATGGGTAAATCTAGTAACCACTCGCCGGGATAATCTGTAATATCTAAAAATAAAGTAGCTGTATCGGTTGCATATTTGAGTAATGAGCCTTTAGGTGTATAGCGAATGGCTAGCCGTAGTTCACTAATACCGTTAGTTGCTTCAGGCCATGTTGGTGGTTCATTACAAAATGAAGCCAGTGAGGTGTCGTATTCAAAACGAGCAATATGTAAACTTTTTTGAGGTACTCGCTTAGCAGCAATAAAACGTCCTTGATTAACCGGATTAAAAAAACTGAGCTGCGAGCTATTGCCTTCGTTAATGAGTTGGTTAACAAGCGAGGTAATAAATGCTGTTTTACCACTTCGACTTAAACCTGTAACAGCTAATGTGATGTGTTGATCGAGTGTACGATTAAGCAAGTCGTTAGCTTTTCGTTTAATTTTTTTTAAGTGTTCTTTTTTTATTATCGCCATTTTATATACTTTGTATTACAACGTTTCAACGGAGAAATGCTTTAGGGTAAGCCCCTTAATCGCTACACAATACCTTATTTTACGAATAAATATTACTAATAAAATTAAAGCGACAGTGTCGCTTTTATAATTTATTGATTTCTCTAGAAACCGTATATTCAGGAGACGTTACATAATGTTCAATTGATCTTAGTTGCCCTTCTAATAATGTAAATTTACGTTTAATGTCATAAAAAGCTTGTTGGGGTGGCTCACCCGCTTGCCAAACTTTAGATTTAACTTTAATGGACTCATTGACTAGATCGTCACCATTAACGTTAGTATTTGCATTAGCCGCGTTAACAGATTTTTGGCTATTATGTGTGGCTAATTTAGGTTTTTTATCAAGAATAAACCAACCAGCAATGTACAATAAAATTAAAAATTTCATACCAAACAAAGTTGCAGAAACCACTAACACCCTAATTAACCAAGTTTCCCAGCCAAAGTAATCTGCTAAGCCGGCACAAACACCGGCTATTTTTCCATTTGCAGAGTCACGGTATAATTCTTTTTTTGGCTCATTTGTCATACTTTATTTCTCCAGTCAGGAGTTTCCGCATCAAGTATTGCTTCAAGTGTTTTAATTCGGTCTGTCATACTATCTGCTAACTCAGATAATTCCGAAAGCTGAGTATATTCTTCTTTCGTTAATCCCTGGCTTATTTGACGTTTACTTTTGTAATGCAATATAAGCCATATAGGTGCAACAACCACCATAAAAATAATAATTGGGGTTACAAATGTTTCTTCCACGTGCTTTCTCCTTATAAAGTGTTATAAATTTAGGTTTAGCCTTTTTTTATTTTTGCTTTTAGCTCAGCTAATTCATTATCAACACTTTCATTACCTTCAAGCTCTGAAATTTCATCGGCTAATGATTTACTGCCTATTTCATAAGCTTCAATCTGCGATTCAATATCATCAATTTTTCTTTCGTATTGATCAAATCGACCTAACGCTTCATTCACCTTGTCGCTCTCAATGTTTTTCTTTACCTTTAAACGAGAGTGAGCGGTTTTTTCACGAATTAAAATCGCTTGTTGACGCGCTTTAGCATCGGCAAGTTTGTCTTGTAATTGTGAAATTTCTTCCTGTAATTTAGCAATATGCTCCTCAATATAAGTGAGTTCATTATTTAATGATTGTGCACTATCAGCACATTTTTTCTTTTCAACTAGCGCGGCTCTGGCTAAATCTTCACGGTCTTTATTAAGTGCTAATTCAGCTTTTTCTTGCCATTGCTGTGTTTCTTTTTCGAAACGCGTGAGTTTGCGTACCAACTCTTTTTTGTCGGCAAGTGTTCTTGCTGATGACGATCTTACTTCAACAAGTGTGTCTTCCATCTCTTGAATAATAAGACGCACCATTTTTGCAGGATCTTCTGCTTTGTCTAAAAGGTTATTAATATTTGAATTAATAATATCTGTAAATCTTGAAAAAATACCCATAATTTGTTCCTCTGAGGTAAAACTAAATATAAAAAATACATTTAAGGTGTATTCATGTTCCACGCCAAGTTTTCATTTAATATAGTCCATTGTTTTTATTGATAATTATTTTTTACAAAAAACCTTTAATGATTATGATTAATAAAATACACTATTTGTTAGTGAATTAAACCAAATCTTAGGTCTACTAATGGCTCGTTTTAATAAACAAGATAATCTTATTGGCCAATCCAACAGTTTTTTAGAAGTATTAGAACAAATTTCTCAAATAGCCCCATTAAATAAACCTGTACTTATTATTGGTGAGCGTGGTACGGGTAAAGAGCTTATTGCTGAAAGGCTACATTACTTATCTAAACGCTGGGATCAAAGTTACCTTAAACTCAATTGCGCCTCGTTAAATGAAAACCTATTAGAAACTGAATTGTTTGGTTACGACCAAGGTGCATTTACCGGAGCTAATAAACGCCATGAAGGACGATTTGAACGTGCTGATAAAGGTACGCTATTTTTAGATGAAATAGCTAATACAACGGGATTAATTCAAGAAAAATTATTGCGTGTGGTTGAATACGGTGAATTTGAACGTGTTGGTGGTTCTAAAACGATTAAAACAGATGCTCGCCTTGTAGCAGCCACTAACGAAGATTTGCCTTTATTAGCTAGTTTAGGTGAATTTAGAGCAGACTTGCTTGATAGATTAGCCTTCGACGTTATTACCTTACCGCCTCTTAGAGAAAGAAGGGAAGATATTCTTTTACTCGCTGAGCATTTTGCCATTTCGATGGCGAGAGAACTCGAATTTGATTTATTTAGTGGCTTTACCGATAAAGCTAAGCACAGTTTGTTAGGTTATGAATGGCCTGGAAATGTACGTGAGCTAAAAAATGTTGTCGAACGCAGTGTTTATAGATGCAATAATCCGCATTTACCCGTCAACGATTTAATCATAGATCCATTTGAATCACCTTACCGGCCTTCAAAACGCATTAAAACCCACGACCGAATAGTAAAAAACAAAGAAACACTTGCAACACTTGAAGATGAAGTAAGCTCAGCAGCTATTACTTTGAACTCGGTTACCACTGCTGAAACTAAAATAACTGATCATACTTTTCCGCTTTCACTGAAAGACTTATCTCAGCACTATGAAAAAGTTCTGATCCAAAAAGCACTTAAATCGTGCCAATATAACCAGAAAAAAACAGCTGACGCTTTAGAGCTTACCTATCACCAGTTACGTGGTTATTTAAAAAAGTACAATTTACTCGACGGAAAAATACCGAATGAGATTAACTAATGTCATTGCATACTAAAAACAAGACTCTATTCACTCTATTTTTTATCCTATTTTTTATGGGTTGCAACAACGACAATGTAAACTTATTGAGTAAAAAAAGTATTATTTACTGTAGTGAAGGCTCGCCTGAAAGCTTTAACCCACAAATGGTTACTTCAGGCACCACAACTGATGCCACTTCAAATCAACTTTATAACAGCCTAATAACTTACAAAAATGATAGCCCAGAAATTTCGCCTTCCCTTGCTAAATCTTGGCATATAACTAAAGACGGTAAAAAGGTGACTTTTTATTTGCGTAAGGATGTAACGTTTCATACCACCGAATACTTTACCCCAACGAGAAATTTAAATGCTAAAGATGTTATTTTTTCGTTTAAAAGAATTTTAGATCCTGAACATGAATACCATAACGTTTCAGGTGGCGAATATCCTTTTTTTAAAAGTATTGAATTTAATACACTGGTAAAAGATATTGAGGAAATAAACGAATACACTGTTAGGTTTACATTAAACCGTGCTGATAGTTCATTTTTAGCTAACTTAGCGACAGACTTTGCAATAATATTATCGGCTGAATATGCACAATACTTATCAAAGTATGGCTCTCAATATCAAATTGATATAATGCCAATAGGTACCGGACCTTTTAAGTATAAAGAATATCGAGCAGGTTCTTTTATTCGTTATTTAGCACACGAAAACTATTGGCAAAAAAAAATAAATATTGAGCAACTTATTTTTGATATTACGCCTAGTAATACCGGTAGACTTACCAAGCTTTTGGCTAAAGAATGTGATGTAGTTGCTTACCCCATTGCTCATCAAAAAATTGCTGACCGACCTGATTTACTTTTAAATGAAATAACTTCGTTTAACATAGGGTATTTAGGTTTTAATACGACAATCCCACCGTTTAATAATAAATTAGTGCGTAAGGCCGTTGCGTACGCTATTAATAAAGATGTTATTATTGATACTATCTATTTTAGTAAAGCTGAAATTGCTAATACTATTATTCCCCCCTCATCTTGGGCTTACAATAAAGATATTCCTCAGCAGGAATTTTCAATCACTAAAGCAATAGCTGCGCTAACTGAAGCGGGCTACCCTGATGGTTTTACTATTGATTTATGGGCTATGCCTATTCAAAGGCCTTACAACCCTGATGCATTAACAATGGCAAAATTAATCGCTGTAGATTTAGAAAAAATAGGTATTACTGTTAATATTTTTCATAAATATGAATGGACTACTTTTTTACAATTAGTAGAAAAAGGCAATCACCAAGCCGTGCTTTTAGGTTGGACTGCTGACAACCCAGATCCCGATAATTTTTTTACCCCTTTGTTAAGTTGTAACTCAGCTAAACATGGTCAAACCGGCACTTTTTGGTGTAATGAAAAATTTGATAAATTGATAAAAAAATCATTACAAACAACTGATATAAAAAAAAGAAAAACATATTATGCTGATGCATTAAAAATAATAGCAGACGAAATGCCGTTAATTCCTTTAGCACATTCAAAAAGATTTCAAGCGCGAGATAAAAATATCACGGGGAAATTATTAAAAGCCTTTGGCGGCATTAACTTTACCGAGATTAACAAAAACTAATGCTAATTTTTACTTTAAGAAGACTCAACCTATTTATTTTTACCTTCATTGTATTAACCGCTTTATCGTTTAGTTTAAGTTACTTGTTTCCTGGAGATACGTTAATAAATTTAACTGGGCAGGTAAATGCTAGCCCTAAACAACGGTTGTTTCTTATTGAAGAGTATCAATATAACAGTAATGTATTTAAGCAATACTGGGCGTATTTAGGCCACCTAGCTGATGGTGATTTAGGTATTTCAATATCAAGCCATACACCTATTTCTTATGAAATAATGAATTTATTGCCAGCAACTATTGAGCTCAGTGTTGTTGCTTTATTTATAGCAATGATCATTGGTATTCCCATAGGGTTTATTGCGGCAATTAATCATGAAAAACTTACTGACAAAGCTATTTTATCTATATCAATGTTAGGGTATTCAATTCCTATTTTTTGGTTAGGATTATTGGCTATTCTTGTATTTTCTATTCAACTAGGTTGGTTACCTTCTGCTGGGCGTATCAGTTTAGTGTACGAAATAGAACATATTACAGGTATTCAATTTATTGATATTTTAATCAGCGACAACCCTTATAAATGGCAAGCTTTTCAAGATGCCACCTTGCATATTATTATGCCTGCCTGTGTTGTAGCTATTGCACCCATGACCATTTTTATTCGGCTTGCTAGAACCTCGATGATCGAGGTTCTAGATTCAAGCTACATAACCGCGGCAAAAACTAAAGGATTAACCTTTTGGCAAATAATCTACCGTCACGCGATAAGAAACTCTCTCGTAAATGTAATTAGGCATGTTGGGCTACAATTTGCTAATTTAGTAACATTAGCGATGGTTACCGAAGTTATTTTTAGTTGGCCAGGTATCGGAAGGTGGTTGATCGAAAGTATATTCCAAAGAGATTACACCGCAATTCAAGGAGGATTATTAGCTTTATCTAGTTTTATATTTATTGTACATATGTTAACAGACTTCATTTACGCTGCACTAAATCCATTAGCAAGAGACCGTAAACATGGCGCGTGAGAATATATACCAAGAAGAAGAGTTTCCCTCTCCGTTATTACAGTTATGGTATAACTTTAAAGAAAAGCCTTTTATTATGTTGGCTTTTAGTTGCTCACTTGCGCTTGTTTTTTTGGCCATATTTGCGCCAATTATTACACCTTTTTCTTCATCTCAAAGCCATCTAGACCATATTCTATTACCACCGGCATGGAATAATGATGGTAATGTAAGTTTTTTACTAGGAACTGACCAACTCGGTAGAGACATGCTTTCCATGTTAATGCATGGTGCTTCTTTTACGTTTGGCTTGAGTTTTATCATTGTTATTACTTCGGCAATTATTGGGGTGGTTATTGGCTCATTATCAGCATTAACGTCAGGCTTTAAATCAAGCTTTTTAAATCATTTCCTTGATGTTATTTTGTCTATCCCCTCACTTTTACTAGCAATTGTTATTGTTGCTATTTTAGGAACCGGCCTTAGTAATACCGTGTTAGCTATTATTATTGTATTAATACCTCAGTTTATTCACACCACCCGAAACGAAGTCAAAAAAGAATTTTCAAAAGACTATGTTTTAGCGTCTAAATTAGATGGCGCAAGCCCATTACGCCTATTACGATACTCTATTTTTCCTAATATACTTGAAAAAATAATTACTCAAGCAACATTAGCGCAATCAGCTGCTATTTTAGATATTGCTGCTTTAGGCTTTTTAGGATTAGGCGCGCCAACCTATATTCCTGAATGGGGAACTATGGTAGCTAACGGAATTGATTTATTTTATATCGCCCCGTGGACGGTTTACTTTCCTGGCTTTGCTATATTATTTGCCGTTATAGCAACTAATTTAGTGGGTGAAGGATTGCGTCACGCTCTAAAATTGAGGAAAGAGCACTAATGAACTTGCTTGATATTAGAAACCTCTCTATTGTGATGGTATTTGGCAATAAAAGAATTATTGCAATAGATCGCGTGTCACTAGCGATGAAGGAAGGCGAACTGCGTGGGTTAGTTGGCGAATCAGGGTCAGGAAAATCTTTACTTGCTCAGGCCATAATGGCCGTTTTAGACGAGAAGTGGATAGTAGATGCAGATCGATTTCATTGGCGCGGTAAAGATTTGATGCAGCTATCAATATCGGAACGAAGAAAGGTTATTGCCAAAGATATTGCGATTATATTTCAAGAACCTATGTCATGTTTAGATCCAACGACAACCATAGGAGAACAAATTGAAGAAGCCGTAGATGATGAGCAACTCACTGGGTACTTTTGGCAAAAAAAACAACAACGAAAGCTTGCCGCCATCAACTTATTACACAAAGTTGGCATTAAAAAACATGATAAATGCACTAAAAGTTATCCTCATCAATTAACAGAAGCCTTATGTCAACGTGTAATGATAGCAATGGCACTTGCACGCCGCCCTATGTTATTAATTGCAGACGAACCCACTGCTGCAATGGAAAGCACCACCCAAGGTCAAATATTTCGTTTATTAGCCAGCTTAAATCAACTTAAAAACATGTCAGTATTATTAATAAGCCATGATTTGGAGAATATGACTAACTGGACGAATAGAATAACCGTAATGTACAGTGGACAATTTGTGGAGGCAGGAACCACTGAGCAAATTTTTACCACCCCTTATCATCCATACACCAAAGCATTAGTAGAAAGTACATCTCATGCTAGTTTGTCATTAGTACCCAAATCTAAACTCTCAGCATTACCCGGCAGTATTCCTATTTTGCAGCATCTTCCTATTGGTTGTCGTTTAGGACCTAGGTGTCCTAGAGCTCAAAAAGAATGCGTTAATGCCCCTAAAGCTAAAAATCATCATGGCCATTTAGTGAGCTGCCATCATTCATTAAAGGATACATATTAAGTGGTTCCATTACTCAATGTTATTAGTTTATCTAAAGAATATAAAAAGCAGGGGATTTTTTCAAAAAAACAAATTATAACAGCATTGCACCCTATAACTTTTGATATTCATGCCTCTAAAACACTCGCTATTGTTGGTGAATCTGGGTCAGGAAAGTCTACCTTAGCTAAATTATTGGTAGGAGCAGAAATACCCACAACCGGCAGCATAGAGTTAAATGCAGAAGTACTTCAAGCAGGAAACTTTAAACAACGTTGCCAGCATATTCGAATGATATTTCAAGACTCTGGCACCACCTTAAATCCTAGTTTAACTATTCATCAATTACTGGATGAACCTCTAAAATTAAATACCAATTTAGATGAATTAGAACGTGCCCATTTGATCAGCGAAACGCTACAAAAAGTAGGTTTATTATCAGATCATATGAACTTTTATCCGCATATGTTTTCTGGCGGTCAAAAGCAAAGGATATCATTGGCTAGGGCTATTATATTAAAACCTAAAGTGATTATTCTTGATGAAGCATTAGCCTCGCTTGACCCCTCTTTACGTTCGCAAATGATCAACCTACTTCTTGATATACAAAGTAACATGGGCTTAGCGTTCATTTTAATCTCTCATAACTTAGGAATAGTTAAACACTTTAGTGATGACATTATTGTGCTAAATAAGGGAAATGTTATAGAAAAAGGTAAAACTTTAGAGGTATTAGCCAAGCCTAAACATAAATACACTAAAAAATTAATTATGAGCCAACAGTTTCAAAAACATTCGCGTTAACTGATGCCAATTTTAACTGGTTTTGGTTTTAAGATAACGTTGTAGAAACAATAGCCAGATTAAATGTTAATAGCTAAAACTAATTAAATTTTTAACAAAAAAAAAGCTGCCCGAGGCAGCTTTAATATTTATATCTATTTACTTTTTAGTTATATATTTTACTAATATAAAGACTAAAAATTTTGGTTAGCCGAAGTTACTAATGAGTTTTTAGTAATTGACGCTTCTTCTTTTAACGATTCAACAAAACTTACATATGCCGATTGTGCTAACTGATTTACTAATTGCTCTTCCATATTAGTATCTACTTCGGTAGTTGGTGTATTAACAGCATCAACTGCAATTAGTGCAAAACCACCATTAGCTAAATCAGATAAACCTACTGACACAGAATTTTCTGTTGGGTGAGCTAACGTAAACGCTTTATCGACTATCGAACGATCTAGTTCAGTAGAATTACGAGTAACGGATGTTTTAGTTTCAAAATTGCTATCAAGTGCTTTAAGCTCTTGTTCAATATCATTACCGGATTTTAATTTTTCTAATAAGTCGTCAATAGTGTTTTGCGCTTCTGCTTTTGCTTTTTTAGCAACTAATGCAGTTTTGATTGACTCAGTAACTTCACTTAATGGCTTAGCATTAGCTGTTTGATGTTTATTCAAACGCATAACAATGGCAGACGAATCACTTACTTCAATCACATCAGAATTAAGGTTTTCACTTAACACTAAATCTGAAAACGCTGCTTCAATCGCCTTTTTATTGTCAAAAGGTGAAGTATTGCCCGAGCGAGATAACCAATCTGAGGTTATTATTTTAGCATTAACTGCTTCAGCAGCATCATCTAAACTATCAGGGTATTCAAAGCTTAAACGCGCCATTTCTTGTTGAAGTACAAAAAACTCTTCTTGAGCTTTTTGATTGCTTACTCTAACTTTTAATTCATCAAATACTTCATCTAGAGCTTTTGTTTCTTGCGCTTTAAGACCTGTTAACTTAATAATATGAAAACCATATTCTGTTTTAACAACGTCACTTACACTGCCAATATCTTTTAAGGTAAAGGCTTTTTCGTCAAATACTTCATCCATTGTGCCACGTTCAAGCCAGTCTAAATCACCGCCATTTTCACCACTAAAAGTATCAGCTGAATATTTTTTAGCTAACTCAGCAAAATCTTTACCTGAATTAATTTCAGCAAGTATTGATTCAGCTTGAGCTTTTGCTTTACTTTCATCATCGTTTACTTCGATGAGGATATGAGAAATTTTGCGTTGTTCTTCTTTACGAAAATTATTAATGTTTTCTTCGTAGTAGGTTTTAACATCTTCGTCGTTAACTTCAATACTCTTTGCAATATCGTCAACGTTTAAAGCAATGTAATTTACTTTAACTTTTTCTTGATTCATAAAACGAGCTTGATTTTCTTGATAGAAGTTATTTATTTCTTCTTCTGAAACTTCAATTGATTTTTCAAATGATGCTAAACCAATAAGAGCAAATTTTATATCACGAGTTTGATTTTGTAATTCAGATGCAATTTTGTTTTGGTATGGTAATGAAAACTCACTAGCAATTAACGCTTGTGTAAGTTGACGGCGACTCATTTCAAGTCTCAAATAATCTCTAAAATCAGAAGATTGGAAAAAGCCAGCTTGATTAATTAGTGCTAAATAACGATTATTATCAAAGACACCATCTATTTGAAATTCAGGCATTTTACGAATGGTATCTTTAATACGTTCGTCAGATACTTTAATACCTAAATTTGCTGAGTTTTGGTCAACCAAACGTTCGTTAATTAAATTATCAACAATGCCATTTCGAAAGTTAGCCATATAGGTTTGGTCTGCTGCTAGGTTTTCAAACATCTCACCAAACTGTTGTTGCATACGGTTACGTTGTGCTTGGTAAGCTTTATTAAAATCTTGTTGTGAGATTTTTTCGCCATTTACTTCAGCCACCGAAGTATCAGTAGAGTTGGTATAACTACCAAGCCCTGCTAATGCAAAAGTTAAAATTACTAAACCAAGAATAATCTTAGCCGCCATACCTTGAGAACTTTCTCTAATATTTTCTAACATTTTTATCTCTTATACGCCGAGTGTTTACTACAAATTTAATAAAGGGTATTTATAAAAATACCTACATGACTAAATCTGTAGATCCAATGGGCGTGATTTTAACAGAATGAGCACATGGCTTGAAGCTAGATCAAAAGATAAATATTAAATATTTTCTTATTAGACATATACTTTCAGCAATTTTGCATGTAATTACATTATTTTTATTATACGAACGAGTTATATTTAAATATATACCCGTTACCAATCAAAATGCTCGTTTCAGAGTGCGTGAGCGATATCAATTCAAGGCAATACTTTATTGTAATGGTTGTTCCCTTATAAAAAGTATTAACGATGCAGTGATTTTGCTCAAGCCCTTCTTCGATGGGTCTAAAAACAATTTATTCGTCGTTATTAAGTTTAGTCATGGAATAACCATGACATAAACTTAATGCCTTGCATACATGGATGTCTGTACTTAGATTTCGTCTGGAACTTGAAATCTGTGCCTAAATTGTTTTTAGTTCCCACTGAAACCTGCATTTTGAACGGTAACGGGTATATAATAAAAAACCACCTAATAAGGTGGTTTTATCATTCAATAATATAACTGTGATTAGTTATTACATGCATCTTTTAAAGCTTTACCGGCTTTAAATGAAGGGATTTTAGCCGCTGCAATTTCAATTGTAGCACCTGTTTGAGGATTACGACCTGTTCTAGCTGCACGGTCACGTACAGAGAAAGTACCAAATCCAACTAGCGCTACTTGATCGCCACCTTTTAATTCTTCAGTAACTGCTTCGATAAAAGAGTCTAACGCACGACCCGCAGCAGCTTTAGAAATGTCAGCACCTGCTGCAATTTTTTCGATTAGTTGAGATTTATTCACAGTTTTCCCCTTCAAAGGTAATTATTTCAGCGCTATCATTTGTTGTGAACGTTCTTAAAGCGATTTTATTATTTGCTTTATTATGAACATCAAGCGCTGAGTTAAAAATTTTAAATTAGATAATATTATAAATATTACAAATATTACAAATATTACAAATATTATTACTTTTATTTGACTAGACCCCTTATCTATATTGGGGTTCGAACTTTTCAGCGCTATTAACTTAACATAGTTTCAGCGTTTGAAAAGCTAAAATTTCATTTTTTCTCTGTTTTTTTTCTATTTTTCGAATTTTTATTGATATTTTCAGTAGGTTTTTCAAAAAACCTACTGAATCCACAACCTTAACTTTCAATTTTTACTTTTTCAACAGGGTTTTCAAGTGCTATATCTAATACTTCTTCAATCCATTTAACTGGATGAATGGCTAGGTCAGCAATTACATTTTTAGGTATTTCTTTCAAATCACGCTCATTATCTTCTGGAATAATAACGGTTTTTATGCCACCTCGATGAGCAGCAAGTAGTTTTTCTTTTAATCCGCCAATGGCTAACACTTCACCTCGAAGAGTTATTTCGCCCGTCATGGCTACTTCAGCTTTCACTGGATTACCGGTTAAACTAGAAACCAATGCTGTACACATTCCAATACCTGCACTAGGTCCATCTTTAGGGGTTGCACCTTCTGGTACATGCACATGGATATCTCTTTTCTCATAGAAATCTTCATTAATACGCAGGTTCTCGGTTCTACTTCTTACCACGGTCATCGCAGCTTGAATAGACTCTTGCATAACGTCGCCTAACGAGCCGGTATAAGTCAGTTTGCCTTTACCTGGCACCGAAGCAGTCTCAATGGTGAGTAACTCGCCACCTACTGATGTCCACGCTAACCCTGTAACTAAACCTACGCGGTTTTGTTCATCAGCTTTACCGTAATCAAAGCGTTGTACGCCTAAGTAATCAGATAAGTTATCTTGATTGATAACCACATTTTTTATGCCTTTATCTAGCAATATAGCTTTAACTGCTTTTCGGCAAAGTTTTGAAATATCTCTTTCTAAACTACGTACACCAGCTTCACGCGTGTAATAACGAATAATACCTATAATGGCACTGTCTTCGATAGTTATTTCGGTTTCTTTAAGCCCATTACGCTCAACTTGTTTTTTCATTAAATGATTTTTAGCAATGTTTAATTTTTCATCTTCGGTATAACCTGATAAACGAATAACTTCCATACGATCAAGTAATGGTCCAGGAATATCCATGCTGTTTGAGGTCGCTACAAACATGACATCAGATAAATCATAATCAACCTCTAAGTAATGATCGTTAAAGCTACTATTTTGCTCAGGATCAAGAACTTCAAGTAAGGCCGATGCTGGATCTCCTCGCATGTCCGAGGCCATTTTATCAATTTCATCGAGTAAAAATAATGGGTTTTTAACTCCTACTTTGGCAATTTTTTGAATTAATTTACCCGGCAGAGAGCCAATATAAGTTCTTCTATGTCCGCGGATCTCAGCTTCATCTCTTACTCCACCTAACGCCATACGTACATACTTACGTCCTGTAGATTTAGCAATAGATTGCCCAAGTGAGGTTTTACCAACCCCTGGAGGACCGACTAAACATAAAATGGGTCCTTTTAAAGATGTAACTCGTTGTTGAACGGCTAAGTACTCAAGTATGCGTTCTTTTACTTTATCTAAACCATAATGATCTTTATCAAGTACGTCTTCTGCTAATTTTAAATTGCGTTTTAGCTTACTTTTCTTTTTCCATGGTACACTGGTCATCCAATCTATGTAGCTACGAACCACGGTAGCTTCGGCAGACATTGGCGACATCATTTGTAGTTTTTTAGCTTCAGCTAATGTTTTATCTTTAGCTTCTTTTGGCATTTGCGCTTCATCAATTTTTTTCTTAATTAATTCAGCTTCATCAGGAGTATCTTCCATATCGCCCAATTCTTTTTGAATGGCTTTCATTTGCTCATTCAAATAGTATTCGCGCTGACTTTTTTCCATTTGCTTTTTGACACGGGTGCGAATTTTCTTTTCAACTTGCAGGAGATCGATTTCACCTTCCATTAATCCCATTAAATATTCTAAACGCTCTGAAATATTAACTATTTCTAATACTTTTTGTTTGTCTTCAAGTTTAAGAGGCATATGTGCAGCCATGGTATCGGCTAGTTGCTCTGCGTCATCAATACCCGATACAGATGTTAATACCTCTGGAGGTATTTTTTTATTTAATTTTACATAGCCTTCAAACTGGGAAATAGCTGAACGCACCAATACTTCACTGTTTTCAACATCACCCTCAGTAGTTTTAAGAAAGTCGATGTTAGCGGTAAAATACTCTTCTGTTTCTACAAATTCTGAAATTTTAGCGCGCTTTATCCCTTCAACTAGTACTTTTACCGTACCATCAGGTAGCTTTAGCATTTGTAAAATTGAGGCAACAGTTCCAGTTTTATATACATCGTTAAACGTAGGGTCGTCTATTGATGCATCTTTTTGAGAGACTAAAAATATTTGCTTATCTTTCTCATTAGCAATATCTAAACAACGAATAGATTTCTCTCTGCCTACGAATAATGGGATCACCATTTGTGGATATACAACAACATCGCGTAAGGCTAATACAGGAATTTCTGCTACGCAGGATAACTCATCAGTCATAGGTTACTCTCTTGGGGGATTGGTATGAAGAATTGATACTTTTAATGGATATGGGGATTATCACAAAGCTTTCAACGGGCAGATAAAAAAAAGAGCCGATTCGGCTCTTTTTATTTATTTAACAGTGGTTAACCTTAACTCTGGTTAAAGTTAACAAAGCAGTTATTAACTCTTATTCTGAAACCGCTTGATCTTGTGGAGTTTCGTAAATAATTATGGGCTTTGATTCGCCTTTAATAACGGTTTCATCTACAACAACTTTACTCGCATTTTCTAACGAAGGCAGTTCGTACATAGTTTCAAGCAATACGCTTTCAACAATCGAGCGTAAACCACGCGCACCTGTTTTACGTGTCATTGCTTTGTGTGCAATAGCTAACAATGCATCTTTTCTGAACTCTAGCTCAACACCTTCCATATCGAAAAGCGCTACAAATTGTTTAGTTAAAGCATTTTTAGGTTCTTGCAATATTTGAATTAACGCGTCTTCGTCAAGCTCTGTTAGAGTTGCTACAACAGGTAATCGACCAATAAACTCAGGAATTAAACCATATTTCACTAAATCTTGTGGTTCAACTTCTTTAAATCGGTCGGTTAATGATTTTTCATCATCTTTACCGCGTACTTCCGCACCAAAACCAATTCCAACACCTGTTTGGCAACGCTGCTCAACCACTTTATCAAGGCCTGCAAAAGCACCACCACAAATAAATAATATTTTAGAAGTATCTACTTGCAAAAACTCTTGTTGAGGATGTTTGCGCCCACCTTGAGGCGGTACAGAGGCAATAGTACCTTCAACGAGTTTTAATAGAGCTTGTTGAACGCCTTCACCTGAAACGTCACGTGTGATTGATGGGTTATCTGATTTTCTAGATATTTTATCAATCTCATCAATATAAACGATGCCACGTTGCGCTTTATCGACATCGTAATCACATTTCTGTAATAATTTTTGGATAATATTCTCTACATCTTCACCAACGTAACCGGCTTCAGTGAGTGTTGTAGCATCAGCCATGGTAAATGGAACATCTAACAGTCGAGCTAATGTTTCAGCAAGTAATGTTTTACCGCTACCTGTAGGGCCAATAAGTAAAATGTTACTTTTACCTAGTTCGACACCGTTATGAGAGTCACCATTACGTAAACGTTTATAATGATTATATACCGCTACAGACAATACTTTTTTAGCGTGATCTTGACCAATAACATAATCGTCAAGACTTTCTCTTATTTCTATTGGTGTAGGCAATTCTTCTTTATCTTGCTTTGGCGAAATTTCTTTAATTTCTTCACGAATAATATCGTTACACAGTTCAACACACTCGTCACAAACAAACACAGACGGACCTGCTATAAGTTTACGTACTTCATGCTGACTTTTGCCACAAAATGAACAATACAGCAATTTGCCGTTATCACCGTCACCTTTTGTTAAATCGGTCATACGGTACCTCTAATTCTTAATTTGAATTTATCCTACTGTTAAGTAGTTAATTATTTTATTGTAACTTGCGATCAAAGATGAAGATTATTTATCTTGTCTTTGTTCTAATATGGCGTCAACTAATCCATATTCAACCGCACTTTCAGCACTAAGAAAGTTATCTCGGTCGGTATCAACTGAAACTTTCTCGATGGGCTGACCAGTATGCTCAGCCATTAAGCGATTCATTTTTTCTTTTATATATAAAATTTCTTTGGCGTGAATTTCAAAATCAGACGCTTGCCCTTGAAATCCGCCCAACGGTTGGTGGATCATAACGCGAGCATTAGGTAGACAATAACGTTTACCTTTTTCACCACCAGACAACAAAAATGCCCCCATACTAGCCGCTTGACCAATACAAACCGTACTAATGTTAGGTTTAATAAATTTCATGGTATCGTAAATAGCCATGCCCGCAGTAACAGAACCACCCGGTGAATTAATATATAAAAAGATATCTTTATCCGGGCTTTCTGATTCTAAAAAAAGCAGTTGAGCCACAATGAGGTTGGCCATATGGTCTTCAACTTGACCACATAAAAATATAACTCTTTCTTTAAGAAGACGTGAGTAAATATCGTATGAACGTTCACCTTTTGGTGTTTGTTCAACAACCATAGGTACTAACGCGCTTTCAGTAACACTTGTTAAATTTTGAGGAGTATGAGAAGTAAACAACAGATTGTCCTTAGATTAAAAAATGGCTTGTATGTTTCCATACAAGCCATTTAAGCGATTGCTTGATAAAATGTCAATCTAAAAGGCTTATTTTCCTTCAGGATTCATTATATCTTTGAAACTTGCTTTCTTTTCTTTAACTTTTGCACTTGCTAATACGACTTCGATCGCTTGCTCTTCTAATGCAACATTTTGCATTTGTTGATTAAGCTCTTTATTAGAAGCGTAATATTCGATAACTTCTTTAGGATCTTCATAAGCAGATGCAGCTGATGCAATAAGTTCATTTACTTTATTTTCATCAACCTTTAGATCATTTACTTTAATAACTTCACCTAACAATAAACCTGTTTTCACACGTTTTTTAGCTTGTTCTTCAAACATTTCTGCTGGAAGTTCAGGCATTTGTTTTGGATCCATTTGGCCTGCAAAGCGTTGCATAGCTTGTTGACGTAATACATCAACTTCTTGTGCAATTAAAGAGGCTGGAATATCTATTTCATGAGCAGCAAGTAAACCATCAATAACTTGCTCTTTCACTTTAGCTTTTACAGCTTGAGTTAATTCGCGAGTCATATTTTTGCTTACTTCTTCACGTAGTGCTTCAACACCACCGTCTTCTACACCAAATAGTTTTGAAAATTCTTCATCAATTTCAGGTACTACTGGTCCTTCAGTTTTATGAACAACTATATCAAATTCAGCTTCTTTACCTTTTAGGTTTTCAGCGTGGTAATCATCTGGGAAGGTTACCTTGATAGTTTTCTCATCACCGGCTTTCATACCAATAATGTCAGTATCAAAACCTGGGATCATTCTACCGGCATCAAGTTCAAGTTCAAAAGCTTCAGCTTTACCACCTTCAAATTCTTCACCGTCGATGCGACCGGTAAAGTCGATAGTAAGTTTATCGCCTTTTTTACTTTTACGCTTATTTTCTTTCCACGTTTTATGCTGATTCTGTAAAGTAACAAACATTACTTCAAGATCTTTATCTGTTACTTCAGCTGTAAGTTTTTCTACTTTGATAGTTCCTAAGTCGTTTAATTTAACTTCAGGATAAACTTCAAAGGTTGCTTCAAACTCTAATGCTTTACCTTCTTCATTGCTTTTAGCAACAAAGTTAGGACGACCAGCAGGGTTAATTTTTTCTGCAACAATTGCATCAACAAAATTACGTTGCATAAGTTCGCCAGCAACTTCTTGACGAACAGATTGTCCGTAACGCTTTTGAATAACTGATGGTGGTACTTTACCCGGACGGAATCCGTTAATTTTTTGCGTTTTAGCAATATGACGAAGACGATTTTTAACTTCAACATCTACTGATTCTGCAGGAACAGAAATCGTTAAACGACGTTCCAAACCTTGTGTAGTCTCAACTGAAACTTGCATTTAATTACCTCAAATTAGCGTTTAGTACGCTATCAATAACTCACCTAAATATAGTATACAAATGCTAGCAAGTAGCCTTTGCTTTTAAGCCCCAAAATAAAATAATGGAATTTAAAATTACAAATAAAAGATGTTCAGATTAAAAATTATGACGCGAAATTATAGCGATGCTATTAACAATAGTCGAGAGCATAAAGACATTATTTTTGAATTTTAAGAAAATAAATCATATTAAATATAAAATAATTAATCTTATGAAAGAAAATAATGCTAAATAAAAGCAGTAGTGCTGACGATTAATTGATAAAACATGAAAGTAAGCTGAGGAAGTAAAGTGGTCGGTGATGCAAGATTCGAACTTGCGACCCCTTGGACCCAAACCAAGTGCGCTACCAAGCTGCGCTAATCACCGATATACTCTATTGTTAAACTGGCCAGTAAATGGGGTGGCTGAAGGGACTTGAACCCTCGACAACCGGAATCACAATCCGGGGCTCTACCAACTGAGCTACAGCCACCACTGTATGGCGCGCCCTGTAGGATTCGAACCTACGACCCACGCCTTAGAAGGGCGTTGCTCTATCCAGCTGAGCTAAGGGCGCACATGGCCTACAGAACTGTCACTTTAATCAATAAAAAATTAAAGTGGTCGGTGATGCAAGATTCGAACTTGCGACCCCTTGGACCCAAACCAAGTGCGCTACCAAGCTGCGCTAATCACCGACATCGTTGAAAAAAATACTTGCTTTCAACGGGTGCGGATATTACCTAGTTGACTGAGTCGCGTCAAACCTTTTTTATAAAAAATAATGCGTTCGGTTATTTTTACACCACCCTGTATGATATTCATCTTAAAAATGTTGAAATAACAGATGAAACAATAAGGTTTAGTTATTTTAAGGTATTACCAAATTAAATCTGCACGGTGTTGATTAAATAGAATTATGGTCGCTTGAATGTAAGTAATAAGTACAATTACGTTTAAAATTATGAGAAAATAAACGCGTTTTTAATCCATAAAATATTGAAGTAAAATGACTGCAACATTAATCAATGGTAAAGAAATTGCCAAACAAGTTAGAACCTCTGTTAAACAACGCGTGGATATACGTATTGAAAATGGATTACGACAACCCGGACTTGCTGTTATTTTAGTGGGCTCTGATCCTGCTTCTGAGGTATATGTAGGAAGTAAGCGTAAAGCTTGTGAAGAAGTGGGTTTTATTTCAAAATCTTTTGATTTATCAGCTTCTACCTCTGAAAGTGAATTATTAATGTTAATTGATAAATTAAATTCAGATGAAACAATTGATGGTATTTTAGTTCAACTGCCCTTACCTGCTCATTTAAATTCAAACCTTGTTATTGAACATATTAACCCGAATAAAGATGTTGATGGTTTTCATCCATCGAATGTAGGTAAACTTGTTTTAAGACAGCCTGGCCTCAGACCTTGTACTCCTAAAGGTATTATGGAGTTAATTAAAACAACTGATGTAAAACCACACGGTTTAGACGCAGTAGTGGTTGGTGCTTCAAATATTGTTGGTCGGCCAATGAGTTTAGAGCTTTTACTAGCAGGTTGTACGGTTACCACTACGCACCGCTTTACAAAAAACTTAGAATCGAAAGTTAGAGCAGCAGATTTACTGGTAGTTGCGGTAGGAAAACCTAATTTTATACCGGGTGAATGGATCAAAGAAGGTGCTATTGTAATTGATGTTGGTATTAATCGTTTAGAAAATGGCACACTTGTTGGTGATGTTGGTTTTGATATTGCAAAAAACAAAGCATCATTTATTACTCCAGTACCTGGTGGTGTTGGACCAATGACAGTAGCGAGTTTAATTGAGAATACTTTACTTGCTTGTGAAGCACGAGATTAGAAGTAAATCCAAACTGAGCTTCAATCTAAACAAAAAAATATCCGTTACCAATCAATATGCTCGTTTCAGTGGGAACTAAAACCTGCATCTTGAATGGTAACGGGTATATAAAAAAGTCAGCAATTTAATTTGCCGACTTTTTTGTAATGAGTTCTTACGAGTTACTACTATTTTGATTGTGTATTAACCTTTGCGCCATGTCGTTTTACCTGCCGAGTCTTCAAGTATAATATTCATAGCCTTAAGTTTATCTCTGGCATCATCAGCCATTACCCAATCTTTATTTGTGCGTGCGTCATTTCTTTGCTTGATTAATGCTTCAATTTCATCAGTTTCTGAATTGTTTTTTATATTGCCTTTAAAAAACGCCTCTGGAGAACTTTGTGCAATGCCTAGCACTTTACCTAATTTAATAAGAATATAAGCCAACTCCCCTGCTTTTGTCGCATCATGTTCTTTAATGCGATTAATTTCTTTCGACAATTCAAATATTACTGGCATAGCTTCAGGACAATTAAAATCGTCGTTCATTGCTTTTTCGAAGCGTTTAACATGGTCGTTACTCGCTAAAGAAACGGGTACTGGTGTAACGTCTCGTAAAGCTGTGTATAAGCGCTCTAGACTTGCCCTAGCTTGAGTTAAATTGTCTTGAGAATAATTTAGTTGACTACGGTAATGGCTTGATGTGAGAAAAAATCGTACTGTTTCTGCATCGTATTCATCTAAAACACTTCGTAAAGTAAAAAAATTGTTCAACGATTTAGACATTTTCTCTTTGTTAATTTGCACCATACCACCGTGCATCCAATAATTAACGTAAGGCGTATTGTGCGCGCAGCATGATTGCGCAATTTCATTTTCGTGATGAGGAAATTGTAAATCGGATCCTCCACCATGAATATCAAAATGTTCACCTAAGTGTTTTTGATTCATTGCTGAACATTCAATATGCCAACCCGGACGACCTTTACCCCAAGGTGAATCCCAGCTAGGTTCATTTGGTTTAGCCATTTTCCATAAAACAAAATCAAGTGGGCTTTTTTTAGCTTCGTCAATATCTACACGCGAACCGGCTTGCAACATATCAAGGTTTTGCATACTTAATTGCCCATACTTTTCATATGAACTGACTTCAAACATAACATCGCCATTTGAAGCAACATAAGCGTGTTTTTTACCAATAAGGGTTGAAACTAAATTAATGATCTCAGGCATGTGCCCTGTTACAGTTGGTGCTACATCTGGTCTCATGATATTTAAATCATCAAAATCTTGATACATTTGAGCCGTCATACGCTCGGTAAGAGACTCACAACTTTCATTGTTTTCAATAGCGCGTTTGATAATTTTATCATCAACGTCAGTAATATTGCGTACATGCTTAAGGTCATAACCCAAATATTGTAAGTAACGAGCAATAATATCAAAAGCAACATAAGTTCTCGCGTGACCAATATGGCAGCGGTCATAAATTGTAATACCACAAACATACAAGCCAACTTTTCCTTCTGTAATAGGTTTAAAAGTTTCTTTTTTTCGGCTAAGTGTATTAAAAATTTGTAGCATATCTTTTATATTTTCCTGTGTTGGTATTAGTTCTATAGACGCTTGTTCTATAAATAACTGTTCAATGTTTTGGGATAATGGTCATAGGCTCAAAACGCATGAGAAAATTAGCCCAATAATGACGAGTAAAATGTAGCTAAAAAAATAAATCAATAGCTAAATAAACTCTGATGCTAAGTGTACCTCAACATTTCTCTTTGATCATCAGCGGTGTGAATTTTAGAAGAGAAATGTGTAAAATGTTACGGTACAATAACAGCACTAAGGTTGATTACTTATATTTGACTTAATTTATGACTATTTAAGCCGTCAAGTTAAGCTCTCAAGCTTTTTTCTTTTAACCTTTTTCTAATATAATATTCAAGACGAATATTGTCTAAACAGTGAGAACATATTGTGATTATTTTTAAAACAACATTGGGTGATATTAAGATTAAACTCGACTTTGATAAAGCCCCAGCGACAGCAAAAAACTTTCAACAATATGTTGAAGATGGCTTTTACAATGGCACTATATTTCATCGTGTAATAAAAGGTTTTATGGCTCAAGGTGGCGGTTTTGCTTCTGGTTTGGAAGAAAAAAGTACCAACGAAACAATCAAAAATGAAGCTAATAACGGTGTAAGTAATACCCGTGGTACTCTAGCGATGGCTCGCACGCAAGACCCTCACTCAGCTTCAGCACAATTTTTTATTAACTTGGTTGATAATACTTTTTTAGATTTTAAAAATGAATCTGTTCAAGGTTGGGGGTACTGCGTATTTGCCGAAGTTGTTGAAGGGATGGATGTAGTTGATAAAATGTCGTTGGTCGATACAGGTCGTTTAGGCCATCATGATGACGTACCGAAAGACGAAATCGTTATTACTGACACAATTGTAGAATAACTCACAGGTTTATTTTGTGAAAAATACTAAAGAACAAGTCAGTTACTTTATAGCTGACTTACACTTAGCCGAAAACAGGCCCGATATTACGGCCTGTTTTTTATCATTTATGAAAAACGATGCCATTAAAGCCGAACAACTTTATATTTTAGGTGACTTATTTGAAGTGTGGTTTGGTGATGACTACAAAACAGAGTTAACACAATCCGTTGTTGATGCAATTCAGATGTTAACTAACGCTGGTACGCCGGTTTACTTTATTCATGGCAACAGAGACTTTTTGCTTGGCAAAAATTACGCAAAACAAGCCAATATGGTATTACTACCTGAAAAACACCTCATTGAATTATACGGTGAGAAGATATTGCTTATGCATGGCGACACTCTATGCACACGTGATGTTGATTATCAAAAGTTTAGGAAAAAATCCCGTAGTTGGTGGTGGCAAGGTTTTATGACCCGCTTACCTTTGTGGTTAAGGAAGCGCATTGCTGATAACTACCGTGAAAAAAGTAAACAAGCACAACAGGTTAAATCACTCGACATTATGGATGTAACGACATCTGAGGTTGTTAAAGACTTAGAAGCTTATGATTGCCAGTTAATGATCCATGGTCATACTCACCGACCCAACATTCACGAACTTACTGCTAACAATAAAGCGGCACAAAGAATAGTGTTAGGCGATTGGTACGAGCAAGGTGCTTGGTTAAAAGTTACCCCAACGACCAAAACCCTATTAAATACCACGTTTAATTAGCGTTAAATCAACGGTTAAACTTCCAGTAATAATTTTTTGTTGGCAGTTTGATTATGTGAGATCAAATAAAGTTTATCAGTCTTTCCTAGCGCAACTTTAACATATACCCGTTACCAATCAAGATGCTCGTTTCAGAGCGCTTGAGCGTCAATTTTATAGTAAGCAATTCAAGACAATGTTTTATTGCAATGGTTGTTCCTTTGTAAAAAGCATTAACGACGAAGTATTTTTTTTAAAGGTATAAGCGCTTTTTCGATGGGTCTAAAAATAATTTATGCGTCGTTATTAAGTTTAGTCATGTTTCTACAAGGATGTAGAGTATTAGGGTAACGCAGGAGCAGTTACCGAGAATAACCATGACATAAACTTAATGCCTTGCCTAAATTGTTTTTAGTTCCCACTGAAACCTGCATTTTGAATGGTAACGGGTATACGTAAAAAAATATCGTAATCTCCCTATGCAATTTCGCTAAGTTAATTAACATTTTATACTCTAGGCTGGCACTCCACTATGAAACTTAAAATTTGTATCGGGACTAGATATTAAATCAGCTTCAACTTTGCCAAAATGTTCAACTTTAGCGGTAATATCATCGGGCGATATTGATTGAGCAAGAGCTAAATAATCTTGATAATGACGAGCTTCAGATCGTAAAAGAGAAATATAAAAATCGCCTAATCGTTTATCTACATAAGGCGCTAGCTTAGCAAAGCGCTCACATGATCTGGCTTCAATATAAGCACCACATATAAGTTTATCAATTAGCGTATCAGGTTCATGTGTTTTAACATGGGTTAACATACCTTTGGCATATCGCGATGGGGTAATACTTTTATATTTAATACTGTAATGATCCATCATTTCTAACACTTGGTAAAAATGATGGAGCTCTTCTTTTATTAATAAGACCATTTTATCAATCAAATCTTGCCCGTAAGGTGAATTCGATTTAGGAACTACTGATTTAGTCAGTTTATTTTTAGCTGCAAGATCACGCCAGTTGCCTTCCCGTTTATAAATAAGTTGCTCAAAAGGTTTTAACCACTCCAATAAAACATAACCACTTTCTTTATCAACAGCATATTTACGGATCAAAAACATTCCTGTTTGAGCAGCTTTTAATTCACATATTAGGTGATCTATTAGTAACGTTGCTAAGTTTTCGGGTTTGACCGCTTCATCAACCCATACTTGGGGTGTTTTAGTTTTTAAAAATTGGTTGATAGGCGTTAATAAATCTAAGTAAGTCATAAGGCTTAACGATATTGGGGAATTTCACTATTTTAAAAGCCTATTTATTGAGATACTAGCTAAATATACAATTATCAATAACTATTTATTCTGATGAAAACCGAAAGTAAAAAATTAACTCAAAAACATCAAGAGCTTATTCATACTGATAATCTTAAGGTTGTTTCTCATGTTCAACGTGAGGAAGAAGAGTGGTTTGTTAATACACTTTTATTTGAAAATATTGAAGTTCCTTTTAAATATAAACGTAAACAACGTTATAAGTCTTTAGTAAATAATAGAGTAAACGTAACTTACTATGCGAGTAATGAGACCATAGCTGGCTTTGAAATAGAGGTGATGAATATTATTAGGATAAAAATCAGTTAAAAAAGTAATAAGCGTTATCCCCTTTAGATTATTTTATTAGCAGCTCTTGACCTTTGCCTACCAATCTTTCATAAGTAACAGTGTAATACTTAATAATAATAACGATAAAACAACATAAACAAAAAATAATATTTTGTTAGGCAACGTGGAAGGAGATTACCATGATATTAAATCATATATGGGGTTTATATGCTCACCCTAAAGAAGAATGGCAAGTAATCGAGAAACGCCACGAGAGTTTACTGTATAGCTTAATTCACATTTGTACTATCGCATTAATTCCTGCGATTTGCGGTTATTTTGCTGCAGCTCATATCGGTTGGACTATCGGGGTTGGAGATCCAATAAAACTATCTAATATTGACGCTATTATTATGGCGACAATATTTTATTTAACGTTAGTTGTTGGTGTGGCCGCATTAGCTTATTTAATTCACTGGATGGCAAAGACATTTGATTCTTCGCCTGATTTTACTCAGTCGTTAGAATTAGCTGCATATACTGCAACGCCTTTACTTATGGTAGGTATTGTAGCTCTTTATCCGGTGCTTTGGTTTGTTGTACTAGCTTGTATTGCCGCTATGTCTTATTCTGTTTATTTACTATATTCAGGTGTACCCATTATGATGAATATTCCTGAAGAAGAAGGCTTTATTTATGCAAGTTCTGTAGTTACCTGTGGGCTTGTACTTTTGGTGGGTTTGTTAGCTGCGATGATTATTTTATTTGGTGTTGGGTTAGGTCCTGATTTTTTACACTTGTTTGATTAAACTTAATATTAGTTTTTAAAAGTTTGAATAGAAAAGGCACCTAAGGTGCCTTTTTTGATGGATAACAGGTCATTAATATTAATAACCTTTAACATCAATAGGTTATTACTTATTCAGCACCTTCATTATACATATCAATTATTGACTCTGCATTTCGGTCTGAATTTTCTTTAGTTTCATTATTACGCAGTGCATCTAATTTATCTAAATAAGATTGGTTGATGTCTTTAGTAATGTATTGACCATTAAATACCGAGGTATCAAACATTTTAATTTCAGGATTGGCTAAGTTAACAGCTGAGACTAAATCTTCGATTGACTGAAAAATAAGTTTGTCCGCGCCAATTAAGTCACAAATATCATCAAGCTCACGACCATGAGCTATAAGCTCATTAGCGCTTGGCATGTCAATACCGTAAACATTAGGAAAACGTACTTCAGGGGCTGCAGAGGCAAAATAAACTTTTTTAGCGCCTGAGGCTCTGGCCATTTCAATAATCTGTCCTGAGGTCGTTCCTCTAACAATAGAGTCGTCTACTAATAAAACGTTTTTGTTTTTAAACTCGGCTCCTATCGCATTGAGTTTTTGACGAACAGATTTTTTACGTTGTTCTTGACCCGGCATAATAAAAGTACGCCCAATGTACCTGTTTTTTACAAAACCTTGGCGATAAGGGATATTTAATTGCTGAGCTATTTCTAATGCTGTGTCGCATGAAGTTTCAGGAATGGGGATAACAACGTCTATGTCTAAGTCTTCCCACTCTTTCGCTATTTTTTTACCAAGAGTTCTGCCCATCTCAATACGAGATGCATACACTGAAATTTTATCAATGGTTGAATCTGGGCGAGCAAAATAAACGTATTCAAATATACATGGGCAATACGTTGGTTTTTCAGCGCACTGTTTACTATACAGTTCACCCGACTCGGGAAAATATATCGCTTCACCAGGAGCAACATCTCTTACAAATTCATAACCACATGCGTCAAGAGCTACTGATTCAGAAGCGACCATGTATTCAATACCAGTTTTTGTTTCTTTTTTACCGAAAACTAGTGGACGAATACCATTAGGATCACGAAAAGCAATCATGCCATGCCCAATAATTAGGGCAACCGTTGCATAAGCACCTCTAGCTCGTTCATGTACTTTACTTACAGCATTAAAAAAATCATCAGGCGTTAACTCTAAGCTACTTGTACATTGAAGTTCATAAGCCAAAATATTAAGCAGCAATTCAGAATCAGAGGTGGTATTTACATGACGACGTGCATCAAGGTTTAACCATTTTTTTAGCTCTTCAGCATTAGTTAAATTACCATTGTGAGCTAATGAAATACCAAAAGGTGAATTGGCATAAAAAGGCTGCGCCTCAGATGAGCTTGATGTACCAGCTGTTGGGTATCTGATGTGACCAATACCTATTGTTCCTTGCAGCCTAAGCATGTGGCGAGTATGAAAAACATCTTTAACTAAGCCGTTAGCTTTACGCATTCTAAAGGTATCGTCACTTATTGTAACTATACCGGCCGCATCTTGGCCTCTGTGTTGTAAAACCGTTAATCCATCATAGATTAATTGACTTACGTTACTTTTACCCACTATGCCAACAATACCGCACATGAAATTTTACTCCGCTGACTTACTATTTTATTAAGAAACTTGATGACTGTTTAAGGTATTCAAAAAACCAAACAACAATCAGTTTAAATTCGGGGATAAGTAATGAGGTTTTCCACCATTGCGTTGATGGAGCCGGTGTAAATGCATCTAATAAAAATAATATCGCACTTACCACTAATACGCCTCTTAGTGCGCCAAAAGCTAAACCTAATACACGATCTGTGCCTGAAAGGCCTGTTTTGTTGACAAGTTGACCGATAACATAATTAATTAATGCACCGATAATAAGAGTAGAAACAAAAAGAACGGTAATTGCGGCCGCATTTCGAAGAAATTGATCTGAAATATTAGTTAAGTAAACAGCTAGGTTACTGTAGAAGGTGCTAGCAATGAAAAAGGCACCGATCCAAATAACAACTGATATAGCTTCTTTAACAAAACCACGGGATAAACTGACCAGTGTTGAAATAACTATTACGGCCAAAATGGCATAATCTACCCAAATCATCATTTGAATATTCTCGAAAGTTCTCGTTGATTAGAGGCGCGCATTCTACCAGATGCTAAGCAAGTAAAGCTATTATTTTTATTATTTAGCCGGATAAAAACGTGTGACTTTTCCATTTACGTGGGTTAATTCTTTGAGTGGCTTGATTTTATTTTCTAAAGACGTTTTATTAATATCTGGACCGACAAAAACTTTAGTTAACATACCGTTTCGAGTTTTTATCGGACGGGTGAACGTGGTGTAACCATGATATTTTAGCTTTTCGACTAATTCTTTAACATTTTTTTTATGTCTAAAGCTGCCTAATTGAATCACCCATGATTCTTTTACATTAATAATTTCAGGTAAGCTAGCAGGTGTTTTTTTTGTATCGATAATGTTTGTTTTTGTTGTGTTTTTGTCAAGCGGTTGCGCTTTTGTTAATGCATTAACTTTAACATTATTGTTAGCAGAGCTAATATTTTTAGTGGTGCTTTTTTGGCTAACGTCGTTTTGACTGGTAATGTTTTCATCGGTTTTTTCACTCGCCGCGTTAATACCTGAGGTGAGATCGAGTAAGTTGTCTTGTTCCACCTCAACGACTTCGTCAGGTTTTGGTTCAAGCACTTTTAATTTTTCGTTCGGAAAGTTTTTTACTGGCGCATTAAGGTCAATTTTAGGTGCTTGCGGTATGTTTTCAAATTCAGCATTGTATTTTTTTTTATCGCCATCAAGTAAATCAGGTAAAAATATAATGGCGATAGCGGCAACTATAACAGTTCCTACGATGCGATTTTGAAAAGGTGTAGACAAACTAAACTCCTAAAATTAGCTTAAAATTTAAACCTTACTACTTGTATGCGCTCAGGTTCTCTTAAAATATTAGCTTTTATACTAGTAATTTTCTTATTTCTGCAACGGTGTAAAAAGACCCATAAACCAAAATAAGATCTTTTGTGCCGGCTACAGAACAAGCCATTTTAAAGGCTTGAGTAACATTGTCAAAGCAATTGACTGATTCATTTGTAGGGGTTAATACTTGCGAAAGCTGTTGTGCTGTTGCACCACGACCTACCTGTAAAGTCCCTAAGTACCAAGTATTTACTAAGCCAGCTAGTGGTAATAATGCATTAGTAATATCTTTATCCGCTAACATGCCAACTACAACGTAAATGTTATTATAGCTCAACTCTTTAAGTTGAAGTGCTAAATATCTAGCAGCTTGTGGGTTATGCCCTACATCAAGCATTATATCGCAATGTTTTTTAAAGAGTTCGGTGCGTCCGGGAACTTTTGTTGCTTGAATAGTTTTATTTATTTTTTCTACATCGATCGGTAAATCTAATAATGACACTACGGTAAGAGCTGTTGCTACATTATCAACGGGGATATGCGGTTTTAATAAGTTTTCGTACGTTATATTATTTAGGGTAAACAACCATTGGGTTGTGGTTTGTGTTAAAAAGAATTGTTGTTCCCTACACCATAATTTTGCACCAATATTGTTTGCATAGTTGAGTACGGATTGCGGTGGCTGGCAATCGCCTACCACAGCAAAAGTATTAGCTCGCATTATACCGGCTTTTTCGAAGCCGATTTTTTCTCTGGTATTACCTAAAAATTTTTGATGGTCTAAATCAATTGTTGTTAAAACAGCCACATCACAATCAACTATGTTGGTTGCATCTAAACGTCCCCCTAAGCCTACTTCTAAAATAAGGTAGTCAGGGCTTAACGCACTAATAATAATTAAAGCGGCTAATGTAGTGTATTCATAATAACTGATTGAGATGTCTGTTCGAGCATTTTCAATAATTTCAAAAGCGTCTATCAACAATTTGTCGTCTACATTTTGACTATTTATACGTAAGCGTTCATTAAATTTTTCAATATGAGGAGATGAATAAACAGCAACTGAATGGTTTTCTGCTAACAAATAATTTTCTAAAAATGCACAGGTTGTGCCTTTACCGTTGGTGCCTGCGACTGTAATTACCTTCGAGCTACTTAAATCAATGGCTAAGCGCTCGGCTACCTGCTTAATACGAGTTAACCCCATATCAATTTCAGTAAAATGGATACTTTCAATATAAGAAAGCCATGCATCAAGGGTTAACCTTGGTGCATGGCTTGATAATTTTTTGTTCATTGAGTGCCTAAACTTTATAATAAAGGTTTAGGGCTTTCGTATGCCATAAACTTAGCTAACATGCGAGATAACGTTGCACGCATTTCTCTGCGATCAACAATTAAATCAATTGCACCTTTTTCTTTCAAAAACTCACTACGTTGAAAGCCTTCAGGTAGTTTTTCGCGTACGGTTTGCTCGATAACACGAGGACCCGCAAAGCCAATAAGGGCTTTAGGCTCTGCGACATTAATATCGCCTAGCATAGCTAAACTTGCAGATACGCCGCCCATTGTGGGATCAGTTAGCACTGACACATAAGGTAAGCCTTTTTCGCTCATTTTGGCTAAAGCTGCACTGGTTTTTGCCATTTGCATTAATGAAAATAACGCTTCTTGCATACGAGCACCACCACTGGCAGAAAAACAGACAAATGGTAAGTTATGCTCTAAACAATATTCAACGCCTTTAACAAAACGAGCACCTACTACTGATGCCATTGAGCCACCTAAAAATGCAAATTCAAAAGCAGCAACAACAATGGGAGCTCCCATTAATTCGCCTTTCATAACAACTAAAGCGTCTTTTTCGCCAGTATTTTTTTGCGCTGCACTAATGCGATCTTTGTATTTTTTTGAGTCTTTAAATTTTAAAATATCTTGCGCTTCAAACTCTTCACCTAATTCAATTCTACCATCAGGGTCTAAAAAGCCATCAATACGTTTTCTCGCGCTGATGCGCATATGGTGATCACATTTTGGGCAAACCGACATTTGACGATCAAGTTCAACTTTATATAGTACCGCATTACATTCAGTACATTTGCTCCAAACACCTTCTGGAACACCACGTTTTTGTGTAGCCTTAGATTTGGCTTTTGGGAGAATTTTTTCTATCCAGCTCATAATTTAAATTTGCCTATTGCATAAGGAAAGAGGATTGTATTGATTAAAAAACCATCAAATCAATCGAGCACAAAGTAATATTTTAATATAACTGGTAATTAAAACATAATTTGCTCTGCTTTTGATACTAAAAACTGGTCTATCAAGTGAGTTATTTTATTACTACGCCTGTTAAAACTATTATTATTCTTATTTTACATGTTACTCATTAAAATGATCATGTCAGAGAATGTTGAATGATAATGGATATATTTAACTAGATAAATACTACTAATTCTAATTAGGGCTAGGCTTAAATAGCACTACAAATAACCTAACTTATTTAAATAAGTTAGGTTAAAAATAAAGGCCCTAACTCTCGCTTAGGAATATTAAATATTTCAGGATAATCTACACCAACAAAATACAATCCTGCCGAAGCTGCTGTCATACCTGCAAGACATCTGTTTTTAGCGTCTAGGACTTCTTTGATCCAAGAAACAGGTCTATCTTCCTGCCCTACTTCTATTAGCGAACCGGCAATATTTCTGATCATATGGTGCAGGAATGCATTACCTTTTACGTCTATCACAATATAATTGTTAAAACGGCTAACATTACAATGATACAGGGTTCGAATAGCAGAATGAGATTGACAATGCACTGTTCTATAAGAAGTAAAATCATGACGACCGATAAGCAGTTGTGCTGCTTGATGCATTAAATTTTCGTTTAGGGGTAAATGACAAAAGCTAATACCATGGCTTAATATTGCTGAACGTAGCCTTGAATTATAAATAATATAGCGATAGCGCCTTGCTGTTGCGCTAAATCGAGCGTGAAACTCATCACTAACCGGTTTAACCCAAGAAACAGCAATATCACTAGGTAAATGAGTATTTACGCCTAGTGTCCAAGAAACGTCTTTCCTCATTTGATTGGTATCAAAATGTATGACTTGATTAGTTGCATTAACACCGGTATCGGTACGACCTGCACAAATAACCTCTATCGGTTCGTTGGCAATTTTAGATAACGCCTCTTCTACTCTTTGTTGAACGCCAATACCATTGTTTTGGCGTTGCCACCCACAGTATTTACTGCCGTCGTATTCAATACCTAGTGCATAACGCATGATAATCTCCACTTTTATGGGCGCGTATTATCTACTACTTTTGCTTTAAAAAACAATTATACCCGTTATCAATCAAAATGCTCGTTTCAGAGCGCGTGAGCGTCAATGTTTATAGTAAGCAATTCAAGGCAATACTTTATTGTAATGGTTGTTCCCTTATAAAAAGTATTAACGATGAAGTGATTTTGCTCAAGCGCTTCTTCGATGGGTCTAAGAACAATTTATTCGTCGTTATTAAGTTTAGTCATGGAAAAACCATGACATAAACTTAATGCCTTGCATACATGGATGTCTGTACTTAGATTTCGTCTGGAACTTGAAATCTGTGCTTAAATTGTTTTTAGTTCCCACTGAAACCTGCATTTTGAATGGTAACGGGTATAAGTTAATGTTTGGTGATAAAAAGCGTTACGACTTTATTTGGCGTTAGCCCATTTAACTGTATTTACGTTGACGGGAATATAGGAGAAACACTAAAAATTGCTGTGTGTTTGTGTGGGCTAGGCTTGAGGTTTACGGTTTGAGGTTTGAGGTTTTTTGAGGTTTAGGTGAATAATAGTATCGATACACTAAATTTAAATTATATACCTAGGTAATAAAGCTTAAGAAATAAAACTTAAGCAGTAAAACCTAAGCATGTTTTTCACAGAAGTGAATAGCTTCTTGTAAAAATTGTGATTGACGACGGCCTATAGTTTTACTTTTTTGACGGTTTAACTGCCTTCTTCTTTGGCAGCTTACTAAACGTTTTCTTGTATTAGATGGCATTTTTATCTCTCCTGTTAAAAAGCCATTATGCAGAGCTAATATGAAAAAAATATGACAGGAGAAATATTTATCTTATTTATACCCGTAAAATATTAAAAATTTATGAATGACTATTGAGGCGGAATAACGACATTAACTTTCTCGTTATTGCTTACTGACTCAACTTCGTTACTTTTATCTGGTTTAGCTTTATTAATTTGAGGTTTAACTAAACTGGTTTTAGCTTGCTCTGCTTTAGCTTGCTCTGCTTTAGCCTGTTCTGCTTCAGCTTGTTCTGCTTCAGCTTGTTCAGCTTTAGCTTGTTCAGCTTTAGCTTGTTCTGCTTTAGCTTGCTCTGCTTTAGCTTGCTCTGCTTTAGCTTGTTCTGCTTTAGCTTGTTCAGCTTTGACTTGCTCTGCTTTGGCTTGCTCTGCTTTGGCTTGCTCTGCTTTGGCTTGCTCTGCTTTGGCTTGCTCAGCTTTAGCTTGTTCTGCTTTAGCTTGCTCTGCTTTAGCTTGCTCTAGAATAGGTTTGGCGTTATCTATCTGTATTTCTTCAACGGCTATATCTTCTTCATCAATAGTTTGTTGATCCATCCATTCTAAAGTGTCGTAGTAACGGCGAATGTTTTCTACATAATTTACTGGCTCATCACCACGAGCGTAGCCATATCGCGTTTTTTTATAATATTTTTTTTGTTTTAATAAAGGTAAACGTGATTTAACTTCAACCCAACGATCGGGATCTCCCCCTTGTTGCTCAGTAATAATACGCGCATCATTTAAATGTCCAAAGCCAACATTGTATGATGCTAAAGCAAACCATAAGCGATCTGGGTAGGGAATTCTATCAGGCATACGATCAATCATTCGTTTAATGTATTTAGCACCGCCTCTAATACTTTGCTCTACATCAAGGCGACTTTTAATTCCCATTTGCTTGGCTGTAGGCAAGGTCAACATCATCATACCTCTAACTCCGGTATGCGAACGTGCGTTTGGATCCCAATGCGACTCTTGATAACTGATGGCAGCTAAAAGTTTCCAATCAACATCTTGACCATATTTTTCAAAAATAGGCTGATATTTAGGAAGCTTATCTTTTATGGCTTTAATAAACATTCGAGTATCTACATAGTCAAACTGCTCAATATGTCCGTAATATCTATCGTCCAGTGCTAATAAAGTACCGTCATGATGTACTTGTCCAAAAAACTCAACGAGGCTTGCTAAAATAGAAGTATCGCTATGTTTACTAACAAGCCAAGCTAATTTCTCTTCTTGTTTGATGGTAAAACCAATGCTAATTTCGGGATAGTAGCGTCGGCTTAATGCTAGTGAGTTGCTATCTATAACGGTATAATCTATTTCTTCTTCTAGTACTTTTATCAAAAGCTCTTCAGCGTCAAGTTCTGAACTTTCTTCCCAGGTTAAAGAGTCGTTGGTACGTTTTAATTTAGCTAAGTTTTCAGCATGATTTGTTCTTGCAGTAACTACAAATTTACCCGTTAAAGCATCGAGGCTTCGAGGCCTTATTTTACCTTGCTTAAATACCAGCTTTTGACTGACATTATTATAGCTTGGTGCAACGTTGTATTGGGCAAGTAGTTTTGCGGTTACCGCAACACCTGCCGCTAAAAAATCGACATCGCCTGAGTTAACTTTTGGTAGTAAATCATCTATATGATAAGCAGGTACAATAACCAAATCTACACCTAGGTAGTTAGCATATTTTTGGGCGAGTTCATATTCAAAACCGGTTGGTCCTTCGGCTTCAATATAATAACTAGTAGGTCCATATAACGTGCCTACGGTTACATAACCACGATCTAAAATTCGTTGTAAACCCGATGTTTGATTGGAAGGCTGGCAGCCCGACAACAAAAACCCCACCAATAAAATAAGTATCATTGATAGGATTACATTATCTGAAAGTTTTCGTAGTATGGTATTCATAACGCTTATTGTGTCGTTATTTAAGAAAATTCGCAAAGAACTTTTTAATAAGTAACACTTTTATTTGCACTTAGTTTGGTAAAATTAAGATCAATGATGATATTAATGTTGGTTATAAGCTGTTTTAAATCAGGTTTAAATTATGTTTAGCTTAGGTTTGCGTTAGGTTTAAATTTAAGCTCGATGGTAAATAATTTTAAGTTTTATTACATATACCCGCTACCAATCAAGATGCTCGTTTAATAGCGCGCGAGCGTAAAAGTTTATAGTAAATAATTCAAGGCAGTACTATGTTGCAATGCTATGTTGTAATTATAGCTCCCTTGTAAAAAGCATTAACGACGAAATTATTTTTAAAAGAATAAGCGTTCAAGCGCTTCTTCGATGGGGCTAAAAACAATTTATGCGTTGTTATTAAATTTAGTTAGGTTCACCATGGATATAGAACTTAGATTTCGTCTGGACTTAAAATCTGTGCTTAAATTATTTTTAGTTCTCACTAAAACCTGCATATTAAACGGTAACGGGTATACATGATTTGTAATAAAATGAATAGTTTTAGAAGTAAGGTTAACTTAATTATTAGTGGCAAATATTGAAGAAGAAGTTAAACTATATTTTTTATATTTTTGAGTTTATTCATGACTACTGCACAACTTAACGCTGTTTTTGACGCGATTGACGCTATTAATAATGAAGATCCTAATACAACAATAATTAATGGTAATGCAAAACCTAATGAATGGTTATATGGTCAGTACATGAGTGACTGTATTAATAAATATTGGTCTGATGCTAATGAATTATTGCAAATAGCGGTTCGAGCTCAACATATTAAACGTTGGCATTTAAAGCGTACTGAATTTGATGAAGGCAAAAAAGGATATTTTAAATGGCGTATTGCTCAAGGTAGGTTTCATGCGGAGCTAACTAAAAGTATTATGCTTACAAAAGGCTACTCTGAAGAAGATTCCGAAACTACAGCTAAGTTAATACGCAAAGAAAAATTAAAATCTAACCCTGATACGCAAACCTTAGAAGATGTTGCCTGTTTAGTATTTTTACAACATTATTTTGACGAGTTTGCTGCTAAACATAGCGAAGAAAAAATTATCCGCATATTACAACTTACCTGGGGCAAGATGTCGGAGAAAGCCCACGGTATTGCTTTAAAATTAACTTTGCCAGATCACCTAAGTGAATTAGTGGCTAAAGCTTTAGCTTAATATATTGATAACTATAAACGTTATTTATGAGTATTAAATAACGTTTATAGTTAAGCCTGCAAGTCTTTATTAATAAAGCTAATTCTTAAAATGTACTTTTAAAATCTACTTTTAAAACACACTTTTAAAACACACTTTTAAAACACACTTTTTTTAGAAGCACACTACATATAAAGCCAGTTCATGTTAACGCTATTCATGTTAACGCTCTGTATTCCAACTAAATAAATAAGAACCTAATACTAAAAAGAGTGTGCTCATCGCTACCAAACACCATAAATGAAAACTAATATCGGCTAAACTGGCGCCTTCGGTTATAATTTTTCGTGCACCTGCAACCAAATGAGTTAAAGGCAAAAAATTTGCAAAATTTTGAATAACATTTGGCGCTCCTTCTAAACTAAACCACACGCCTGATAATATCATCATAGGCCAAGTCGTTAGGTTTAATAAGCCTCCAATTAGCTCTTCACTTTTACTTCGACTTGCAACTAAAAGTCCTAGGGTAATTAAACTAAAAGCACCTAATAAGCCAATAACGAACAAATCAATGTAGCTGCCTAACATATAAAAGTCGAAAAAAATGTTACAGCCAATATAAACTAAGCTCGACATCGACATCACAATAAACAAACGTGAAACCAGTTGAGCAGTTACAAACTCAAATGCCGATAATGGAGTTGCTTTTAAACGTTTAAGTACAGAATTTTTTCTATAACGCACAATGACGTAGCCAACGCCAAATAAGCAACTAAACATCATATTCATGCCTAATACTCCGGGTAAAACCCAATCAACATATCGAATAGGTTTTCCTTGTGTGATTAGACGTTGGTAGGTAAATTGTTCACTTTGAAAAATTTTTTCAGCTAAATAACTATTAGGTGCCGCTTCATTAACCCAGTATCTTTTTTCCTTAAAATCAATTAATAAATCTATCGCGTGGTGTTCAAGCTTTTTCTTAGCCAAGGTAATACTTTTATAATCAACAAAGTCTATATGTTTGGTATCAATAAAAGATGATTTAACTTCAGGTAAATTAATCACACCTATTTTGTATTGACCTCGACCATCTCCTGAAAATACAAACGACAAGCTTGCCAAAATCAACACAGGAAAAAAAACATTCCAGCCCAATGAAGATTTATCTCTAAAAAATTCAAGATTACGGGCTTTAACCACCGCCATAAATCGCTTAAAATTCATTCATTATTTCCTTAAAGAATATCCCGTTAGTTTTAGAAACAAGTCATCTAAATTTGCTGATTTAACATGCAATCCTGCTAATGAAACTTTATTTTTAATTAACTGTGTAAGAGTTTTTTCAACTTGCTGGGTAGTTATTTCTACTCTGTCGCCCTGCACTTGAGCGTTAAATTGTTGAATGAGTATTGGATTGAGTTGATTTAATGGCAAATAAATAAAAATACTATCAAAATGTTCTTCAAGTAAGTTTTCAGGTGTGCCTGAGGCTATAATTTTACCGTGGTCCATTATAACAATGTCGTCGCAAAGTTGCTCCGCTTCGTCCATATAATGTGTGGTAAGGATTACGGTTTTATCTTGCGCTTTTATATTCTCAATCAATTGCCAAAAGTTACGTCTGGCTTGTGGATCTAAACCGGTAGTAGGTTCATCAAGAAAAATGATTTCAGGATCATTTATTAAGGCGAGTGCTAACAACATTCGTTGCTTTTGACCACCTGAAAGTAGTCGATTATTTGTATTTAAAAATTCACTTAAATCACATAAAGCGATCAGTTTTTCTTGGATGATAGTTTTATCATAAAATGCCGAAAACAAATTTAAGGTTTCTTTTACTGTTAAAAAATCTTGTAGCGCTGTATTTTGAAACTGAATACCTATTTGTTGAGAAATAGAAGGATCTACCGGCTTGCCGTAATAAAGCACACGACCTTTTGTGGCAGGGATCATTCCTTCCATTATTTCAATTGTCGTGGTTTTTCCTGCGCCATTAGGACCTAACAAACCAAAACAACTGCCTTTTGTTATTGAAAAACTAACATCGTCTATGGCATTCATATCACCATATTGCTTTATTAAATTTTCAACTTTTATTACTTCCTGCATAAATTTCCCTAGTGTCTATTTACCACTGAGTGAGTCCTGCTAAGTGTTTACCACTATGTGTTTACTGCTAAATACCGTTTTATAATTAGGTGTAGAGTCAACCAGATCTATTAAATTATTTTATTGATAAGTGGATCATTAACTATATTCTTGAACAAAATGGATTAAAGCTGTATTAAATGCTTTTTTACCGGTATAGCCATATAGCTGATTTATGCTAGCAATATCTTTTCTCTGAAAAATTTTATTAATAACTGGTGCCATATTTTTATTGAATGGTTTTTGCATTTGATGCTGTAACCATTTGTGTAAATGATACACACAAACACTGTATTGCCTTTTTTTTGTGTAAAAATATTCTACTGCTTGGCGATCAGTAAAAGAGTAAAAGGGGTCAGAGTTAATTTAAGTACTCGTTTCTTTATTTTTTCTCCAACCTAGAGCTCTACCTCGCTCTTTCTCAGTTACACGCTTACCACTTAATGTTTCTATCGTTTCTTTAAATTTATCATTTCCTAAAGCTAAACCTTTGCTTGTCGCTTTTCTAATATTATCAATTAATTTTATATCAACATGTCGTGAGAATAATGCTCGATATTCAAAAAGTCTTTTCTCTTGGTGTTGTGCTATTGATAAATAAAGCGCGTGAGGAGTAACTAAGTCATTAAATTTACCCAATCCATTACAATGATAACTAGACCAACCGTACTGACTTGCCTCATCAACTATACCTGCTCTTACAGGATTTAATTCTATATAACGATAAAGCTCTAATAAATAAACTTCATATGGTATTTAATTTAACTCTGACCCCTTTTATTTCTCTGACCCCTTTTATTTCTCTGACCCCTTTTATTTCTCAGGCATTATTAACTCGCGTAGGTTGAATGAATAGTATTATTAATTTTCAGGTTTTCATAAAGAGGTAAACATTCTTTTTTTAAGTAGGACATTTTCTGTATTTAAAGAAAAAACAATAAGCTTAGCTTCACCCACTAACTGCTCATGCGAGATAGGACCAAATACTCGGCTATCCTCACTATTGTTTTTATTGTCTCCCATAACGCCATAGTGATCGGCTGGTATTTTATTACCATAAAAAATGTCGTTAGCTGCATAAGCTACACGTTTAATGCTGACGAATCCCCACAAAATATGAATTAATGATCGACCTTCATGATTATTTGTGATCAAATTTTTTCACCACAAAAAAACACACCAATAATCATGAAAGCCACTGAAATATTACACAAAGATATAGCTAATGCCTACCCTGAAATTCATAAAACTCGGCTAAATACGGTATTTACTTTTGTTCGCTCTGGTTTACGCGACCAACGCGT